>ERZ857629.834-NODE-834-length-38790-cov-17.840274_pt1 | contig 38790 bp, 28 predicted proteins | sample MGYA00519700_ERZ857629 | MGnify/ENA primary metagenome ERZ857629 (study PRJEB31778, sample SAMEA3449351) | human gut metagenome | biome: human gut; feature: human-associated habitat; material: faeces | place: United Kingdom | collected 2010/2012 ... | reverse complement strand
CAAGAACGTACAACGAGTTTTTAGTTATTTATATTGGGAGTTTTGACACACCCTCTACTATGAAAAAAAAACGGACTCCGCCAAATGTGTTTGGCAGAGTCCGTTTTTTAGTTATTCTGTAGCTGACGCTTAGAAGTTGCCCTTGTTAGCGTTGTCCCACCAGAGGTGTGTGCCGCCCTTATCGCCAGAGATACCCTTCTTGCTGGTGTTCTCCTTGTCGAGAAGCTCGATGCCACCCTTTACGCCTTCAGCGTTGGTGTCGTAAGCATTGCTGCTGTAGATAACACGGCGAACGCCTTCCTGAGTGTCGACAGCACCTTTGCTCTTGTTTACCAAAGCTACGAAGAACTTCGGATAGCCGGTGCGGCGCTGCTCAGCCCAACCTTCGTTAGAGAGCGGGAAGAGAGCGATGTACTTCTGAGTCTGGATGCGTGCGAGCTGGTCTTCCTTGCTTGCAGCGTCGTCCCACTTCACGCCGAGCGTGTTGACAGCCTTGCAGTTGTTAGCCGAGTTGCCCGGATCAACGTAGTCTGCCTGACCGGTTGTGCCGTTGATGTAAGCGTCGATGTCGGCGTCGCTGATGTTCTCGATGCCAGCGAACGATCCCTTATAAGCAAGCTCGTTCTTGATAGAGAGGCGGATGCCCTTCTCGTAGAGGCTCTTTACGCTTTCAGAGCCGATGCCCCAACGCAACTTGGCTTCAGCGAGGAGGAAGTAAGCCTCGGCAGCCTTGAAGATAGGCAGTGGAGTGTTGTATGAGCCAACCCACTGCGACATCTTGTAGCCGTACCAGCCGTCAGAACCCTTCTGTGCCATGCCGCTTGCGTAGCGGATGCCGCAGTATACAGAGTTCTTAGGTGTCACTTCGCCCTTTTCGTTCTTAATCTCGTCAGCGTTCTTTGTCATGTACAGAGGCAGACGCGGGTCGTTCATGCCCACCATCAGCGTTACGAGGTTAGCGTTCATACCGCAGTCGAGCCAGTCGAACATACGCTTCAGCTCGTTGCTCTGGTCCTTAACGACGATGTCCTTGCCCGAAACGGCGAGGGTGTTGGCAGCAGCAGCCGTAGCGATAGCCTTGAGGTCGTAGCCGTCGGCAGCCATCTCGCTCTCGCGCTTAGAGAGGCGCAGCGCGATACGCAGCTTCATGGTGTTTGCAATCTGCACCCAGATAGCCGGGTCGCCACCGCCCCATGTGTCGTATGTAGCGAGCGAAGCCTTCTCTGTGTCGTCCATCTTCTGCAGTCCGGCGATAGCCTTGTCGAGGTCGTCGAGCATCTGCTCATAGAGCTTCTGCTGGCTGTCGAAGCGGTAGGTAGACTCGCTCTCGGCGTTGATGATAGACGAGTAGGCGAGCGGTCCGTAAGCATCGGTAGCCTGCATTGTACCTACAGCCTGCACGATGCGCATAGTGCCAGCCAGTCCGGCATTCTCCTGCTTGTCGAGGTTGGCGATGTTGCGGCGTGTGTTGTTGAAGATATGCAGATAGTAGTTCTCGTACATACCGCCACTGTGTCCGCTGTTCTCACCCATATCGCAGTTGGTGAAGTTGCCGTGAGGTGTCTGGAAGTAGCCACCGTAGAGGTCGATGGTAAGGTTTGTCCAGAACTGGAACATGTTCTGGTGAGGTGGGTAGCAATAGTTCATTGCCTCGGCACACTGTGCTTTGAACGGCAGATCGCCTGGGTCTACCTGCGTCTTGTTTGTATTCAGATCGTCGAAGTCGTCTGTGCATGAGCTTAACATTCCGTTGCTCATCACAGCCAGTGCCAGCATTGATGACACCGCGAATATATTTCTCTTTTTCATATTTCCTTAGGTTTTAAACGGTTGTAAAACTTGTTTTTACTCGCTCAAAAATTAGAAGTTCAACTTCAGGTTCAGACCCAAGCTTGTTGCCGACGGGAGGTTGAAGATGTCGACACCCTGCACGCCGTTGCCAGTACCCATTGATACGTCCGGGTCGCAAGGAGCGTCCTTGTAGAAGAAGAAGAGGTTGCGTGCGATGAGCGCAGCAGTGAGGTTCTTGCCGTTGCCGAAGAGGTTGCGGAAGGTGTAGCCGAGGCTCATCTCGCGCAGACGTACGTTCGTGCCCTTGTATACGTAGAACTCTGTAGCGTAAGAGTTGTTGAAGTTAGAAGAGCCTGTTGTTGTGTACCATGCCTGCGGGTCGAACTCTACGCCGTCAACCACAACCTTGCCTGCGTTGCGTGCGATGCCAGAACGCTTTGAAACGCCCCAACCGTCGAGAGTAGCCTCAGTTGCAGAGAGCACTCTGCCGCCGAACTTACCGTCGATGAGGAACGAGAATGTGAAGTCCTTGTAGTGGAATGTGTTTGTCCAACCGAAGTTCACCTTTGCGTTCATGTTGCCTGCATACTTCATCTCGTCAACGTTGTCGCCCATGAGGATAGGTTCGCCCTTTTCGTTCTTGACCGGCTTGCCTGCCTCGTCGCGCTTGATCTGGCGTACGTAGAGGTCGCCGTAAGAGCCGCCCTCGTTGAGCACTACCTTAGCGCCCTGCCAAGAAGCGATGGTAAGACCGTTCTCCAAGCCCTCTACGAGCTCCTTGATCTTGTTCTCGTTGTAAGAGATGTTGAAGTTGGTAGACCAAGAGAAGTCGGGGTTGAACTGCTGGTGCCAGCCGATAGATGCCTCGATACCCTGGTTCTGTACGTTGCCGGCGTTGACGTAACGGTTGCGCAGACCGCTCTCGTAAGGAGCCGAAACAGAGAAGAACTGGTTCTTGGTGTTTGTCTTATAGTATGTAAGAGAGAAGTCGAGACGGTTGTTGAAGAATGTACCGTCGAAACCTACCTCGATAGAGTGGGTCTTCTCTGGCTTCAATGTGCGGAACGCAGCCTTGTCGGGAGCTGAGATAGAGCCCGACTCGCCGAGAGTGTAGCGTGGGTTAGACATGTAGATAGGCACGTCGTTACCTACGATAGAGTAGCTGCCGCGGAACTTGAAGAGGTTCACCTGCTCGCCCATAGGCACGAGCTTGTTGAGCAGTACGCTGGCGCCTACTGACGGGTAGAAGAATGAGCAGCCGTCGGTGAATGCGAGAGCTGACGACCAGTCGTTACGTGCAGAGAGGTCGAGGAACACAGCCTCCTTGAAGGCTACCTGAGCTGTTGCGAACACGGCGTTGAGGCGCTTTTCTGTCTCCATAGCGTCGCCGCTGCCCAGCTTAGACATGTTGCCGTAGAAGTTGTTCGGAGTGAAGATGTTCGGATAGTAGATGTTGCCGTCGCCCGGCGACTTGTACTGTTCGCCCTCGCCCCAGAGGTCTACGTGTGCGGTCTTGGTCTTGGTGAAGCTTGAGCCTGCTGTAGCTGTGAGGCCCCAGTCGTTCCAAGTGTGGTTGTAGTTGATGAGCACGTCGCCGTAGAGCTGGTCGCTGAAGTAGCGGTTGTTCTTCATGCGTCCCATCTTGTAGAGGTTGCCTACAGACGAAGCGTATGCGTTGTGGATGAACTGCTCTTCGCCGCGCTCGTAGCGCATACGTCCCTGGATGTTGAGGTCGGGAGTGATGTCCCACTTGATAGAGCCACCGAACTCATAGCGGTTGCGCTTAGAGATAGGAGTCTGACGGTTGAGCATCCAGTACGGGTTGCCGAACTGCTGCAGCTCGGTGTTGGTCCAGTTCTGTACGTTGCAGCCGCGTGCGGGGTCGTAAACCTCGTAGTTGTCCTTGTAGTGGTCCCAGTCGATGCCGCGCGGAGCGAGGTATACGCCTGTGAGCGGGTTCCAGAGGTAGCCGGCAGCAGCCTGGTTCTTAGAGTACTGGTTGCTGTACTTAGCCGAGAAGTCGACGTAAACGTTGTTGAGCACCTTGAAGTCTACCTTAGTGTTGAGGTTGTGGCTGCGGAATGTGTTCTCAGGAGTCATGCCGTGAGAGAACACGTTGCCGTAAGAGAAGTAGCCCTTGAAGTTCTCGCTACCGCCAGAGAGCGATACGGTGTTGTTGGTTGTGAAGCCTGTGCGGAAGAACGACTCTGCGTAGTTCTTGCAAGCCTTGCTGAGCTTGTCGCCCCAAGAGAATGTGCCGTCAGCGCCTGCGCCGTATGTGTTCTGGAACTCAGGCAGAATCATCGGAACCTCCATTGTGGTGTTGCTCGATACGTTCACGTTCACCTTGCCTGCCATGCCCTGCTTTGTGGTGATCATGATGGCGCCGTTGGCAGCCACCGCACCGTAGAGAGCTGAAGCGGCAGCGCCCTTCAGAAGTGTGATAGAAGCGATATCGTCGGGGTTGATGGTAGACATAACGTCACCTGCGTCGCGCTCGCCACCGTAGTCGCTTGATACCTGAGAGGTTGCGGTATTGGTCATTGTCGGCACACCGTCGATGACGATGAGCGGCTGGTTGCTACCAGAGATTGACTTGTTGCCGCGGAACAGAATCTTTGAAGAACCGCCCGCACCGGTAGAGTTAGGCGTAATCTGAAGACCTGCGCTCTTGCCCTGCAGCGAGTTGATCATGTTGATTGACTTGATGTCGTTGACGTCCTTTCCGCCTACGGTCTGAGCCGAGTAGGTAAGGGTCTCCGACTGACGCTTGATACCCATGGCTGTCACTACGACTTCGCCGAGGCTTTCTGCGTTAGCTACGAGAGTGACGTTGATAACCTTGCGGTTGCCTACTGTCTCCTCTGCATTTTTCATGCCGACATACTTGAATTCGAGTACGTCTTTCGGGCTGGTTTGAATGGTGTAGTTGCCGTTCAGGTCAGTCATGGTTGCATTCTTCGTGCCTTTTACAGACACGCTTACTCCAACAAGGGGTTCACCCATTTCTTTGTCTTTCACCAGACCAGAAACTGTGTGTACTTGTGCGTACGCCCCCGTCATAAACATTCCTATCAGGAACATTACGACTGTAAGAAACGATCTTTTCTGCATAGTCTTTAAGGGTTAGGTTAATTATTATAGTAGTTGTAAAAAATTTATAAGCGTCTTTAGATTTTGCAAATATAGCTAAATGTCTGTTTGAGTGATATTTTGAACGTGTAATAAACGTTAAAATCTGTCGCATTTACGAATCAAAAAAAATGTTTGCGCAAACATTTGCGCAAACATTATGTGTTATAGTCATATACATGTCTTTTTGTATGCAGCACCAGTGTCTTACATATTTATGTTCTTCACGACGATGGCTATGGTCTTCATCATCACGTACTGCTCTGAGAGGTACATGAGTCCGCCGTACTGGTTGCCTGTTCCCCACGAGTTTTTGGCAATGTAGTAGCGTTTGCCGTTCTCGTCGTGGGCTATACCTATGAGCACCATGCAGTGGTCGTCGGTGGTGTGGTGGTTCTCAAACTCTATCTGTCGCTGCTTCTGCGTGTAGGGTTGCTGCTTGGTGAGTTCTGCCACGCCGCGCTTGAAGTCGAAGCCCACTTCGCTTGTGTCGCCTTCCCAGCATACGGGGTGTCCGGTGCGCAGCGAGCGTTCTATGCGCTTCATCATCACGTCGATGGGCACGTTGTAGTATAGCTCGTTGCTGTAGTTGTCGGGCACTTCGAGCACGAATGCTTCGCCGAAGCGGTGGTGGGTGAAGCTCGTCATGGCGAGATATTCGCCGCGCATGCAGACGCTGTGGGCGAACTCGAGCGGTGTGTATTCGGCTCCGAGCATGTACACCTTCTTGGGCAACGCTCCTATGCGCTCGTCGAAGAGTCGTTCTGTGCGTTGCTTCATCTGGCTCAGGTTGCGCGACGAGTTGGAGAGCATCTCCAGGCGTTTCGTGATGGCGTTGTAGTTGATGTCGCGTGCATGGTATGAGTCGTAGGGCATGATGCCGTATTCGTCGAGCAGGCGCAGCAGCAGCGGCGCCGTTCCGTGCAGCGTCATGCGGTTGAAGCCTTTCGAGAGGAAGTGGAAGCGTGCCTGCTCGTCGAGCTGGTAGCGCGCTATGTAGTCGACGGAGAGGTTCACCGAGTCGCCCATCTGTATGTGTTCGCTCTCGATGGTGGCGAGCATGGCGTACGCCCAGCAGAGCGAGCTGTGGCCCTGGTCCTTGACGGGCGTGTAGCCGAGCAGCACTTCGTTGGTGAAGCGCTTCGCCTTCGAGGAGTTGAAGTTCTCGCGTTTCAGGTCGCAGGAGGTGATGGTTGCGAGTGTGACGAATAGTATAATGAGTTTGCGCATAGAATGTTTTTTGATAGGGGGTGCAGTTGTCTCCGCTCGGCTTTGCCGCTTGCCATAGCAGGAACAGCACCATTATTGACTGGTTGGTGCAGTTGAGACAACTGCACCCCCTGATGATTATTTCACACCCTTCATGCCTGAGAGGAACGCCTTTGCGACGCCGAACTTCAGGAACATATCCAGTCTTACCGGCACATGATGTACGTCGTCCGTAACGTAGAAGCGCGTAATCTCTTTCTCCTTATTGCCTTCGTTCTCGATATACGAGAGTTGCAGGCAGCGGTACTTCACGCCGTTGTCGGCCTTGACGGTGGTCTTGCCCTTGTATTCGAGGATGGCGTTGATGATCTTCGGTCCGTCGGTGATGGGTATGTGTATGCGCTTGCCCTTCTTCCAGCTCTCGGGGTTGAACGAGCGTGCGCGCAGGAAGATGCTCATCATGTCGTAGGCGCACGCCGTGCGGTTGAACTCGTTCCATACGTGTTCGCCGTTGTTCTTCTGTCGGTGCAGCTTCACGTGCTGATGGTTGTTGCTGTACGAGTAGAACGCCTCGTCTACGGTGTAGCGCTTGCCCTCGCGCGCTCCCTTGCGGTAGTAGAGTGGTTCGAGGTCGAGCGTGTTGTAGCAGAGCAGCGTGTCGCGCATCACGAACATCTTGTCGAGCGTCTTCGACGTGCGTGTGATGAGCGCCATGCGCAGCGCCGGCTTGCCGTGATAGTTGCTCTTCACTACCGACATCGACGCCGTGCCTGCCTTCACCCATACGAACTGCCAGTTGTAGTAGAGGTTATAAGACAGGAACTCGCCCGGCTTTACTGCCGTGTTGCGGTACTTGCATTGTGCCGTTGTGGTCTGCAGACCTGCCAATAGCAGGGCTACGACGAGGAGGAAGTGTCTGGTCTTCATATTATTTCTATTTTTATGATTTATATGGTAATCATAACTCTCAACTCTCAATTCTCAACTCTCAATTGGATAAACTCGTTAGAACGGATACGCAATGCCCATTTTCCGCGCTCTTTCCATGTTGCGCTGCTGTATCTTGCGTTGGCGTTCGCCCTTCTGTTTCTTTATTTTCTCGGGTTTTTGCTGGTCGAGCGGTTTCTCGTTGATGTTCCAGTTGAGCGTTACGTCCCACTTCGCCTTGCACTCTATCTCGTACGGATAGTAGAACACCTCTTCGGGTTGCAGGTTGGCGCTGTAGTCGCCCGTGTCCCACACGCCGTTGTTGTTGCGGTCGACGAACAGGCGGGCGTAGTATTTGCCCGGTCGTACGTAGTAGAACGCTGCCGTTGAGTTGGTTGTGTGCACGCTCTTCACCGCCTTGTCTTCGCTCGTGAGCAGTTCGACGACGAGGTTCTCGCCCTTGAGCTGCGCTATGTTGAGCACCAGACTACTGTAGTCGTCCATGGCGCCCACCTTGAAGCCCTTCTTCAGTTTCTTCGACGCGTTGCCGTAGATGTCGGTGAAGGCGAGCGAGTCGATTTCGAGGCTGTATTCTATGCCCGGACGCCACTCGGCGCGCAGTATGTACTGGCGCTTCGACTCTGCGGTGGCTATGTTGTCGCCCCACATCTTCTGCTTCACTGGCTCGAAACGCAGCGGCGCTACGTACCATAGTGTGTCGTGCTTGGCGTAGAGGTGAATCTTAGACGTGTCTGCTGAGGCGAGCGGCGTGTCGAACTCGAAGCGTATGTTGCGGTCGGGGTCGAGCTTCGAGTCGACTGCGAGCTTGAACTCCAGTTCCTTCGGCGGCATCACGGAGTCGTACTCCTCGCCGCGCTTGCGCTTCTTCTCCTGCTGCTTCTTCCAGCTCTCCAGCTCCTTCTGCGCCTCCTTCAGGCGGCGTTCGTAGGGCTGCTTAGAGAGAATCTGCAGCGTGTCGGTCTGCGGCACGAGGTTGCCCAGCGTGTCGGTCATCTCGTAGGTGAGGGCGAGGCTGAGCGTGTCCTGATTGACGAGCGCCGTGTCGCGCAGCCAGTAGGTTATGGTGTCGCGTCGCACTGACGGCTCTATAAGGAGTCGGTCGGTAGCGTCGAAGTTGAGCGGCTTTATCTCGGGCAGCTTCTTCGAGCCGTAGCTGAAGAACAGCGTGAAGCGGTCGGGCTGCAGGCGTTCCGACTTGAGGAAGAAGCGGTCGGTCTGCACGTGTTCGAACGCTCTGAGCACGAGATCGTCGGGCGTGAAGCGTATGTATCCCGTCTGCTTTATGTCCTTGATATGCAGCGAGTCGAGCCAAAGCGTGTCCTGTCGCACGGCGTCGCAGAACGCAGGGCGTATGGTGTCGTGCGAGAAAGCCATCTGCTCGCTCTTCTGCGAGAACATATAGTTGCCGTCCTGGTCGTTGAGTGCGTAGATGCGGTAAGCGCCCGGCGCCACGCCCTTTATGACGAAGTGTCCGCGTGAGTCGGCACGTGCCACGCGCAGCATGGGCATCTTCATGAAGCACGAGTCGCCCATCTCGGCGTACAGACCCACGAGTATGCCCTTCACCGGCTCGAGGTTCTCAGCCGCCACCACGGTGCCAGCCACTTCGAGCGTGTCGATATGGTCGCCCGTAGAGAAACTGTAGGTGTAGTTGCCCATCGGGTTGCCCTCGTTGTTGTCGGAGATGGCGTCAGAGAAGTCGACGGTGTACGTGGTGTTGGGCTTCAGCGAGTCCTTCAGCTCTACGCTGATCTTCTTGCCCGAAGTCTTTATCTCCGCCTGCTCGAGCTGCGGCGGCGACACCACCACCTTCTCCGACGCGTTGTCGAGCTTTATGAACTCGTCGAAGTAGATGTTCACCTTCTTCGCCTGCACGTTAGTGCTGCGGTCGGCAGGTGTCGAGCCTATCACATGCGGCGGCGTCTCGTCGTACCATCCTCCGTCGGGGCGTCCCATGCGGGCGCACGACGAGAGCAGCGCGATTACACCTATTATATATAGTATGTTTCTTAGTTTCAGCATTTGGCTTAACTTCTTGTTTTTTATTTGTTTTTCAGCAACACAAATGTCAGATAGGTCGGTGCTGTTCTTGCTTTGTCACCATTTCACGATTATACAATACGTTGGTGCACTTGAGACAAGTGCACCCCCTGAGAACGGCAACACAAATGTCATCATCTCAACACCTCACCATCTCAACATCACACCGCCATAATCTCCTCAATGGTCTTGCGGTTGTTAGAGAGGCGCGGTATCTTGTGCTGTCCGCCCAACTTGCCCTTAGAGCGCAGCCAGTCGTCGAACTGACCTTCGCGCGCAACGACAACCTCAAGCGGCTGCAGCGTGATGTCGTGGAAGCGCTTCGCCTCGTAGTCGGAGTTGATAGCCTGCAGCTGTCGGTCGAGGATGTCGGCAAACTTGCTGATGTTCTCAGGCTTCTTCGCGAACTCGATGAGCCACTGGTGGCGGCACTTCGCGTTGGCGTCCATGAACACCGGCGCCGCCGTGTACTCCTTCACCTCTGCGCCGGTCTGCTGGCAGGCATAGGCGAGGCCCTTCTCGGCGTTGTCCTGGATAAGCTCCTCGCCGAAAGCGTTGATGAAATACTTCGTTCTGCCCGTTATGACGAACTTGTACGGGCGCACCGACGTGAACTTCACCGTGTCGCCAATCATATAGCGCCACAGACCGCACGACGTGCTGATAAGCATGGCGTAGTTCTTGCCCGTCTCCACGCCCTCGAGCGGCACGATGTTCGGGTTCTCAGAGTCGAACTCGTCCATCGGCAGGAATTCGTAGAACACGTCGTAGTCGAGCATCAGCAGCATCGACTTGTCCTCTGGGTCGTTCTGTATGCCGAAGAATCCCTCCGAGGCGTTGTACGTCTCCATGTAGTGCATGCGGTCGCTCTTTATGATGTGCTCGTACTGCGAGCGGTATGGCGTGAACGCGATGCCGCCGTGGAAGAACACCTCCAGGTTGGGCCACACCTCGTCGAGGCGCTCCTTGCCCGACAGCTCGAGCACGCGCACCAGCACACTGAGCATCCATGAGGGCACACCCGAGATGTTAGTCACGTTCTTGTTAAGACATTCGCGTGCTATGCGGTCGCGCTTCACCTCGAAGTCGCTCAGCAGCGCCGTCTGCTTCTTCGGCACACGCACGAGGTTCACGAGCGGGTTGATGTTCTCGATGAGAATGGCGCTGAGGTCGCCCACGAGCGAGCCAGCCACGTTGTAGTTGGGCGAGTGCGAACCGCCCAGAATCAATCCCTTGCCGTCGAACATGCGGCTCTTCGGGTTGTTCTGCAGGTAGAGCGCCACCACGTCCGTGCCGCCCTTGTAGTGTATGTTCTTCAGTCCTTCAGCCGACACGGGTATGAACTTGCTCTTGTCGTTCGTAGTGCCCGACGACTTGGCGTACCACTTCACCTTTCCCGGCCACAGCACGTCAGCCTCGCCGTGTCGCATACGGTCGATGTCGGCCTTCAGCTCCTCGTAGGTATTCACGGGCACGTTGCGCACGAAGTCGTCGTAGCCCTTTGTCGTAGCGAAAAGATGGTTTCTGCCGTACTCGGTGTTGGCGGCAGCGCGCAGAAGGTGCTGCAACACTTGGTGCTGCAGAGCCTCCGGCTCGTTGAAGTGTTGTTCCAGCTTATGCTGTCGGGGTGCGAATGCGTATCGTGCAATGCCAGTTAAACTCATTATTTTTCCTTTCTGTCTTCTTCTATAAATCTGAGCAGATGTTCCACTGCCTCACTCTCAGGTATCGCCTTCTCCACGCACATCTTCTGCTTGTAGAGCGAAATCTTTCCCGGTCCGGCGCCCACATAACCGTAGTCGGCGTCAGCCATCTCGCCCGGTCCGTTCACGATGCAGCCCATGATGCCTATCTTCAGGCCCTTCATGTGCGCCGTAGCCGCCTTTATCTTTGCGATGGTAGAGCGCAGGTCGTAGAGCGTTCTGCCGCAACCGGGGCATGAGATGTATTCGGTTTTCGATGTGCGCAGACGAGCCGCCTGCAAAATGGCGAACGCCGTGTCGGTAAGGTCGCGCACCGCGATGTCGCCGTTGTTCATCAGCCATACGCCGTCGCAGAGACCGTCAATCATCAGCGCGCCCATATCGGCTGCCGCCTCAAGCTGCAGGTCTGCCTTCTCGGCGCTGCTATGACTGTACATCTGAGCGAACACAACCGGGTTGAACAAGCCGTTCGACCACAACTCGTGAGTAAGCGCACGCTGCTCGCCGAGGCGGTTCTGCTGGTTTGACACAGCAACGACCACTACCTCCGGGTGGGCCTTCAGGCAAGCCATGTACTCCTCCGACGGAGCGCCGAGCTGCAGCACGAGGAACTTAACATCTGCCTTCACTCCGCCCACGAACGGCGTAGCGTTGTACGGGAAGATAGGGTAGGTGTTCGGCTCGCCGGTGTATGCGTTGAAGTCGACGATGTATTTCTGTCCGTCGCGGCGGTTCTTGGGCAGCTTGGCACCGCAGTAGATATAGTCGGGTGTCATATCGGGGTTGAACTCAACGCTCTCTGCGTCGTCGTTCTGTCCTAACGAAGCTATCACCACCGGCACATTCGAGCCGCCGATGTATCCCATAGCACGAGTGGGGCGACGCTCAGGACGCACCCAAGAGAAGTCCTTCGCCTCGGTGCCTGGCACGAGAGTGTGTCCGGCACGCTTCGTGATATAGTCGACGAGGTGGCGCGCAACGGGTATCTCCGCCTCAGGCTCCTCGCTCAGACTCACGCGGATAGTGTCGCCGATGCCGTCGGCAAGCAGTGCGCCGATGCCCACTGCACTCTTGATGCGTCCGTCCTCGCCTTCGCCAGCCTCGGTGACGCCGAGGTGGAGCGGGTAGTGCATGTCAGCCTTGTCCATCTCGGTGATGAGCAGACGCACCGTGCGCACCATGATGACGGTGTTCGACGCCTTGATGCTTATCACCACGTTGTCGAACTGCTCCTTCTTGCAGATGCGCAGAAACTCCATGCAACTCTCGACGATGCCTTCCGGCGTGTCGCCGTAGCGCGACATGATGCGGTCGGAGAGCGAACCGTGGTTCACGCCGATGCGCACCGCTGTGTGGTGCTCGCGGCAGATGTTGAGGAAGGGCACGAAGCGGTCCTCCAGTTTCTTGAGTTCGTCGGCATACTCTGCGTCGGTATATTCAATCTTCTTGAACACGCGCGCCGGGTCTACGTAGTTGCCCGGGTTAACGCGCACCTTCTCTGCGTACAGCGCAGCCACGTCAGCCACGTTGGCGTTGAAGTGAACGTCGGCAACGAGCGGCGTTGTGTAGCCGTCGGCACGCAGTTGTGCGTTTATGTTCTGCAGGTTCTCAGCCTCTCTGCGGCCCTGCGTAGTGAGTCGCACGAGTTCGCCGCCTGCGTTTATGATGCGCTCAGCCTGAGCCACGCACGCCTCCGTGTCGTTGGTGTTGGTTGTGGTCATCGACTGCACGCGTATCGGGGCGTCGCCGCCAAGCTGTATGTCGCCTACCTGAACGGGTGAGGCTTCGCGGCGGCGGTAGTTGAAGAGATCAATCATCTTAACATTTATATTCAAACTTCACCTCAGCGAGCTCCTTGTTCGCCTTTTCTATCTTCTCTCCCAAGCCAGCCTTGTACTGTGCCATCTTTTCTGCGATGCCTTCGTCGCAGAGCGCAATCATCTCGCAAGCGAGGATAGCTGCGTTCATGGCTCCGTTCACGCCAACTGTTGCAACGGGTATTCCCGGGGGCATCTGTATGATAGAGAGCATGGCGTCGAGACCGTCGAGCATACCCTTGATAGGCACGCCGATGACGGGCAGAGTGGTGCTTGCTGCGATGACGCCGGGCAGAGCTGCTGCCATGCCTGCTGCGGCAATGATTACCTTAACGCCACGCGCCTTTGCGCCCTTAGCGAAACTTTCAACTGCGTCCGGTGTGCGATGAGCAGAGAGGGCGTTCACTTCAAACGGCACCTGCATGTCGTTCAAGAACTTGCATGCCTTTTCCATAACGGGCAGGTCTGATGTGCTGCCCATGATGATGCTAACTAATGGAGTCATAATATTTTATTGTTTTATTGTTTGTTTCTTTCTTAAGCCTTTCTAAGCCTTCTTAGGCCTTTCTAAGCCATTGCTAACTAAGCCTTTCTAAGCCTTTGCTGAATAAGCCTTTCTAACTAAGCCCTCCCCGACGGGGAGGGTTGGGAGGGGCTACAGCCCCAGTATTATCACGAAGGCGATGAGCACGCCTACGCCGAAGCCCGCCGTCACTTGCGAAAGGGTGTGCTGTCGGAGTATTATGCGGCTGGTGCCGACGAGCCCTGAGAGCACGAGCGAGAAGCAGAGCCATGTGATGGGGTTGAACATGAAGATGAACGAGAAGGCGAGCAGAGCGCCCACCACGCCACCGATGGCTGCGGTGTGCGTCGATATCTTCCACCACACGTTTATCAGTGCGCACACTATCTGTATCACGAGTGCCGCCATGAGTATGTTGCCCATGAAGTGCGGAATGTTATACAGTCGCATTACGTAGAAGCAGGCGTAGTAGCTCACTATCGAGAGCAGATAGGGCACCACGCGGCGCTCCTTGCGGCTGAGCTGTATGAGTGTCCAGCCGTGATAGTTGCGGTAGAGCTTGATGAGCATTGTGGGCATGAGAATGGTGAAGAAGTAGACCATAGCGAGCACGCTCAGCTTGTACCCCCACGGCATCTGACTGAGATAACTGAACGTGAAGAGTACGGTCATCCCTACCAAAGACAGATAGAACGGGGTGAACACCGCGCTCAGGGCGCGGGCTGCGAGGATTATGTTCTTTTCTTTCATAGTTTTAGCCTTTCTAAGCCTTTGCTAATGCTAATTCAAAACTCAAAATTCCTAATTCTTTCTCATTCTTGCCACCGGTATGCCCAGTTGCTCGCGATACTTCGCCACGGTGCGTCGTGCGATGGGGTAGCCGAGCTTCACGAGCGCCTCTCTGAGAGCGTCGTCGCTGAGCGGTTTCGTCTTGTCTTCCTTGCCGACGAGGTCTTTCAGCGCAATCTTTATCTTGCGTGTAGACATCTCCTCACCGTCTTCGTTGGTGTAGCCGTCGCTGAAGAAGAAGCGTAGCGGGTAAGTTCCCCAGTTGGTCTGCGCGTACTTCACGTTGCTGACGCGCGATATTGTGCTTATGTCGAGCCCCGTGCGGTCGGCGATGTTCTTCAGAATCATCGGCTTGAGGTCAGCCTCGTCGCCGTCCTGGAAGAACTTGCGTTGCCAGTCGATGATAGCCTGCATGGTGAGCGTGAGCGTGCGGTAGCGCTGCTTTATCGCTTCTATGTATCCCATTGCGCGCTCCACCTTCTGCTTTGCGTAGAGCAGCGCTTCCTTTTCGCGGCGCGACATTTTCTCCTTGTTGTTGCGATAGGTCTCCATGAGTTCGCTGAACGAGGAAGAGACGCGCAGCTCCGGTATGTTTCCGTTGTTTATGTAGAACGACACGTTGCCGTTGTCGTCGGTGTCGATGATGAAGTCGGGCGTAATCTGCTGCACGTTTCTGCCCTCGGTCTCGCCGAGCGAAGCGCCCGGTTTGGGGTTGAGTCGGCGCAGTTCCTCCAGCACGCGCTGTCCGGTATGCTCGTCCACGCCCAGCAGCTGCGGAAGCTTCTCGAAGTGTTTCTTCGCGAAGTCGTTGAAGTGCTTCTTTACGACTGTCGTCATCAGCTGCTTCATTCTGTCGTCGGGTCGGCGTTCTATCTGCAGCAGCAGACACTCCTGCAGCGAGTGCGCTCCGATGCCAGCCGGGTCGAAGGTCTGCAGAATTCCGATTATGCGGTCGATGTCCTTCACGTCGCAGTAGACGCCCTGATAGATAGCCAGTTCGTCGCATATCGACTGGCTGTCCTTGCGCAGCAATCCGTCGCTGTCGAGCGACCCGATGATGTATTCCATTATCTTCTGGTCGTTCTCAGAGAGGTCTATCTCGCCCATCTGCTCCTTCAGCTTGTCGTAGAACGAGCGCGTGTCGCCGTAGACCATCTCCTCGTAGTCGGCAGAATCGGCTCCGTAGGCTCCGGTGTAAGCCGCCGTAGGCATGTCTTCGTCGGAACCGGTCATACGGTCGAGCGCATTGTTTAGCGCCGACTCGCGTTCCTCTCGCTCTGTGTGAGCGGCGAAGGCGTCCGCCTCGGTGTCCACCTCGTCCATGTCGCCGCCGTTGCTTTCGCCGTTGCCGCCGTCGTTGTCTGAAGAGGAAGCGTATGCGGGGCTTTCCTGACTGTCGTATGAGGTGTTCGAGTCGTAGATGTCGTCGTCTGCCTTCATGAGCGCAGGGTTGTCGTCGAGCTCCGCGTTCACGTTCTCTTCAAGCTCCGTGACGGGCATCTCGAGCATGTGCACCTGCAGCATCTGCTGTTGCGTCAGGCGCTGCAACTGCTGCTGCTTCTGTTCCTGGGTTTGTATTAGTTTCATAATATTTCTGGTGGCGTTTAGGCCTTTCTAAGCCTCTTTAAGCCTTTCTAAGCCATTGTTGACTAAGCCTCTTTAAGCCTTTTTAGGCCTTTCTAAGCCAAGGCATAAAGAGGCTTAGAAAGGCTTAGTTCGGCTTAGGCGCAGCCTTTGAAGTATTCCTTTAGCCTCTCCACAGTAGTGGTCAGCACCTCGGGCGCTTCGTTGCTGTATCTCTGCCAAACCAGCTTCGCCTCGTCGTTGAGGGGCGAGTGGGGCAGCGGTTCGCGTTTCAGAATGGGGTCGAATGTCTGGTATATCTTCAGCACATCTACCACCTCTTCGGGCTTCAAACCCAACAGACGCGCCATATCCTGCACCTCCGGCGTCTCGCTCACCATAGTGTTCGTCATCAGCTGGAAGTAGAGGCTGAGGATGATGGTGAGCATCACCGGCGTCAGCTTCTGTTTGGCGTCGATAGGCAGATAGTCGTGCTCGAAGGGCAGCGTCATATCCATGCCGCTGTAGAAGGCGTTGCCGAAGCCGAAGCCCGCCATCTGCCTGAGCCGCTTCACGTCGCGTGCCAGTCGGCGTGGGTTTTCGGCGTATGTGTCCCAGAGACGTTGCAGCGAAGGCGTGGCGTGCTCTTCGAGCGCCACCATCTGCTCCTGCAGCGTCTTCGGCGGAATATGCAGCTCGAGCGCCAGATCGACCACGGGGCGCGAGTATTCCGACTTAACGCCCGCCGGACTCTTCTGGTAGAGCTGCACGATAAGCAGCCAGTAGTCGTCTGTCCAAAGAGGATGAATTGCCATATATTATATTAATAATGTATTGTTTAATGCTTGCAAAGTTACAGAAAGTCTTGCACATAAGGGCACGCCCGCCATACTTTTTTTGTGCAGGAGTAAAGAGTTGTTAAGGTGTTTTATGGTGCTCTGAGCGCTTTTGGGGGGCTGTTTCCAGTAAAATCGCAGTTTTTCTTGCAATTTTACAGTATAAAAAGTCAGTTTGGTTGAATTTTTTAAAAATTTATTGCAAAACATTATCGAATTGCAATTTATTTTGTACTTTTGCGGTTAGTAATTTTAAAACTTATAGACTATGAAGAAAACTTTACTCTCATTGGCAGCAATGTTGCTGCTCGCAGGTGGTGCTTCGGCACAGACAGCAAAGTCGGCTGCAGTTTATACTGACAAGGTAGACGCAACTCCGGTTAGCGTTGTAAAGAAGGCAAAGGCTCCTATGATGAAGGAGGAAGAAGCTAAGTATGTGACTCTTGGCTTCAATGGTTCTGAGAATCCGTCACAGCTGAATGGCTTCCCGACATGGTCATCTGTTTCGCTGGTATTGTCACAGTTGAATAATGGCGTAGATGTCGATTTCTCTGAATACGCAGGCTACAAGATCGTAGGTCTCCAATTCGCTGCAGCAGCTAACTTGGGTGAGAAGGCAGGTGCGTTAGCTGTTGTTTATCAGTCTAAAACTGATCAGAAAGGCACAGAACTCGATTCTCCTTATCTCGTTGAGGACGAGAACTATAAGGTCAGCACTGTAGAGAACAATACGCTTAATTTGCAGTGGAACGCTGTAGCTTTTGCTGAGCCGTATGAGATCACTGGCGACGAGTTTGCTTTCTTGTACGGTTTGGCATACGAGCAGGTGAAGGGTGATGGCACTTCTCAGGACGAGTTCCCGTTCCTCACTGGCGTGAGCACAGATAGCGGCGTTGAGGGCATGTTCCTCGCTTATGGTCAGCCTTCTTCTAAGTATGAAAAGGGTATGTACATGCTTAACGATCCTAACGATACAAAATCAGAGAAGCGTTGCCTTTGCGTGCAGCTCGTTCTCGAGACTCCGGGCGGCGCAACAGTTATCCTCGGTCTGAATGGTTCTGACAAGCCGGTTGCTGTTCAGTACTTCTCACTCGACGGCAAGAAGCTCTCTGCTCCTCAGAAGGGCATCAACGTTGTTAAGATGAGCGACGGCACATCTAAGAAGGTGCTTGTTAAGTAAATATCGGAAAAACATATATAAAATGGAAATCCCAACGGAGGGCAGCCTCTGTTGGGATTTTTTTTAGGGGGTGCACTTGTCTCAAGTGCACCAACCGTGCAGAAATGCATCGTTTACTTTGTTGGTGCAGCAGAGACTGCTGCACCCCCTGGAAGTGCACCAACCGCGCAAGCACTGCACCAACCAAGCTAACCATAAGAGGTTATGTTGAGGTACGTGGGGGATGTGTCAAAACTCAATCAATGCGGGCTGAAAGCCCAACAATCACATAGCCCAGGGCGCTGCCCTGGGCTATGTGATTGTTGGGCTTTCTTGCTCTGGCAAGCGGCAAAGCCGAGCGCAGCCCGTTTACGACCATATTTTTAGTTTTACCGGACAGCAATATTTTGTAACCAATATTTTGTAACCAGCGGCGGAGGCCGGAGACCTCCGCTACGGGGGCGCTATGAGGCTACTTGAGGTATTCGGCGACCTCCGCTACGGGGGCGCTACGTGGCTACTTGAGGTATTCGGCGAGCTTCGCAACGGCGCGTGCTCGGTGCGATATGCCGTTCTTGATGTCCATGCCGAGCTGTGCGAACGACTCCTCGTAGCCTTCGGGCACGAAGATAGGGTCGTAGCCGAAGCCCTCTGTGCCCTGCTTCTCGCGCGATATGGTGCCGCGCACGATGCCCTCGAAGAGCGTGTAGTCGGCAACGTCGCTGCGGCGTGCGAGAGCTATCACGGTGCGGAACTGCGCACGGCGGTCGTTGCTGTCGCCCAAGCGTGCGAGCAGTTTCTGCATGTTGGCTTCAGAGTTGTGGTCGGTGCCTTCGGCGTAGCGTGCCGAGTGGACGCCCGGTTCGCCTCCAAGCTCGGGCACTTCGAGGCCCGTGTCGTCGGCGAAGCAGTCGTAGCCGTAGTTGTCTACTACGTAGCGCGCCTTCTGAATGGCGTTGCCCTCAAGCGTGTTGGCTGTTTCGGGTATGTCTGCGTGGCAGTTGATGTCTTCGAGCGAGAGCACGTGGAAGCGGTCGCCGAGTATGGCGCGTATCTCCGAGAGCTTGTGCTTGTTGTTTGTGGCGAAGACGATAGCACGTGCCTTGCCTTCGCCGTATGATTGCTGTGGATTGTTCATTTTTCTTTTTTTTAATAAGCCTTTCTAAGCCTTCTTGGGCCTTCCTAAGCCTTTGCTGACTGCTGACTAAGCCTTCCTAAGCCTCTTTAGGCCTTTCTAAGCCATTGCTGACTGCTGACTAAGCCTTTCTAAGCCTCTTTATGCCTTCCTAAGCCTTTGCTGACTAAGCCTTCTTTAGCCCTCCCCGACGGGGAGGGTTGGGAGGGGCTCTTTACCTTAACCTTTATCTGGTCGAATCCCTCGCCGTAGACACCGATGACGCTGCTCTGCGACACGAAGGCGCGTGGGTCTATCATCTTGATGAGGCGGAAGATGAGCACCGACTCGCTCTTCTTGGCGAGCAGACATATCACCTTCATCTCCTTACCCGTATACCATCCGTGACCGTCGAGGATAGTGAGCGTGTGGTCGGTCTTCTTGGTGATGGCGCTTGCTATCTCCTGATACTTGTGCGAGAAAATCATGAACTGCACCGATTGCCGTTGCACGCTCATCACGTAGTCGAGCATGGTACACTCGATGACCATCGTACACAGACCGAACACCACCATCTGACAGCGCTGCGGGAACGGACCGAAAGAGTCGATGGCGAGACAGCTGCCGATGATGACGAGGTCGACCATGATGAGACCCTTGCCGAGCGACACATTATAGTGTTTGTTCACTACGGCAGCGATGATGTCTGTTCCACCCGTGCTGCCGTTGTTCAGGAACACTATCGCCAGTGACGTGCCGGTGAGCATACATCCGATGATGAGCGACATGAAGTCGTTACCCTCGCCCATGAGTTTGTAGAAGGTGCCGTCGGGCATCTCCACTATCTTCTGCGCCAGGTCGAGCATCACGGTTATGGCTATCGTGGCATAGATGGTTTTGGCAAGGAACTTTATTCCAAGCTCCTTTAGAGCCGCCACGATGAGCACGGCGTTGATGATGAAAAATGTCCATTGAACTGGAAATTTAGTGGCATAGAACACGATGGCTCCGATACCGGCGATGCCTCCGGTTACAATTTCGTAGGGTAGAAGGAAAACTGTGAAACCGAAGGTGTAAAGCAGTAAGCCGAGAGTGATGTTGAAATAGTCCTTTGCTTCTTGCCAGATAATTTTGCGGTCGATGGTCATAGGATTTATATTTGTTATTTTATAACGACATTCACGATCTTCTTAGGTACGACAATCACCTTCACGACTGTCTTTCCGTCGAGATACTTCTTGCTCTGATCGTCGGCGAGCACTGCAGTCTGAATCTCGTCGTTGGTAGCGTCGGCAGCGAACTTCTTCTGGAAGCGTGCCTTGCCGTTGAACGACACGGTGAGCTGCACCTCGCTCTCTACGAGATACTGCGGGTTGAACACGGGCCACTGAGCGTCGCATACGGTCGTGGTGTTGCCCAAGGCGTGCCACAGCTCTTCTGCGATGTGCGGAGCGAACGGCGCGATGAGCACTACGAGCTGCTCGAGCACCTGCTTTGAGCGACACTTCTGCTGTGCCAGCTCGCCCACGGCAATCATGAACGCCGAGATAGAGGTGTTGTAAGAGAAGTGTTCGATGTCCTCAGTCACCTTCTTTATGAGCTTGTGCAGGCTCTTGAGGTTGTCGGCTGTAGGCTCAGCGTCTGCGGGCAGGAACTCGTCGGTGCGGTTCTCGTAGAACAGCGCCCAGAACTTCTTGAGGAAGCGGAAGCAGCCGTCGATGCCGTTGGTGTCCCAAGGCTTGCTTGCCTCCACCGGACCGAGGAACATCTCGTACAGACGCAGCGTGTCGGCGCCGTACTTCTCCACGATCATGTCGGGGTTGACAACGTTGAACATCGACTTCGACATCTTCTCTACAGCCCAGCCGCAGATGTACTTGCCGTCCTCGAGCACGAACTCGGCGTTGGCATACTCCGGTCGCCAAGCCTTGAACGCCTCGATGTCGAGCACGTCGGCGCTCACGATGTTCACGTCTACGTGTATCGGTGTGACGTCATAGTCTTTGCGCAGGTTGTACGATACGAAGACGGGGGCAGCCTCTCCCCCCGCCCTCTCCGAGGAGAGGGAGCCGTTAGCTGTTGAGGCAACTCCGTTCTCCCCCTGGGGGGAGTTAGAGGGGGCTGTGCGGTTTACGCGGTATACGAAGTTGGAGCGACCCTGAATCATGCCCTGGTTGACGAGTTTCTGGAACGGCTCCTCCTTGCACGACACGCCGAGGTCGAAGAGGAACTTGTTCCAGAAGCGCGAGTAGATGAGGTGGCCCGTAGCGTGCTCGCAGCCTCCTACGTAGAGGTCTACGTTCTGCCAGTAGCTGTCGGCGTCCTTGCCCACGAGGCATGTGTCGTTGTGCGGATCCATATAGCGCAGGTAGTAAGCCGATGAGCCGGCGAAGCCCGGCATGGTGTTCAGCTCGAGCGGGAAGACGGTCTTGTTGTCCACGAGCGCCTTGTCTACCACCTGGCGTTTCTCTGCGTCCCATGCCCACATCTTGGCGCGTCCCAACGGCGGCTCGCCGGTCTCTGTAGGCTTGTATGTCTCAATCTCGGGCAGCAGCAGCGGCAGGCAGTCCTCGGGCACCATCTGCGGCATACCGTCCTTGTAGTAAACCGGGAACGGCTCGCCCCAGTAGCGCTGACGCGAGAAGATAGCGTCGCGCAGACGATAGTTGACCTTCACGCGGCCCATGCCCTTCTCCGTCACGAACTGCTTTGTCTTTGCGATAGCCTCCTTAACACTAAGCCCATTAAGTGAAAAACCGTCCAATGTCTCCTTGCCAGCGGCAGGCGAGTTGCAGACGATGCCCTCCTTGGCGTCGAAGCTCTCCTCCGACACGTCGGCGCCCTCGATGAGCGGCGTGATAGGCAGGTTGAAGTGCTTGGCGAAGGCATAGTCGCGCGAGTCGTGCGCCGGAACAGCCATGATGGCTCCCGTGCCGTAGCCTGCAAGCACGTATTCTGAGATCCAGATAGGAATGTTCTCGCCGGTGAACGGGTTCACGGCATACGATCCGCTGAACACGCCCGTCACGTTGTGGTTAGCCATGCGGTCGAGCTCCGTGCGCTTCTTCACGTAAGCCAGGTACTCGTCTACCTCAGCCTTATGCTCTGCTGTGGTGAGCTGCGCCACGAGTTCGCTCTCCGGCGCCAGCACCATGAACGTTACGCCGAAGATAGTGTCGGCGCGAGTGGTGAAGATAGTGAAGTCGAAGTCCTGACCAGCCACCTTGAACTGCATCTCCGTACCCTCACTTCTGCCTATCCAGTTCTTCTGTGTCTCCTTGATAGAGTCGCTCCAGTCGACAGTCTCCAGACCGTCGAGCAGACGCTGCGAGTAAGCCGATGTGCGCAGACACCACTGCTGCATCTTCTTCTGCACGACGGGGAAGCCGCCGCGCTCGCTCACGCCGTTCACCACCTCGTCGTTGGCAAGCACCGTGCCCAGACCGGCGCACCAGTTCACCATCGTCTCGCCGAGGTAAGCGATGCGGTAGTTCATGAGTGTCTTCTGCTTCTCCACGTCGCTCATGGCGCGCCACTCTTCTGCCGTGAACTCCAGATGCTCGCTCTCGGCGACATCCAGACCCTCGGTGCCCTTCTCGTTGAAGTGCTCTACGAGCTTCTCAATCGGCTGCGCCTTCTGGCACGAGTTGCAGAAGAACGAGCCGAACATCTTCTCGAACGCCCACTGAGTCCAGTGGTAGTACTTCGGGTCGCAGGTGCGAATCTCGCGGTCCCAGTCGAACGAGAAGCCGATGTTGTCGAGCTGCTGACGATAGCGTGCGATGTTAGCCACGGTAGTCACCTCAGGGTGCTGACCGGTCTGAATAGCATACTGCTCAGCGGGCAGTCCGTAGGCGTCGTAGCCCATAGGGTTGAGCACGTTGAAGCCCTTCAAGCGCTTGTAGCGTGCGTAGATGTCGGATGCGATATAGCCAAGCGGATGGCCTACGTGCAGACCGGCTCCCGACGGGTAGGGGAACATGTTGAGTACGTAGAACTTCTCCTTTGCAGGGTCCTCAGTGGTGTGGTAAGTCTTGTCCTTCACCCACTGGCTCTGCCATCTCTTTTCTATTTCTCTGAAGTTGTATTCCATTGATTTTATACTGTTTTTATGCAAAGTTACGTCTTTTTCTTTATAAATAGGTGGGTTTGCATGTAAAAAAATATTGCGCGGTGGCGATATGGCGTTCAGCTTGTATGATATTTGCAGTAAAAACCTCACGAAAAGTCATCGTCACCCGTACGGAATCCGATCGGACGGCGTACGGAATCCGATCGGACGGCGAACGGAATCCGATTGGACGGCGAACGGAATCCGATTGGACGGCGTACGCAAACGGTGGGAAAAGCTTAAAAAAAAATCCGCAACACCTGCTGTGCAGGCATTGCGGATAAAGGATTATTTTATTGTGCTTCTATTATTAACATACTACTGCAAAAGGATGTTACTTGATGTCGTCGTAGGCATTCACTGCCTGCTCGAAACGTTCGTTAATCTGCTCGAACGAGTAGAGGCCGTCGGCGTTCTTCTGGAGGCCCTTGAACGAGAGCGGGAAGACCTGCGGAGCATGGTCGAGGTCGAGCGGCGCGTTCTGCTGCAGCTGGTCGGTGCTCTGGTATACGAGGTTAACACCTACGTACTCCTTGCCCGTAGCCTTTTCGATCCACTTCTCGTAGACCACCTTGCTGCCTATCGGCGTCACCTTCTCGATAGAGTTGGGCAGGCTGTAGCGCTCAACACCGAGAGCCGCGTTGACGGATGCGATGTTAGAGTCGTGACCGCAGAGGAACGTGAACTTGCGGTTCTTCGAGTTAAGCTCGTCCTTCATGTACATCAGCAGCGGGTGAGCCACGTTTGCAGCCACGATAGGCGCTGTGAAGAGCACGTCGCCGTACACATCCTTCACCTTGGCTATAGATGTCCAGTCGTCGCGTGTGAGTTTCTCGCCGAACGCCGCCTTGTCGGCGTCGGGCTCCTCGTAATACTGCAGGATGAAAGCGTCGGAAGCCGAGTTGAAGTTCTTCATCGTGCCCTTCATGCCAGGCTCCTTGCCCTTTACGAGCGTAATCTGCGTGTCGTCGTACTTCACGTCGCCCAGCTCCTTGTAAGCCTCGCTCTGGGGATAGTCGAGCGTGCGCGATATGTTGCTGTAGCTCTCCTTCAGGCTCTTAGCCAAACCGACAAGACCAGCCTTTCCGCCCAGCGCGTTGATCTGCTCCATAGCCTTTGCCTTGAACGCATCGCTCACCTTTGTGAGCACGGGGTTGAACACGGGGTCCATCGTAGAAGGCGTGTAGCGGTGGTTCACCTTAACGCCGCCTACCGGCATGAACGCCGTAGAGAAATAGGCAGCAGTGGCGATGCAGCGCTGCATGGAGTTGGCGTAGACGTTCACCTCGTCGACAGAAGGAACCTGATTCTCCTTGAACAGACCCTCGCTGACGGTCCACTTTCTGAAGAACTGGCCCATCTCGGTCTCAAGAACGCCGCCCTTCAGCGTCAGTTCGCTGGCAGCCGAACTCCAGTTGGTCCACTGGTGGGTAGTCATCTTGCTCAACGCAGAGCCGTTGGTAGACAGCGGGCTGCGTATGTTGTGGCGCGAAAGCACAACCACCTCCTTCAACTGATACTTATCGTGGAACGCAGCCGAACGCTGCACCTGAGCAAAGACTGATGCAGGAAGGATGGCTGCAAGCAGAATATAAATAGCTATAAACTTTTTCATATCTTACGGGATGCTTTAATTGAACATGTTTTTTTTTAGAATTTGAACTGGATACGTGTCTCAATAACGCGGAAAGTGTTCTTGTTGAAGCCAGAGTAGTCGCTCTCGCCGGCACGTACGATATGACCGCTCACACGCCAGATCATATACTTGTTGATGTAGTAGTTCATGGTAAGAGCCCAGTCGCTGAGCTTGCCACCATGGAAACCAGCCTTCGCATCGTTCATGTCGGTGTAGTTGTAAGCCGCAACAAGCTCCCACGACTTCGGGGCAGGAGTGGCGATGCCGGCATCGTTCTTAACATACTCGTACTCGTTGTTGAGAAGGAAGCGCAGGTTGCCGTAAGCACCCCATGCATTGTAGCTCTTGGCGTCGCCCTTACGGTCTACGTTCATGAAGATGTATTGACCCTCAATGCCTACATGACCCTTGGCTGCCATAAGTTCGCCAGAGAACTTGAAGTCGTTCTTCGCATCGGTAATCTTAGCACCAATGGCGTTGATGCCTGCTACGCGTACCGGATAAGGCGCCTTGAACTCCATGTTAGAACGGTTTTCGGCTGCAAGCTCATAGTTCAAGCCGATGCCTACGTGGAAGAGGTTGCCCTTCTCGATGAGCGGATGGTAGACCAAACGGGTGAGGAAGCCCGAACCCTGATAGCCCGTGTGGTTGGTCTGCTTCTTGAACGACTGGGCGTCGGTATATACAGAACCCGTACCCATGAACTTGTCGTCGCTATGCTCGTACATCAAACCAACAAGACGACCGCCCACACCGAATGCAGAGTGGGTCTCAGGCTCCTCCATAGAGACCTTGAAGCTCGAAGACGTAGCGCTCTGGTAGCCGAACTGATGAACGAAGTAACCACCACGCAGGAAATTCTGCTTGTTGAAGTTGTACTGGATGAAGATATCCTTCGGAGAAACCGAACCGCGGGCATAGCCGATATCGGCCTTGCCTTCCCACTTGCCGTACGAAACCTTCATGCCGATACGTATGTCGGGAACGTTCACACCGTCTACACACTGCTCGTCTACAGTCTTGTTGGAGCTGTTCAGGAAAGCAGCATCCATAAGGATACGGCCTGAAGGCTTGACGACGAGCTTATTCTCCTGCGCATTTGCAGCAGCCGCAAAACCCATGACGAGGGCTGCAGCCATTATATATTTTTTCATATTCGTTTTTTAGGAATCTAATTGTCAGGCAAAATGGTTTGCCAGCCGTTCTTTTACTTCTTGTCCCACGGAGTGGCTACAAACTCGCTCTTCTTTACCTTGCCCTGCTTTACGAGCTTTGCAAACTCCTTCTTGGCAGCCTCAAGACACTTCTGGAACTCCTTGTTGGCGTGCAGACGAGCTACGACAGCCGAAGCCACAACGCGTGCGGCGTCAACGTCGCTCTGCCAGTGATAGCCACAGATGACGCGGCTCTGACCCATCTCGAAACCACGCTTCAGTATCTCGTTCTGACGGTCGGGGTTGATTTCTGCGAGCACCAGCGCCTCAGCCCAGCCTATCGTGGTGTGACCAGACGGATACGAACCGTTTGTAGACAGCTCGCCCTCCTGCTTAGAGTTGCAGGTAGGCACGTTGTAGTATTTGAACGGGCGTATGCGGTTATAGTGTTTCTTTGCGCTGCGTGTGGCAAGGTCGCCGGCATCCTCGCGCATCTTGTATACGAGCTTGTAGATAGCCGGAGTCTCCTCCTTGGTGATGCGTGTGCCGAAGGCGTCGGAGAAGTTCATAGCCACATCCTCTACGTTGGCGTCGGCAGCAGCCTGGTCGCCACGCGGAGTGTTGCGCTGCTTCAGACCCCAATAGTAGCGGGCCTCGTCGTTGAACCACTGAAGACTGCCAATCTCTGGTGGAGGAGGAAGAAGATCGAGCGAACTTGCCTGCTCTCCGTCCTTAAGGAAGAACAAGTCGGGATTTGTTCTGACATCTTTGATGTTAGTCTGCGCAAAGGCAGAAAAGCAGAACACTGCAAGAGCAGCCACTAAGAATTTTCTTTTCATCATAATGTTTTACGTTATTAAGTTTTTTTAAATAATTGTCGCTTTCAATAGATCGCTTGCTTGAATAGGTCGCTTGCGAATTTTGATGCTGCAAAGTTATAGATGAAAAGCAAAAAAAAAAAGTTGCATTCGATGATTACAACGTTTCATCGAAATGCAACTTTTTACAAATGTCTGTCTGTAAGACGTTTAGAAGAATGTGGCGTTTGCGAAGTTATTCTATCAGTCTTAATATGTATGACGCTAAGGAAGCCGGATGGCGCTCTACGTACTGCCTTATTTCGTCTTCCGAAGGCTTAATCTTGTTCTTCAGCAGTCGGCTGATAACCGGATTAAGGTTGCCAACAACGCGAAGCATGCCCGGAACAGCGGTGCGCTTCACCTTAGCGTCGGCGATGAGAAGCATGAGCACCTTTGCCTGCTGGTTGTCGAAGCCGTTGAACTTAAGGATGCTGTTCACAAGACGCGGGTCGGTGTCGCTCATGCAAGCATAGATGTCGGCAATGAGCAGACTGATGTTGTGAGTAGCCTCGTCGGAACGCGTCGCTATCTCGCACTCAAGACGCTTCTCGTCTACCTGCACTACCCGTTCCTCGTTCTCGCTGATAGCCGTGCGACGTATGAAGGTGTATCTATCCATCTCTTTCTGCAGTCGGCAGCGTAGCACGACCTGCTCAATGCGGCGGTCGGTATGCTTGAGTTGGCGCAGCAACGTCAGACGGTCTTGCTGCTGCATGTCGGAGGTGACGCTGTCGAGCTGCATCCTTACAGCCTCCACGACATGGTCGTTGGCGTCGAGCGCGTCGAGCCGTTTCGAGCGCGAAGCGAAATAGGCGCGGAGCGTCTGGAGCGCATCGTCGAGGAATAGGCGGTTGTATCTGCGGCGTATCTCCTGCAACTTGCCGTCAAGACTCTCCATAGGATCGGTAGTGAGAAGCTGCTTGTATTCGTCAATCTCTGTAAGAATGCCGTCCGACAGACCCTTTATAATAATGACATCGCGAAGCTGGAACATATAGCCGCTAAGCTCCTTCTGCACCTTCTCATAGGCTGAGAGCCACTGCTCGTTGGCGAGAGCCTGGCTGCGGAGCACTTCAATATCGCCGTTGCTTAGGGCACGTTGGCTGTTGTCGGCGAGAAGTTTGCTGTCCGCAATCTCGAGCGAAGCCAGACGTTCGCGCTGCTGGTCTATCTTCTTGAGGAGCATGAACACATTGCTTCTGTTCATGCGCATGAGAGTGTCGGAGATGGCGGCAATCTTCTCGTTGTTGGCTTTCCAGCTATGGTGCTTGCCCAATCCAATCTCGGCTATATCCTTGTATAAAGCAAGAATCGCGCTCTTGTAGTCGTCGGAGAACAGATTGCTTACCGACTCGATGCCGGCAAGTCGCTTCTTCAGTTCCTCCTTGCGCACCCTGATAGTGCGTGTGGCAAGATAACGGTAGAAACGGTAGCCTACAAAAATGGCAGACACGATGAGCAGCAGGCACACGATGGTGACGACCATTATTTTGCGGGTGACGGAGCTGTTCGTAATCTTCACCCATTGAGCTTGGTTTTCCTTGCCCGCCGTGAACGTAAGCACGCCCAGCTCGCAACCTAAATATACCTTGTCGTCTTTCACCACCGATGCCTTACGCTCAAAACTGATGTCTTGATAGTAGTAGCCGGCAAGAACGAGGCTGTCGGCTTTCTTCACATACTTACGGATGCCGAACTCGGGCAAAGTGTATACGACGCTGTCGCCGATAGCGAACATGTCGCTCTCAGCCTTGGCGTCAATAGCTTTGCCGCCGTCCTTTATCAGCAGAGAGTTGCCGGCAAGCACAATCATTTGCGGCGGAAACTCCTTGGTGATAGCCATGCTACGTATGTTCTCCATGCCGCTGGTTCCGGCAATCGGCTTGTATCTGCCGTTGCTGCCGTAGAATATGCCGTGGTTGAGCGTGGTGAGATAGAGGTTGTTGTCTTTAGACTGCTGGTAGAATTTGGTGATGTACTTGTCGTTGAACGATGGTATGGTGTCAATATGCTTGCTTTCGGGCTCAATCTCTATAAGTCCGTCCTGTATGCCGAGATACAATTTCGGCTTGTTGTCTACGGTCATAAGTCCCAGGGAAGTGATTTTCGACTGCGAGTCGTAAACCATCTGGCTGTGTGAAAGCAGAATATTGCGTATGAAGTAGGAAGTAAGGCTGACTTGCTTCAAGTCGTGGTTGCTGGTAACATAATACAAACATCCGTTGTAGATACGCGAGTCGACAATAGGCGCCTCGCGGATAAAGTCGAAAATCTTGTAGGCTTTATCCGAACCGTTGGGCTGAAGGAATATCTCGTTATGCGCGTTTATATAATAAATGTCGCCATTTTCGTCGGTTGCAGCAGACATGATGGCAGCATTGTCATTGAACACGCTTTGGTGTACCGGAACCTTCCAAACGGCGTTTTCGGTAGCTATGCACACATGGTCGTTCTTCTTAGCTGAAACGATAACGTTGTTGCACGACATCGGAATGTTGCGGCGGAGAGAAATAGTGTAGAACTTTTCCAAATCGCGCGTTAGAACAGCCGTGCTGTTATCAAGAAAACAGTAGGCTCCGCCAACATAATAAAAAAGATTAGCATGAAACTTAAGATCTACCTCGCGCTTCAGCGAACCGTCCTTATGCTCGATGTAGAACTTGTTGCCAGCAAGGATATTGGTCTCGCCGTCAATCACGCTGACGAAGTTGATGCGTTCGCCCTTATGAGAGACACGGGTCTTCATGGGTGCGACGTCTATATGCAGCAGACCGTTCTGTGTAGCCACAAGAACCTGATTGGCGGCAGAACGGCAGATGGTCTTGGTAACAAATGGGTCGCCGGAGTGATAATTGCCGCCATTCGGGTAGATAGGATTCAAAGCCGAATCGGCATTTCTAAGATTTAGCGTGTACACACCCTGACTGGTGGCAGCAAGAAGCAGCCCGTCTTCTTCCATAATGTCGTAAACGGAATAATGCTGACCTTTCTTAGGAATGGTATATTCGGCAAGGCATCTGGCGCTATTGCCGGCTATCTCCCATTTGGAAAGACCGGCATTGCGTATTGCTATCCAACAGATACGCTTATCGCCGTCGCACTGCTGGGTGTATACCTTGTAGATTCGGTTGCTACCCACCTGGTACTGGCGTCTATCTCTGTTGTTCGAGAAGATAATCTCTCCAAACTCGGTGCCTACCCACACGACAGAGTCTCCCTCGGCAGATATTGATGAAAGACAATTGTTAAGATAATATTCTGATTCGTTCAGGGAGGGTTCTTTCTTCTCATTGCACGACACCAGGAGCGAGGCGGTCAGTATAGTGAGAATGAAAGAGAATAGATTTCTCATAGTTTTTATACTTGCATAGTGTGGTGCTTGAGCATGGACTGTGTCTGTACGATAATCTGTATATTGCCGTACAGATACAGTCCATGCTCCATATTCTATATTTAATATTAATGTAGTATGTTTCTGCAAAAATACCTTTATAGATGCTATAACTTTCTGTTTGCTTCGAGCGCTCTTAGCCAGTTGCCGCCCCATATCTTCGCCATATCTTCTTCCGAATAGCGGCGGCGCAGCAGCTCTTTTGTGAAGTTTATCAGTTCGGAGGCGTCGGCAAGTCCGGGCACGCCACCGTCGCCGTCGAAGTCGGTGCCAAGTCCCACATGGTCGATGCCCATTACGTTGATGGCATGTTCGAGGTGGAGCATTGCGTCGTTGATGCAAGCTTTGCCGTCGGTGCGCAGGAATCCGTTGTAGAGTGTTATCTGGCATACTCCGTCTTTTGCGGCGAGGGCTCGCATTTGGTCGTCGGTGAGGTTGCGCGGCACGTCGCATAACGCCTTGCTGTTGCTGTGCGAGCATACTATTGGCTTCGCCGATATCTCCAGCGCATCGTAGAACGACTTCTCGCCGGCATGACTCATGTCCACCATCACTCCCAAGCGGTTCATCTCGCGTATCACCTCAGCGCCGAACGCCGATACGCCGCCGTGAGTATTGAGAGTGCGGCGCGCCGAGTCGCATATCTGATTGTCGCCATTGTGACAAAGAGTGATGTATATTATGCCGCGGTCGGCAAAGTGCTTCACGTTACGCAAGTCGTTCTCTATCGCAAGACCGTTCTCTATACCAATCATCAGCGATTTTACTCCATTGCGCTTGTTGCGCAGCAAGTCCTCACGGCTTCGCGCCAAGGCGATGTACCGCGAGTCGCTGAGCACAATCTCGTCAATCTTGTCGAAGATAAGGTCGGCGTAAGCTTTCGGTGTGTCGACGGGGAATGGTGCTACGTCGGCGAAAGTTTCCTCCGGCTTAGGCTGCGGCAGATATGCCACCATCGTCACGGCGTCTGTCCTGCCTTCGTTCATTTTGTGCAGGTCGTAGAGCACTTTTGGGTCGCGATGGTCGAAGCACACGCCTTGCGGGAAGAACATCGGCGTGTCGCAGTGCGAATCGATCGTGAGGTTGCGCTGGTGGAACAGTTTTGCGCGTCGCAGCACATCGCCCTCCTCCACAAGCCACTTGAAGAGCGGCAGTCCGTCATCACCGAGCCACTCCGGATGCCATTGCACTCCGAGCACAGCCTTATGTTCGCTACTCTCTATAGCCTCAACCACGCCGTCGAGCGCCCGCGCCGTTATCTTGAAGCGTTCGCCAGGCGCAGCCACAGCCTGATGGTGAAACGAGTTGACGAATAATTTCTCCTTCTTATATATATTATAGAGCACGCTGCCTTTCTCTATTTCCACGGTGTGCGTCGGTTCCGAACGGTCGGCATCCTGCGAGTGTCGGTAGTTTGTCGGATCGTGCGAGATGTCCTGGTGTACCCGTCCGCCGAGCGCCATAGCAAGTGTCTGCACGCCGCGGCAGATGCCCAGCATCGGAATCTGCCGGTCGAACGCCAGTCGGGTTATGAGCAGTTCGGGCAGGTCGCGCACGTTGTTGATGTTATGCAGCGCAGGCGAAGGCTCCTCATCAGCCCACAGCGGATTGAAGTCGCCGCCGCCTGTGAGCAGCAGAGCGTCGATAGTTTCGAGCGTATCGAGCAGTACGTTGCGGTCTGCCACTGGCGGAATGAGCACGGGCGTGCCTCCTGCCTTTATAATCTGACGGTAGTAGCGGTCGCGCACTGTAGCGTCGATGCCCTCGTAGTTTGTTGTTATGCCTATAATGGGTCGCTGGCTTGTCTTCGGCTTGTTGTCGTAGAAGTCGGCGAGATGCTTGTTCAGGTTAAATGATTCCATACTTATAAAAATATTCCCACAGAGTTCACAGAACACATAGAATCTCCGACGTTCAGCTCCTTTGCAGAAGTATAGTCTGTTCTGTGTGTTATGTAATCTCTGTGGGAGACGTTTGTTTATTCAGTACGCAACGCGGCGCTTAGTCTTCATTCTTGTCCTCAAGGTGTACCGGAATCTCGCGCTTGATGCTCTGGTCGAGCGATATGAGTGTCTCTGTAGACACCACGCCCGGAATCATCTGCATCTTGTTGTTGAGCAGGTCCATGAGCTGTTCGTTGTCGCAAGCATACACCTTAAGCAGCATTGTGTACGGACCGGTTGTGTAGTGGCACTCCACGATTTCGGGTATGTCTACCAACTGCTTCACAACGTCCTTATACATGCTACCGCGCTCGAGGTTCAAGCCTACGTATGTGCATGTGCTGTAGCCTACACTCTTCGGGTTCACCTCAAAGCCGCTACCAACGATTACGCCACCCTGAATGAGATGCTGAACGCGCTGGTGGATTGCGGCGCGTGATACGCCACACTCAGCAGCTACATCCTTGAATGGGATGCGTGCGTTCTTAGAGAGAATACTAAGTATCTTTCTGTCTAGATTGTCAATTTTGTCCATCTTCTATAATGAAATTTTGTCTATGATTACAATTTGTCAGCAAAATTATACATTTTACTTGAGACAATCAACAAATAGACCTTTCTTTTTTAGTTTTTTAGTACAAAACGACACGAAAGACTCTCATTTTTGTTATTTCCCCCTTCAAAACTACTGCGATATGATATGCAGGTCTCTCTGCGGGAACGGTATCTCGATGTTGTGCTCGTTGAGCGTGTTGTATATCGCCTCCTTCACCTGACCGGTCTTGCTGAACTTGTAGTCGACAAGCACCCAATAAGTCACGAAGAGATTCACCGAGTTGTCGCCGAAGTCGTCGAACACCACGCTTACCGGGCGCGTCAGGTCTATCACGTCTCTGCCGTCGGGCGCTTTCTCCTCCAGATTGTTCACTGCCTTTATGAGCATCTGTCTCACTTCCTCCACGTTCGAGCCGTACGCCACGCCCACCGGCACCTTCACCCATTCGTATGAGTGGTTGCGAGTGATGTTCTTGAAGTTCTTGCTGAATAGCGAACTGTTGAGGAAGGCTATCACGCATCCGTCGCCGGTGATGATATGCGTACTCTGATACGTTATGCTGTCCACCTTTCCGCGTATGCCGTCACATTCTATGTAGTCGCCTACGCGCACACGTCCGGTCATTAGTGATATGCCGTAGAAGAAGTTCTCGAGCAGGTCTTTCATGGCGAAGCCCACACCTGTCGCCAGACCAGCCGAGATTACGGATATAGCAGTAGACGGAATCTTCAGCATCTTGATAGATATGATGAAGTAGAGACCCCAGCAGCAGATGGCTATGATATTGTTGGCGAGCGTGAAGTTGGGCTTGCCGTTCACCACCACCTTCGACTTGTGGTACTTATGATAGAGCGACTTCACGAGATAGTTGATGTAGCGGAACAGGAAGAACAGCGACATCACCATCACCATCTTGCCTATCGAGAGCTGTACCACGCCCGGCACGTTCAGGAAGTCGAACATGAATATAGTCCACACAGTAGCCGTCAGGTCGAACACGTCAGCCGCCCACCATATTGAGAGCAGCACCGAGAACACGCTTATCATCGGCACCAACGCCATGTACACGAAGTCGTAGAACCACGTTACGTTGATGTGCTTGTTGTGGCTCTTGGTGATGATGCTCAGCACCGACCCCTTCTTCGCTTTCTCTGCCTCAGCCTCCGAGTGTATCTTATGCGCCAGATAACGCTTCTCGTACTGAGCCAGTATGTCGTACACGCACGTAATGGTCTGTATGCAGCTCAGCTGGAACATCCACCAGATGAGCACCTGCACCGACAGCAGCACGTATCCGTAGAGCGCCGAGGCGGTAGAGAACACCATTATAGCCAGCGATATCCATGTATAGAAGATGTCCGAGCGCGGAATGTTAGCATTATGGCGCTTCACCACACGCCACTGCCATACGGTGAACGTGAGCAGTATGGGCGGGAAGATGAGCGTCACGAGGTTGTTCGGTATGAAGATGATGCGGAACGTGATGACGATGAACGACATCAGCATTATAGGCGCATAGATGCGGAAACCGCTCTTTATCTGGTCGCCCGGCAGACGCACCAGCAGCGAGAAGAAGATGGCACAGAGCAGCCATGCGTACTCTATGAGCAGCTTCGACGCCATGAGGAAGAAGTTATGGTACATGAACGTGCGTGCCACCATCACCGACACGGCGAAGATGAACATCGCCACGAACAGTATGAGACACACCTTCTTCTTCATGAACTCCTCCGTGCGGAAGCGCTTGGGCACGAGCCAGCGCACCAGCACGTTGCTCAACATGCCGGCAAGCATCATATACAGCAGCACGAACACGCTCAGTCCGCCCACGATAGGTCCGCGCCATTGCGAGTATACCTTACGTTCGCCGCCGTCGGCGCTTTTCACCTTCTCCTCGTCGTACTTCTCGTTCACGTCAGCTTTAGCCGAGTGATACTGCATCGGCATATTCTTCAGAATCTCCAGATAGTTTTGGTCGCCGTTCACGAAGATGGTGTGCTGTATGTCGTTATATCGCTGAATAGCGTAGTCGTTCATTTTCTTCAGCTTCGCCGACATGAGCTGGTAGTGCTGCTCGTCCTTCTCCACACTGTTGCGCATGTTCTGCAGATTGCGCGAGAGCGCAAGCGCATAGTCCAGACACGCCTTGCGGTCGTGCAGTCCCTGCCCGTCGAGCATGAAGGGCAGCTTGCGCTGCTTTCCGTTCTTGTCCACGATGAACTTTGGCGCCTGCTGCACACTGTCCCTGCGCACCATGCGCCTCATCGACGGCGGAATCTTGCTCAGCGTCTCTATCAGATACTTGTAGCGCGTCAGCTCCGAGTCCATGCGCTTCATGATGTTTTTATACGGCATGCTTCGCTTGCTGAACTCACGGTACATCTCCGTAGCCTCATGGCAGGCGTACGTCATATCGAACGTGAAGTCCTGCTTCTGCGAGTAGAGCATCAGCGCCACCTGGTCGCTACGCTGCATCAGACTTATCATCTGCTTGTGTTGCGTCTCGGCATACACCGTGTAGCGCACCATGTTCTTGCGCTGCTCGTTGAACGTCGTCTCCAGTTCGGCGCGCAGCACCGACAATGTCGAATTAAGGTTTTTCTCCTTGAGCACCGCACCGGCACTCAACGACACGCACAACATAACCCAAAGACATGCTATGCGCTTCAAGAATCTTATTCTCATAATATCTCCTTGTATGTGTTATTTATATTTCAATTATGTTTATGCGTGCAAAAATACGTCTTTTTTCTGAAAACTCGCAATTCACAATTCAAAATTCGCGTAGCGCTTACACCATTGCCTGTACGCCATAATGTGTTTTCCTTTCTTTTTTTAGATTTGGTTAATACTCTGTGTGTTTTTCTTTTTGTGTTGTGTTCCGGATCACGTTTGCAAAGGTACTGTTCTGCACAGGCGATGTCAAGTATTTCTCAATATTTTTTCAAGAAAACTATATCTTTCTGCTTTTCCGTAGCCCAATTGCGCCCCGATATATAATATATAGATATGTGTAAAGTAAGGCTTACTGCTCCAATATTTTTACCAGTTTTATCCACTAAACTGCATTGTACTGGATAAAAACCGGCTTTTTTATCCAATACAGCGTTTTTATTGGATAAAAAGCTGTATATTTGCCATCATTAAAGGACAACTATACAACGAGCGATTATGAATACTGTCATACAAAATCAACGCAAGGAACGTGACGAATTGCTGGCGCGACCTTATCTCGTACGCAAGTCGAATACAAACGCATCTGTTCTTCTCGCCAATCCGATGATAAAACTCATCACCGGTCCTCGACGTGTGGGCAAATCTACATACGCCCTATTAATGTTGCAAGGCAGAAACTTTGCTTATCTCAACTTCGACGACAACCTTCTGCTGTCGGGCTGGGACGAGGAACTTGTAATGCGCACTCTCGACGAAGTGTATCCTAACTATGAATACTTGTTGCTCGACGAGGTGCAAAATCTGAAAGACTGGGATATATGGATATCAAAACTATACCGCCGTGGTAAGAATCTCGTCATCACAGGCAGCAATGCCAAGATGCTTAGCAGCGAAATGGCAACTGTGCTTACGGGCAGATATCAACAAGTGGAGATGTTGCCATTCAGCCTTTCTGAAACAATGGAATGGAAAGGCTTAAGCACAAAAGGCAACAACGAGGCGCAAACAGCCGAGGCTACCGTAATAGCCGACGACTACCTGCGCAATGGAGGTTATCCCGAAACTATTGATATGCGCAGCATTACACGCAACTATCTATCTACGTTGTTCGACTCGATAATATGGAAGGATGTGGCAAAACGCCACAATATACGCAACATAAACGACCTGAACAACCTCGCCATTTATCTGTTGTCAAACTTCTGCAACCCGCTTTCTGCCAACGATATTGCCAAAGAGCTGTCTATGACGAGCGTTACGACAACACGCAAATTCATGAACTATCTGCATGAGCCATATCTGTTCTACTATCTGCCACGCTTCAATAACAAACTGAAGTTGATGAAAAAGGCTGCAACTAAGGTGTATGTCATCGACAATGGATTTGTAACGTCCAAAGCTTTCAATATAAGCGAGAATCTGGGACGCTTGTTAGAGAACGAGGTATTCGTTGAACTGCTACGCCAGGGTTTCCAAGTAGAGACATCGTTGTTCTACTATCGTTCGCGCAACGATCGTGAAGTAGACTTCGTTACTCGTAATGGCGCACAAATACACCAGCTCATTCAGGTATGCTACGACATGACTTCACCCAAAACAGAGAAACGCGAGGTTACAAGTCTTATAGAATGTGCCGAAGAACTGAAATGCGACAACCTGATTATCATCACCAACAACGACGAGAGGGAAATAAACAAGGACGGATATAACATAAAGGTTGTGCCGTTCGCCAAGTTCGCATCAGCCTATTGATAGCTGTAAAAGAATATAGCTCTGACTTCACAAAGCCAGAGCTATAAATAATGTATATATTCCCCTGACTTCAGAGTGTATACATCCTTGTTCAGAGGTAGCTTAATATACCATTGCCTGTACGCCCAGCGTACTCAGCACCGCCGTAGCGATGGCCACAATCAGCTTCAGTATCGTCTTCCAAGTGTCTTTATTCATTCTTTTCATGGTATTACGTTAAAAAAGTAGTGGAGACCATAGTATGATATGGTCTCCGCTATGGTTATAAGGCTACTCCTTAGTCACGTCAGCGCGCTTCACGCTCTTGTAGTCGTCGAGCTCCGCTACCTTCATGCCGGCGAGCATTGGCTTCACGCGCTTGCCCGACACGATGTCCTTGTGCACCTCCGGTGCGAAGCGCACGCGAGCGCCGATGATGTGGTTCTGCGGCTTGAACTCCTTGAGGTTTGCGCAGCCCTTCGACTTCAGGGTTACGCGGAAGGTGCCCAGACCCTCAATCTTCACGCTGTTCGAGTTGAGCAGCTCGGTCTTCATCACCTCCGCCAGCTCGGTGAGCACGGCGAGGATGTCCGAATACTTCACGGTACAGTTCGCCTGCATTATCTCCGCGAGCTTCTTCAAGCCCACCGACTCGCGGTAAGCCGCACGAGCGTAGTAGAGTCCCTTGCTTGCGTTGTTAGCCTTGCTCTGATAGATCTTGTAATTCACTGCCATAATGTGTTTTCCTTTCTTTTTTTAGATTTGGTTAATACTCTGTGTGTTTTTCTTTTTGTGTTGTGTTCCGGATCACGTTTGCAAAGGTACTGTTCTGCGCAGGCGATGTCAAGTATTTCTCAATATTTTTTCAGTTTATTTGTAGATTCATATATAAATCGCTATTTTTGCAGAAACATACCACATTAATATTATATACAGAATATGGAGAATGGACGTCTTGAGAAGCAGATACGCTTGCCGCTTGATGAGCTGAAGCTTGCCTTCGCCGCATCATGCGTGGAGGGTCTTGCCAGGAAGACGGGCAAGCCGTACATCGAAGTGTATGAGAGAATGAGCAGAGTGGGTGCTATAGAGAACTATATACTCAAAAATATTGCTGTCCGGTAAAACTCAAAATAGTTAAACTATTTGATGAAGATTTTTGGGTGACACGATGACGAAGTCAGGGTATATCTTTCCCATTAATTTCAATTTTCATGACTCTTGCATAAATACTTATATATGGATATTTCGACTGATATTTTTTCCATTTTTCTACCCAATCTTTAATTCTTTTTAGTACTTCTTTATTATCCGTACTATAGGAATAGGAATAGTATTGACATGATTTTAATTTGCATACAGTTTCCGTCGCACCATCTGACTGTGGATCAATAAAAACACATAGTGTTTTATCTTTACAAATAAAAATATCAGCTATGCCTATATTGGAAATTCTAAGATAATTATCTTTTGGCGGTAATACTCCCCAATATTTATAAGGTGTTATATAGCATCCCTTACATGTTTTCCAAACAGTGAACTCTACTTCATTGATAATATAAAAAGTTCTATACCAAAATACACTAAACAAAACAAATGCAGATATACAGAATCCGAGAAGGAAAGTTTTATGTACCTTTCCTCCTCGAAAATATTTATGTGATATTCTATTCATTTTTAATTTCCTCCCTATATTTTCCTCGAATTTCCCCAGTATATCGAATACTTTTTTGTATGCTCAGAACCTAATGGAGTATACTTATCCGCATCAAATCCAGCTAAAGCTCCTTCGTTAAAGATGATAGTTCCGTCATGATAAGTAGAAGCATAACATACACCACCCTCATAAATGCCTTTTCGAAAGTTACCGGGAGTTGGTACGTCAACAGCCACCCTTGCAGAAAGCAAGTCAACGCACATCGTACTTACGGAGGAACGGGCATTACGATTCAGTATGGAGCACGAAACCAATAATGGTATCAACAGACTAATTATTATTTTTGCCATGTATTAATCGTGTGTTTAAAATTGTATCACTACTTACATAAGTGATACCATCTATTTTGAACTTATTCTTTCTTATTAGAATCGTTATCTTTTTGTTGTTT
>ERZ857629.833-NODE-833-length-38808-cov-25.660336_pt1 | contig 38808 bp, 26 predicted proteins | sample MGYA00519700_ERZ857629 | MGnify/ENA primary metagenome ERZ857629 (study PRJEB31778, sample SAMEA3449351) | human gut metagenome | biome: human gut; feature: human-associated habitat; material: faeces | place: United Kingdom | collected 2010/2012 ... | reverse complement strand
AGGCTGTTTTTTATGTTTTTGTTTTTGATTCCATTCACGATTCGGCAACAATGCAGAATATCCTCAGGACTTTTTCACTGAGCCTACTTTCTACCTAACCTCGGCTCTAACTTCTGATTTCTTATCTCTTATTTGTTAAGTTTATCTAATTAGTGAGAGGTGTGTGGTGGATATGTGGGCAAAAATGCTTAACTTTACAAATTGATAACAAGGTGCTTTGAAAAACGATTTTATGTGGGTTGGATAAACCTTTTTAGCGTCTTGTTGTCTAACCGACAAAGTTAGTAAATTGAAGAATGAAGAAAACTGGTAATAATATTTTTCGGATCCTGCGTGTGTTCTTTGGGTTGTTTATGGTCATTGTGTATCTCGGAATGGCGTATTTGATGTTCATTAACTTTTTCGAATGGAACACATCTCTCACATGGTTTCGTTATGTTCTCGCTGTTGTGTTTATGCTTTATGGTGTGTATCGTTGCTACCGCCAAGTTACAGGCGTCGACTATTATCGCAACAGACGTGATGACGACGAAGAAGATTAATTAAAGTGATTGTTTCATTTCCTTTACGATTAACTCAAATGAAAAAGGTATTATTTTCAGCACTTTTGGTGGCAGGTTTGGGAGTGCTTCTTTCAAGTTGCACCAAATATAAGGACCAGCGTAAGGCTGTTTCGGGTTTTGCCAAGGTTTACTGCGACGAATCATTTAAAAACATTCTGGAGCAGGAAATTCAGATTTTCCAATATCAATATCCACAGTCGGATGTGATGGCGCGCTACATGAGCGAATCGGCAGCCCTCGACTCACTGCTCAACGACAATGTGGACTTGATTATCACTCAAAAAGACCTCACACAGGACCAAAAACGCTACTTGGCATCCAAGAACAGAGCATATCGCTCACGAATGATTGCCGTAGATGCCGTGGCTCTGATTGTGAATAAGAATTGCGACATCGACGAGCTTTCAATGCAGGAACTCTCCGACCTGATGACAGGCAAGTATCGCACATGGGGTAAGATTGTGCCTACAAAGATGCGCAACGATTCAATCCGATTGCTTTTCGACGGTAATGCGTCGGGTGTGATTCACTACGCTAAAGAGAAGTTCTTGAAAGGCAAAGATTTCACATTCCCTGTATATTCTGCTAAATCGTCGGAGGAAGTTTTCCAACTCGTGGAAAAAAATCGCAATGCCATTGGTTTTGTGGGTGTGAGCTGGATTGCCGACGACATGGGTGAAAGCCAAAAGACCGATGAGGAGCGCTTCAAGCAACTCAACAAAAGCGAGCAGGAAACCGAACCATCTGCCATTGACTTCACCGACCGTGTGAAAGTGCTTCGAGTTCGCAAAATGGACAAGGTGGAAGGTGTGAAACCCTACCAAGCTTATATTGCCGACGGTTCCTATCCACTGTTCAGAAAAATTTATGCAATCGACGCTGCGCCTCCAGGCACACCAGCACATCAGTTCTATGTGTTCCTCACAGGTGTTATCGGACAAAAAATTATTCTTCAAACCGGCATTATGCCAGGCGCAGAGCCTGTGAGAATCGTAGATGTATCGAATTAAAATCCACACTATACAATAAAGATGCATAGCCATCGTTTTTGAGATTAAGAAAATCAAAAAATCAATAACAATAAAAAATTACTAAAATGAAAATGAAATTCTTTTTCGCTTCGCTCCTTTTGGGAGCCTCCGTTTCTGTTTTCGCACAAGGATTCAACGACGGAATTGATTTTTATTCAATTGGTGATTACGAAAATGCAAAGACTATCCTCGACCGTAACATCAATTCAGCAGCGAACAAGGCTGAAGCTTTCTACTACTATGGTATGATCGACTTCAAGAACGGCAATTTTGATGCTGCAAGTGAAAACTTCAAGAAGGGTATGGCTGCTGATGCCAACTATGCTAACAACTACGTTGGTTTGGGCGCTGTGATGCTGAAGCAAGGCGACAAACTCGGTGAAGATATGTTCAAGCAAGCTCGTAAGCTTGTGAAGAAAGATGCTAAGCTCGAAGTGGCTATCGCAGAGGCTTACTTTGCTGCTGATCCAACCGCTTACGACAAGAAGATTCAAAAGTGCATCGCTGATGCTCGTAAGTGGACTAAGGACGGTATTGTAGAAACTTACATTTGCGAAGGCGACATGAGCATGGCTCGCGAAGATGTGGGCGACGCTATGGGTAAGTATGAAATGGCGTTCACTAAAGACGAAAGCAACATTGAAGCTACTGTGAAGTATGCCGACACTTACTTCACAGTAAACAAGCAATTGGCTCTCCAAAAGCTCCACGAGATTATCGTTGCTCACCCAAATTCAGCTCTCGTACAACGTCAACTTGCTGAAAAGCTTTACGAAAACGGTGACTTTGCTGAAGCTGCAGAACGCTATGGCAAATACATCACCAGCACCAATAACCACTTCGATAAAGACGAAGCTCGCTATGCACAGCTTCTTTACTTCGCCGACAAGTTTGACGAATGCTACAGCGTGGCTTCTGCTTTGAAGGCTAAGATTACTCCTGCAAGCAACTACTATGTGCCAGCTTGCCGTATGATGATGTACAGCCTTGAAAACAAAGGTCAATGGGAAGAGGCTGCCGCTATCGGTAAGGAAATGTTTGCACAAAAGAAGGGAGCCGACGACATCAACTTCAACTACAAGGACCTCGTGATGTACGCTAAGGCTCTTGAAGAAGCTAAGATGCCAGAAGAAGCAATGAAATATTACGACGAAGCTATCCAAGCCAACCCTGACAACCTTGATTTGGCCCGCAACTTGGCAAGCCAAGCTTCAAAGGCTAAGGTATTCGATAAGGCTATTTACTACGGAAAGAAGGTGGTTGCAAGCGACAAGTGCGTGCCTGGTGACTACGCTACTTTAGCAAACATTTACCAAGACATGGCTATCGCCGACTCTATTCCTGAAACTAAGGCTGCTAATTTTGTTGAAGCAGTTAACTACATCAACAAGGCCATTGAATTGAAGCCAAACGACATCGTGCTTCTTTACTACAAGGCTCACATCCAAGCAGCAAGCGAAGAAAAGAACAACGGTGCAGCTCTCGAATCAATGGAAGCTTTGGCTAACGTGATTAAGGCTCTTCCAGCTGACCAACAACCTCCTTACAAGGGAACTCTTGGTTACGCTTACCAATACATTGGTCTTTACTACAATGGCGTAAAGAATAAAGCTAAGGCTCTTGCAGCATTCAAGTCATGGCTTGAAGTTGACCCAGACAACGAAAAGCTCCAAAAGGTGGTTGAAACTATGAGCAAGTAAGCCGCTTTTTAGAAAAATATTTTTAAAGAGTCCCAGCATCGTAAGGTGTTGGGACTCTTGCTATTTATTGCCCCTTTTTGTATCTTTGCGACAAATATTTTGCGATTATGAAAAAAACATTTTTTCTCGTTTTAGCACTCCTTGTTCCCTTGGCGACATTTGCCTCTGTGAAGCAACTTTCTCCTGCCACCAAAATCTGGCTGGAGCGCCAGCAATCGCAATCGCAGCAGATAGAAGATACTACTATCGAGGCTTTCGTGTCGTTTTCTTCGCCCGATGCCCTCGACAAATTGGAGCGTAAGGGTGCGAAGGTGAATGCCGTGTTTGATGGCTTCTGCACAGTTTCGATTCCGACCAATGCTGTCGGCGAAGCCTCAGATATTCATGGCGTGAATATGATTGATATATCCCATCGTGTGCATTTGCTCACCGATTCAGTTTCAAGTTCCACTCATGCCAGAATGGTGAACGAAGGCGTCAATTTGCCACAATCTTACACTGGTAAGGGAGTGGTGCTTGGTGTGGTTGACACTGGCATTGATTTCAACCATCGTGCATTTCTCGATTCCAACTTAAAAAATCGCATTTCACGGGTGTATATGCCCCACGATAACACAGGAAAACCAGTGGAAGGGCTGCCCGGCTCGGAATATGCTGGCGACGATATTTTAAACCTGAAATACGATGCAAAAGAAACACATGGCACACACACCACAGGCATTGCAGGTGGCTCGATAGTGAACGCCTATCGTGGTATGGCTCCTGATGCAGAGTTGGTGCTGTGTGCTTTGGGTGACGAACTCATGGAGGTGAATGTGGTGAATGGCGTGCAATATATTGCCCAATACGCTGCTTCTGTGGGCAAGCCCTGCGTGATAAATCTGAGTTTGGGCAATCACGACGGTCCACACGACGGCAATGGCTTCATGTCGCGCGCCTTTGATGAAATAGCGCAAAGGTATCGTAATGTGATTATCGTGCTGGCTGCTGGCAATGAAGGCTATGCGCCACTATATATGCGCAAAACCATATCCGGATCTCAAACATTAGCCACGATTTTGACCGATTCAGAGACAGAAGTAGATGCGTGGAGCAACAATACGAAGCCTTTTGGCGTTAAAATTCTCCTTTATAACAGCAACAACCCTGCCATCGTTTACACCACAGATTGCTTGAAGGCCGACACCACTTTCAACCTGAACACCAACGATTATTTCGTTCAAGCTGTCCGTTCGGGAAAATTGTCGGTCTCATTTGGCAAAAACGATGTGACAGGTCACACTCGCATCTATTTGACGTCGGATATGAGAATGAAAAGCCCATATAAGATAGGACTTGAGTATCAAGCCGACGAGGAAATAGATTTGCGTGTTTGGGAAAGTTCTCAGGCAAGTTCATTTCAATCTTATGGAATGAAGGGTTTCACAGATGGCTCGGATAAATGCAGCATTAGCGATATGGCAACGGGGCATTATACCATATCGGTGGGGGCATGTGTGAATCGCAACTTCCACACCACATGCTATGGCGATAAGGTGAGAGATGCCTATGCCGCCATTGGCACTATCTCCAGTTTTTCAAGTTATGGTGTTGATGTGAATGGCGTTTCTCACCCTTATATCGTGGCTTCAGGCCAAGCGGTGATTTCATCGGTCAACTCATATTTGTCAGAGCCATCGCTTTGTGCCATGAAGGAGGCTGATGCCGCCGGCAGGATGTGCTTTTGGGGAGTGTCGAGTGGCACTTCCATGGCTGCGCCTTGTGTGGCAGGAATTGTCGCTTTGTGGCAAGAAGCCAATCCTCATCTTACTATTGAGCAGGTGAAGTCAATTATGGCGGCCTCTGCCGACAAAAGCAACAATGCTGTGGGCATTCGCTTTGGCAACGGCAGAATTGATGCTTATCAGGGTATATTGCAAGCACTATCGGCAGGCGTTGATGATATTGGACTCGCTACCCATGATATCCAAATGGTGGCTAATGGCGATGATTATTCCTTTGTGAGCTCCACCAATTCGCAAATCCGCGTATCGGTGTATGCGATGAATGGTGCTGACGTGGCATCGAGCGCAGGAATGGGCATTGTGAACCTGAATATCGGGCACCTGGGCAGAGGCGTTTATATAGTCAAGGCTATGGGACCAAAAGGTAGTCAAGTGTTCAAAATCCTGAAAAAGTAAGTGCCTTTTTTTGACCGATTTTTAGCAAATTTCCGTAAATTTGTAGTTTATACGAAAACGCAAAAATTATGTACGATTATATCAAAGGAAATGTGGCAGAATTGACCCCAACTTATGTGGTGCTCGATAACCATGGCGTGGGGTATATGATAAATATTTCTTTAAATTCCTTCAATGCGCTCCAGCATCAGGAAGATGTGGTTAAAGTATATGTGTATGAGGCTATAAGGGAAGATGCGCATTTGCTTTACGGCTTCACCGAACGCCGTGAGCGCGAGTTGTTTCTTTTGCTGATTTCGGTGTCGGGCGTGGGTGCCAACACAGCGCGCATGATACTGTCGTCGCTCACTCCTTCCGACCTTGAGCAGACCATCGCTTCCGAGAATGTGGGCATCTTGAAATCAGTGAAGGGAATTGGCGCAAAAACAGCCGAACGAATAATTGTTGACCTCAAGGATAAAATAAAACTATCTACTGATACGTTATTAGATAAGAGCCAAGTTACGAGTGAAGTGTTCGACGAGGCAATGTCGGCGCTCGTGATGCTTGGCTTCACAAAGCAAATGTCGCAAAAGGCATTGAAAAAGCTCTTTACCGCCGAGCCTACAATCACTGTGGAACAGGCAATTAAGAAAGCCTTGAAAATGATGTAGGGTAGGGCGAAGTTGAATGATAACTCTAAGTAGTTGGAAAGATTGTTTAAAAAAATATCATTTTTCGTAGTTGCGTGCGTGCTGATCATCTCGTTCGCAATTAGTTGCTATGTGGTTGCGCAAACCCAAACCACTGCTCCAGAAAAGAAGTTTACTCCACCGCCCACAGTGGCTCCCGATAAGAGTGTGAACAAGGCGGTGAAGGATTCGTTTGACCTCCCATACGGTGTTCAGGATAAATTGTCGGATTCTTACAATAATCTCCAATTTGTGCAGCCTCCCACCGATTTGAAGACACCGTCAAACATTACCACCACCGCTGAGTTTGACCCCGAAACCGGGCATTATGTGGTGCGCACAAAGGTTGGTGACAACGACATCGTTACGCCATTCCTCCTTTCGCCCGATGAATACAACGATATCGCTCTCCGTCAGTCGATGCAGGAGTATTATCGCCAGAAGAATACCGAAACCATTGAAAAGAAGAAAAACCAACCGTTCAACTTCTTGGATATGCAATTTGGTCTTGGTCCATTGGAATCGGTGTTCGGTCCTGGTGGTGTGCAACTGAAAACCACTGGTTCGCTCAACATCAACATGGGTGTGAAGAGCAACAAGACCGATAACCCTGCGCTTTCGGTTGCGGCTCGTCGAAAAACTTACTTCGATTTTGATCAAAAGATTCAAGCCACCATCGCAGCATCGGTGGGTGATAAGATGAAGTTCAATATGTCGTATAACACAGATGCAACATTTGATTTCGACAATAAGAACCTGAAACTTGCTTACGAAGGCAAGGAAGACGAAATTATCAAGAATCTGGAAGCTGGTAATGTGAGCATGACCACTGGATCGTCGCTGATTCGTGGTAGTGCTGCATTGTTCGGTATAAAAACTAAACTCCAGTTTGGCAAACTTACTGCCACAGCGCTTATTTCGCAACAAAATTCACAAACTCAGACGGTGAACACCAAAGGTGGCGCACAAACCACCTCGTTCTATATTACCGCCGATAATTACGACCAAAACCGCAACTTCTTCCTGTCGCACTTCTTCCGCGACAATTATGACCAGTGGTGCTCGAAATTGCCATTGGTGTCGTCGGGTATCAATATCACCCGTGTGGAAGTGTGGGTGACCAATAAGCGTGGCAACTTTAATGAGTCGCGCAATATTGTGGCGTTTGCCGACTTGGGCGAAAACAGCCGTTTGTGCAACAGCCACTGGAGCACTGGCGGTGGCGATGTGAATCCGTCAAACAGTTCCAACAACGAGCTTGCGGAAATCAAGAACAACTATCCCGATGCCCGCGACATTAGTCAAACTTCTTCTGCCCTCAAGCCTTTGGAGGCTTATGGCATTGAAGGCGGTAAGGACTATGAAAAGATAGAACAAGCCCGCTTGCTTTCATCTTCTGAATACTCTGTCAACAGTTCATTGGGTTATATCACATTGAGCTCGGCACTGAATCCCGATGAAGTGCTGGCTGTGGCATTCCAATACACTTACAGAGGTAAGACCTATCAAGTGGGTGAATTTTCTGCCGACATCGACAACACCTCAAATTCGCTTTATGTGAAGATGCTGAAGGGTACCACCACTTCACCTCAGTTGCCAATCTGGCACTTGATGATGAAAAATGTGTATTCTTTAGGTGCTTACCAAATTCAGTCCACTAACTTCAAGTTCGACGTGAAGTATTTGTCAGACACCACTGGCACTGAATTGAACTATATTCCAGAAGGCAACATCAACGGTAAACCTTTGCTTCAAGTGATGAACCTTGACCGCTTGGATGCCAACAAGGAACCTAATGTGGATGGACGATTCGACTTCCTTGAAGGCTACACTGTGGTGGCTTCAAAGGGTAGGGTGATTTTCCCAGTTGTTGAGCCGTTTGGTAGCCACTTGAAAAAGGCGATGGGCGGTGGTGCTATTGCTGACAAATATGTGTATCAAGAACTTTACGATTGCACTTTGCCTGTGGCTCGTCAGTATTCCGACAAGAATAAGTATGTGATGACTGGTGAATATCAGGCATCGGCAGGTAATGTGATCAGGCTCAACGCCATGAATGTGCCTCGCGGCTCGGTGGTGGTGACAGCCGGTGGCGTGACCTTGACAGAAAACAGCGACTATACGGTGGACTACAATATGGGTACGGTGACCATCACCAACCAAAGCATCATCGATGCCGGCACAAATATTAGCGTGTCGATGGAAAACCAGTCCACTTTCAGCATGCAGCGCAAAACCCTTATGGGACTTGACTTGGATTACGCATTCAACAAGGATTTCCATGTGGGTGCCACTTTGATGCACTATGGCGAAAAGGCTTTGACCGAAAAGGTGTCGATTGGCGATGAACTGGTGAACAACACCATTTGGGGTGCGAACGTGTCGTACAAGACCAACTTCATGTGGCTCACCAACTTGCTCAACAAGATTCCTACGGTGAATGCCACAGCGCCATCTTCGTTCAATTTCAAAGGTGAGTTTGCGCAACTCATTCCACATCAGGCAAAAACTGGTTCAAACGCCGGTAGTTCGTATATCGACGACTTTGAATCTACCCAATCGGGCATTGATTTGCGCTCACCTTACTCTTGGTTCTTGGCCTCAACGCCTTACGACCCAAGTTCGAGCGCGCTTTTCCCAGAGGCTGGCTTGTCGAACAATATCGACTATGGTAAAAACCGAGCGTTGCTGTCGTGGTATCATATCGACCGCCTTTTCACACAGCGCAATTCTTCGTTGGTGCCAGGCTATATTAAAAACGATGTGGCTCAACTCTCGAACCCCTACGTTCGTGAGATTCCTTATAGCGAGGTGTTCCCTGGTCGTGAGTTGAACTATGGCGAATCGTCGATTATTCAAACGCTCAACCTCTCGTTCTATCCTCAAGAGCGTGGTCCATACAACTTAGATGCACTGAATCTCGACCCAAGCGGCAATCTGCTCTATCCCGAAAAGCGATGGGGTGGTATTATGAGAAAACTCGACAACACCAACTTTGAGCAATCAAACATTGAATATATCCAATTCTGGATGCTCGATCCATTCCTCGACCAGAATGCCGACAATCGCGAAGGCGGTGACCTCTATTTCAACCTTGGTGAAGTGAGTGAAGACATTTTGAAAGACGGTTTGAAGTCGTATGAAAACGGTTTGCCAGTAGATGGCGATACCACATATATTAAAAAGACGGTTTGGGGTAAGGTTTCTACCCAATCGTCGATGACCTATGCTTTCGACACCAGTTCAGGCTCCCGTATTCACCAAGATGTGGGTTTGAATGGTTTGAGCACAACAGAAGAAAAGGAATATCCCACTTATCGCGACTATGTGCAGTCGCTCCGCAAACTTTTGCCCGACAGCACCATCGTGAAAATGGAAGAAGACCAGTTCTCGCCAATCAACGACCCTGGTGGCGATAATTACCACTTCTATCGAGGCTACGACTACGACCAGGCGAAACTGGGTATTCTCGACCGATATAAGCGATATAACGGAACAGAGGGCAATTCATTGTCGCCAAGCGATGCTTCCGACCCGCTGTATCAGTCGGCAAGAAGTGTTCCCGATGTGGAAGACATCAACCAAGATAACACCCTCAACGAATACGAGCGCTATTTCCAATACAAGATTTCGGTTCGTCCCGAAGACCTTGTGGTGGGAAAGAACTACATCGTGGATAAGCAAGAACTCATGGTTTCCACTCGCGACGGCAAGAAAACGCCTATCGTTTGGTATCAATTCAGTGTGCCCTTGCGTGAATATGAAAAGAAGGTGGGCTCAATCAACGACTTCTCTACCATTCGTTTCATACGAATGTTTATGACGAATTTCAAGAAGACCACCCACTTGCGTTTCGCTACACTCGAACTCGTGAGAGGCGAATGGCGCAACTACGATTATAACCCAGATGTGCGCACCAATCAACCAGCAGAAGGGGCGATTACAGTCAACTCGGTGAATATTGAAGAGAATGCCACTCGTCAGCCTGTGAACTACGTTCTTCCTCCTGGCGTAAGCAGAATTGTCGATTCTGGACAATCACAAATCACCCAGTTGAATGAGCAATCCATGCAGATGAAGGTGGAGCAACTGAAGACAGGTGAGGCTCGTGGTGTGTATCGCAACACCTCGCTCGACCTCCGCACCTACAAGCGTTTGCAAATGTTTGTTCATAACGAAGCGTTCATCGGCGATGCAACAAACCTTCGCGACGGCGATGTGTCGCTGTTCTTGCGCCTCGGTACCGACGCGAAGAACAACTATTATGAATACGAAATTCCGATGGCGGTAACTGCTCCTGGCGTTTACAGCACCAACAGTTCAAGCGACCGTGAGAAAGTGTGGCCAACAAGCAATATGCTCGATTTAGACCTCGACGCCCTTATCAATGTGAAGAAGAATCGCAACGCACAGAAAATGGCAGGCGTGGGCGAGGTGTCGTATTATTCTCGCTATTCAGAGCCTGACCCCAATAATCCTAACGACATGATTACCGTGATGGGTAACCCTGCGTTGAGCGATGTGCGTGTGATTATGGTGGGTGTGCGTAACCGTGCAACTTCCACCAAGGAGTGTACGGTGTGGGTAGATGAATTGCGCGTGACCGACTTCAACCAAGATGGCGGTTGGGCTGCCAAGGTGAATGCCAACCTGAATTTGAGCGACATCGCCACAGTGAACTTCGGCTATCATAAGGAGACCACTGGCTTCGGTTCGGTTGACCAAGGTTTAAAGAGCCGTCGTTTAGACGAGTTTGATAATATTAATGTGGCTGTTCAGGTGGATTTGGGCCGTTTCCTCCCTGAAAAGGCTAAACTGAAAGCCCCCGTATATTACTCTTACACTAATCAAAAGACCACGCCAAAGTACAATCCAATGGATAAGGACGTGCTTTTGAAAGATGCGCTCGAAACCTGCTCCAACAGTCATCAGCGCGACTCTATCAACGATTTCGCTGTCACTCGCAAGGTGACCGAGAGTTTCTCTGTGTCGGGATTGAAGTTTGACGTGAAGAGCAAGAATCCTATGCCTTGGGATCCTGCCAACTTCACATTCAGCTACTCATTCAACAAGCAGCACAACACCGACCCCAACAATTCTTACGAAAACACCAACGACTACCGTGGTAGTTTCCAATATAGTTGGACTCCATATTCCAAGCCATTCAAGCCATTCCACAAAATGATTAATGCGAAGAACAAGAATTTGAAGTTCTTCCGTGAATGGGAATTCCACTGGTTGCCGGCATCACTGTCGTTCAACACCAACATTTCTCGCTACTACTACGAGCAGCAGACCCGAAATCAAACTGATGCCGATGTGGTGTTGCCTGTGTCGGTAAGTAAGAATTTCCTTTGGGACCGTCAGTTTGCTTTGAGTTGGAACTTCACCAAGTCGTTCAACGTGTCAATCAACACCAATACCACCGCTCATATCCTTGAGCCTGTTGGACAGGTGAACAAGAAATTGTTCCCCGACCGCTATCGCGACTGGCGCGACTCGGTGTGGACCAGTATCAAGGATTTGGGTACTCCATGGGCGTATAACCAGACATTCACTGCCACTTACAAGGCGCCGTTTTCATCCATTCCGATTTTGAGTTTTATCTCTGCTAATGCAAGTTATAACGCCACCTACCATTGGGATAGGGGTACTACGCTCGATGGCGTGATTTCTGGTAACACGATTGCCAACCAAGCTGCGCTGAATTTAGATACCCGTTGGGATTTGAACCAGTTGTATAATAAGATTCCATATCTGAAAGATGTAAACAAGAGGTTCTCAAGTTCTTCATCCTTTAATTCTTGGGGCAGAAACAACAGCACCACCTCAAGGCGAACTCAAAAAAAGAAACCAAAGAAATTGGAGCGCACTTTGAAGTTGAATCCCGATTCCACGTTGGTGATTAAGCACAGCTTGAATGTGAAGAATGTGACCGTAACGGCACGAACCACCGATGGCAAACGCTTCCAAGTGAAGTATAAGGTAAAAGACAATAATAATGTGGAAATTCTCAACAAGGGTGACCAGAATATCAAGTTCACCATTGTGGAAGTTCTTGCCGATGCTAAAAAGACGTTCTGGAGCGAGTTCGCCCAGTATAGCACCCGATTCTTGATGAGTGTGCGCTCGTTTAATGTGAAATTCCGCAATACTCGACAATTATCGTTGCCACAGTTCATTCCTGATATTGGCGATATTTTCGGTCAAACCACGCATTACGATGTGATGGCTCCTGGTTTGGATTTTGCATTCGGTTTCACCGATGAGTCGTATATAGAAAAGGCTAAGGACAGAGGTTGGCTGCTTTGCGACCAAAATATGACCTCGCCAGCCATCTACAGCAAGACTCAGGAATTTAGTGCAGAAATTCAGATTGAGCCAGTAAAAGGTTTGAAGATTACGCTCACAGGCAACAGAACCGACAACCGCACCAACCAGTTGCAGTTTATGTATGACGATATGACCACCCTCTATTCGGGTAGTTATACCAAGACGCATGTGGCTATTGCTACAGCCTTGCGTGGCTTCAGTGCCGACAATGGCTATAGAAGTGATGCGTTCGACAAGTTCCTCCAGAATATTCCTGTCATTGCACAGCGATTGGAAGATAAGTACAATGGTTTGAATTATCCTGAAGCAGGCTTCATCAAGGGCACTGTGTATGCAGGTCGTCCGTTCGACCCCAAGAATGGCACAGTGAGCACCACCAGCAGCGATGTGCTGATTCCTGCGTTTATTGCGGCATATTCAGGTAAGGATGCCAAGTCGGTGAACTTGAATCCGTTCCCTGGGCTTAGTTCTATACTTCCTAACTGGCGCATGACTTACGACGGATTGTCGAAGTTGCCATTCTTTATGAAGTATTTCAAGAGTTTCACGCTATCACATGCTTACCAGTGTACCTATTCCGTGGGCTCATTCTCAAGTTATAGCGACTGGGTGGCTGTAGGCGACGGTATCGGCTTCTCGCAAGACGCCCTTTCAGGCAACCCATGCCCATCATCACCATACAACATTTCATCGGTGACCATCACTGAAAAGTTTGCTCCGCTGATTGGTGTGAATGCTACAATGAACAACAACATCACCTTCAATGCCGAGTATCGCGATGCCCGCACGCTTTCGCTCAACTCTTCGGCTGGTCAGTTGGTGGAAACAAGCACTAAATCGTTTGTGATTGGCGCTGGTTATAAGATTGCCAACTTCAACACGGTGCTGAAGATGAAGAACAGGCAGAAGGGCGTGAGCAACGACTTGACGCTCAATCTTGATTTCCAAATCAACAACAACACCGCCCTTATCCGTAAGATTCTTGATGGCACAGCACAGCCTACAAGCGGCACACGCACATTGGGTATCAATTTCACCGCAAACTATGTGATGAGCAAGCGCGTGACTGTTGGTGCTTACTTCGACTATCAAGTGAACACGCCACTTGTGTCCACCAGTTCGTACCCAACCACCAACAGCAACTACGGTATATCCATCAACATGTCGCTCGCAAAATAACCACGAGCCACACGTCATAGACAAGTAGCAAAGCCGAAATGATTCAGATTATTTCGGCTTTACTATTGTTTTCTCTGCTATTTTGGGTGAAGATTCCCTAAAAATGATTAAATTTGCAATATGTAATTGTCGCTCAAATGGGTGATAGTTGCCAGGAGTATTGAATAAACATCAATTATCTACATTATATGCAAGAAGAATTAAAGAAAAGATTGTCGAAAGACCCTAATAATGGTTTGCTCACCTACGAATACATCGCAAACCACATTGGCTCTGTTGATAAGATTATGCCTGAATTGGTAGAAATCATGATTATGGTTGATAAGACTGGTCAATTTGTGGTCAGCACTGCTCGCTACCTTCATGCTATCGATCCTAAAAAATTTGCAAACAGCATCGACAAACTGATTAAAGCGGCTATTGAAAAGGACCGCGAGCGTGTGTATCTTGGCGATTTGGCTGCGTCAATTTGGGGCACCGACTACAAGGAGCGTGCAGAGGAACTGAAGGCTTCCGACGATAATTTCCGTAGAATTTACAAACGTCTTTATCCTGTGGGAATGTAAATTGATGCGAATTATTTCGATTACTTTTTTATTCATGATATGCGTTCTCTCCCTCAGTGAAGGAGCGAACGCACAAATTAATATGGCAAAACAAATGGCAAACGAAAAAGAAACCAAAGTGGTGTTTGAAACCACTCTTGGCAATATTGTTGTGAAATTATATAATGAAACGCCAAAGCACCGCGACAACTTTTTGAAAGTGGTGAACGATAGCGTGTACAATGGTGTGCTTTTTCACCGTGTGATTAAGGATTTCATGATTCAGACTGGCGACCCAAGTTCAAAGACCGCTGAAGCAGGTCAGCAACTTGGCTCTGGCGACCTCGGCTATACCGTGGAAGCAGAATTTGTGTATCCACAGTATTTCCACAAAAAAGGTGCGCTTGCCGCTGCACGCACTGGCGACGCTGTGAATCCAGAGCGCAGAAGCAGTGCTTCGCAGTTCTACATCGTGACTGGTAAGTCGTATTCACCACAGCAGGTGGAAATGATGGAACAACGCATGGGCGACCAAAAGAAGGAAGATATTTTCAGCGGTTTGGTGAGAGAGCGTGTTGACTCTATTCGCAATATGCAGGCAGCAGGCGATTCTCTCGGTTTGGAAGAACTCCAAAACGAACTGATTGCCCTCACCGAAGCCGAATATGCGAAGAATCCTTTGAAATTCACCCCAGCTCAGGTTGAGGCTTACACCACAGTGGGTGGCACTCCTCACCTCGATGGTCAATACACAGTGTTTGGCGAAGTGGTGGAAGGTATGGACGTGGTGGATAAAATCCAGCAAGCAGCCACCGACCCAGCAGATCGCCCAGTGGACGACATCAAGATTATTTCAGCAAAAGTTGTGGAGTAAAACTATAGCATCACATAGCCATGATTTCATTTAATACCTATCGCCTGAAAAATGGTTTGCGCCTGTTGCACTATTATGACAAAAACACCCAAATGGTGGCGTTGAATTTGTTGTATGATGTAGGCTCGAAAGATGAAAATCCGAAAGCCACTGGTCTTGCGCACCTATTTGAGCACTTAATGTTCACCGGCTCGAAAAATGCACCTAATTTCGATGCTCCGCTTCAAGCGGCAGGGGGCAGCAGTAATGCTTGGACCAGTGTTGACATAACCAATTATTACGAAACCCTTCCTGCGCAAAATGTGGAAACGGCATTTTGGCTTGAGTCTGACCGACTTCGCTACTTGAATTTGACCGACGAAAGCATCGACACGCAAAAGAGCGTGGTGATTGAGGAGTTCAAGCAGTGCTGCCTTAATGTGCCTTACGGTGACTTATATCACTTTTGCAACGATTTGGCTTATAAAGTGCACCCATACCGCTGGCCCACTATTGGACTTTCGGTTGATGACATTAAAAACGCCTCGCATGAGGATATCAAGTCGTTTTTCGCACAGCATTATGCTGTCAACAATTTGATACTTTGCGTGTCTGGCCATATTGAATTTGAAAAAGCCGTTGCGCTCACTGAAAAATGGTTTGGCGACTTTGCTCCAGCCAATATACCTGTGCGCAACTTGCCACAAGAGCCTGTGCAAACAGAACAAAGGTTCATGTCGGTGAAGCGCAAGGTGCCTCAGAATGTGTTGACGATAATGTATCACATGTGTGGCCGTTGCGATGCCGACTATCAGGTGTGTGATATGTTGAGCGATGTTCTGTCGAATGGTATGTCGTCGCGCTTCTATAGAAATGTGTTGGTGAAGTCGGGACTTTTCACAGAACTCGACGCATCGGTTTCTGGCACTTATGATCCAGGTCTGTTTATTGTGCGTGCCCGCTTGGCGGATGGTGTGTCATTTGCCAAGGCTAAGGATGCGATTGATGCAGAACTCGCTGATTTCGTCCGTAACGGTGCCACTGCCTACGAGATAGAGAAATGTGCCAACAAGTATGAGTCAACCCGGCTGTTCGACATGATTACTTACGAGAAAAAAGGCGTAAAGTTGTGTCAGTATGAGTTGCTGGGCGACGCTGCTGATATTAATAAGGAAGTGGGTAAGTATCGCTGCATCACTCAAGATAGGCTGATGAATGTGGCTAAAAATTTGCTGAATCCCGACAATTGTTCCATTCTGTATTATGGTCCAGACGCATAGTGCGAGGGCTAACAATACAGGTTGTTACCCACTTAAAAGTTGAAAAAATAAGGGTTAATGATAAAAAAACAAGAAAAAACCGCTTGTTTGTGGATTTTTTTTGTAAATTTGGAATTAATTAATATGTTGACCGTAGGTCATTAATAAATATCATTATGGAATCGCGTGAAATGTCCCAATCGAACAACGAACTCGAAAAGGATGTAACCTTGAACTCCGAGTCTGTACAACAAGACCAAGTTACAGAACTTTCAGAGCAGAAACCTGAAGTGGCAGCAGCTGTCACTGAAGAAGTTGTGAATCAAGTTTCAGAAACTCAAAAGGTTTCTGAAGAGTCGTTAACCAACTATGCAGCTATGGATAAGAAGCAACTCGTGGAGGTGCTTCAAAACCTTGCACAGCAACCCGTCAACGAAGTGAAGGAAGATGTTGTTCGTGTCAGGGTGGCTTTTGCCGCTATCCGCAAGGAAGAACTGGCGAAAGAAAAAGAAGCCTTCATTGCCAAGGGTAATGAAGAGGCTGCTTTTGCCCCCGCTGCCGATGAGCTGGAAGAACAGTTCAAGAGTTTGTATGCAGAAATCAAAGAGAAAAGAGCTGCCTACAATGCTGCGCAAGATGCCTTGAAGGCTGAAAATCTTGCCAAAAAGCGCGAAATCATTTCTAAGATTAATGAGATTGCAGAAGATGCCGACAACGTGAATCGTCAGTACAGCACCGTTCAGCAACTTCAGCAAGACTTCAAAGCCATTGGCGAAGTGCCTTCTGAAAATGATACAGAGGTTTGGAAAGCCTACCAGGTGGCTGTGGAGCGCTTCTACGACTTGCTGAAGATGAATAAAGAACTTCGCGATTATGATTTCAAGAAAAACTTGGAACAGAAGCAAGCACTTTGTGCCGAAGCTGAAGCCCTCGACGAGGAAGCCGACATCGTGGATGCTTTCAAGAAATTGCAGCAGCTTCACACCTCTTGGCGTGAAATAGGTCCTGTAAGCAAGGAAATCCGCGAAGAATTGTGGACACGTTTCAAAAACGCTTCTGCTGTAATCAATAAAAAATATCAATCATTCTTCGAAGAGCGTAAGGCTAATGAAAAGAAGAATGCAGAAGGTAAAGAAGCGCTTTGTGTGAAGATTGAGGCTATCTCTACCGACAATCTGAAAACCTACGCTGCGTGGGACGAAGCCACTAAGGCTATTATCGGATTGCAGGAAGAATGGAAGAAGCTCGGTTTTGCTTCTCGCAAGGTGAACACTGAGTTGTTTGCCCGTTTCCGCAAGAGTTGCGATGAATTCTTTGCAAAGAAGGCTGAATTCTTCAAGCGCATGAAAGATGAACTTGCAGCAAACTTGGCTAAGAAAATCGAACTTTGTGAAAAGGCTGAGGCTCTGAAGGATTCCACCGAGTGGAAGAAGACCACCGATGCCCTCATCGCTTTGCAGAAAGAGTGGAAAACCGTTGGTCCAGTGGTGAAGAAGCACAGCGATGCCGTGTGGAAACGCTTTATCGCTGCTTGTGACGCATTCTTTGAAGAAAAGAAGAAGCAGAACGTGAATGTTCACTCTGTTGAGCACGAAAACCTCAAGCTGAAAAAGGACATTATCGCTCAAATCAACTCAATTCTTGAAAACAAGGAAACAGAAGATGCTCCAAACAAGGTTCGTGAATTGATGAAGAAATGGCAGGAAGTGGGTCATGTGCCTTATAAGGAAAAAGACAAGGTGTATGCCGAATACAAGGCTGCCATCGACAAGGCTTTCGAACAGCTCGACATGAAGGCTAAGAAGGCTCGCATGGCTAACTTTGCCAACTCAATCAATCAAATGAACGATACAGGTAAGGTTTATCACGAAAGAGAGCGCCTTGTTCGTGCCTACGAAATGAAGTCGCAGGAATTGAAAACCTACGAAAACAACCTCGGTTTCTTCAACGCCCAATCTAAGAGCGGTAATTCTCTTGTGAAGGAGATGGAGCGCAAGATTGCAAACATCAAGGAAGAGATTGCAATGCTTGAGCAAAAAATCAAGTTGATTGACGAAAAAATCTAAGGATTATAATCTATAAAGCATTCTCCTTACGGCCACGCATAGTATGCGTGCCGTAGGGAGTTTGCCTATAACCACTATTTGTTAGGAATGAAGAGTAAGGGAAGATACGGTCAATATATCAGGTGGATATTTTTGGGTATCGACTTTGTCGTGCTCAATTTGTCGTACATGATTGTGTGCTTGCTTTGTAAGCACGATGATATGTTTGTGTCTAAACTTGTTTGGCTCATGATGAATGTGTCGTATATGGCAGTGAGCTATTTCTTCTCAGATATTCACTATCGTCGTGTGGTTTTCGCCGACCGTGTTGCACTACAGGTGATTAAGGCGGTGTCGCTCCATGCTGTGGTGTTTCTTTCGCTCACCTATTTTCTGAGCGACGACCACTTTGATTGGGAGAGTTTTGGTAAGTTTTACGGATTCTTCTGTATAGGGCTTGGCAGCTGGTGGATTATTTCACGAAAGTTGCTGAAGCGCTATCGCTCTTTGGGTAAAAACTACAAGCAGATTGTGGTGATTGGCGCTGGACCAGTGGGGCAGAAACTCATTGGCGTTTTGGAGGGCGATCAAGGCTATGGCTATCGTATAGTTGGCGTATTTGATGATAATAAGAATTTAAGTAAGACCGAATTTTATAAAGGTACGCTGGATAAGGTTGAGCAGTTTGTACACGATAATCCTATTGATGAAATGTATTGCTGCATTCCCGATACTGATAATGAGGAAGTGGCAAAACTCCTTTCAATAGCCGAGCGCAATGCAGTGGATTTCTATTATGTGCCACAGTTTGGCCGTCATATTACCCGACAATTTGAACTTTTCTCGGTGGATAATGTGCCAGTGCTTCAAGCGCGCCCCAATCCGCTCAGTTTGCCTGTGAATGCGGCGATGAAGCGTTTGTTCGACTTTGTGGTGTCGTCTATCATGCTTGTGCTCTCGCCTTTGGTGCTGATTCCAGTGGGCATTGCTATCAAGATGTCGTCGCCAGGTCCATTGTTCTTCAAACAGCGCCGCACTGGTTTGCGCGGCAAGGCGTTCACTTGCTATAAATTCCGCACCATGCGCGTAAATAGCCAGAGTGACACTGTGCAGGCCACTAAAGACGACCCAAGAAAAACGAAAGTGGGTGACTTTTTGCGTAAAACCAGTATCGATGAGCTGCCACAGTTCTTCAACGTGTGGCGTGGTGAAATGTCGATTGTGGGACCTCGTCCGCACATGGAGCAGCAAACTCACACCTATAGCGAACTCATCGATAAATATATGCTTCGCCATGTGATTAAGCCAGGTGTGACTGGTTGGGCACAGGTGAATGGCTTCCGTGGACCTACCGACGAACTTTGGAAGATGGAAAAGCGTGTGGAATACGATGTGTGGTACACAGAAAACTGGAACTTCTTCCTCGACTTGAAAATCATTGTGCTTACCGTGGTGAATGCAATAAGAGGCGAACAAAACGCTTTCTGACCTATAAACAGCTCTCATTATGCCAATTAACCCCGAACAACTAAAAGCGCAAGCACTTGGTGTGCTGCGCCAATTCTATGGCTATCCCTCGTTTTTGCCGATGCAATATGAGGTGATAAGCCACATTATGAGTGGTGGCGACAGTATCGTGCTGATGCCCACAGGCGGAGGCAAGTCGCTTTGCTATCAAATCCCCGCGCTGTTGAGCGATGGTTGCTGCGTGGTGGTTTCGCCGCTGTTGGCGTTGATGAAAGACCAGGTGGACGCCCTGATTGCTAATGGTGTGCCAGCGGCTTCTATCAATAGTATGCAGACCGAGGCGCAGAATCGCGATGTGCTGGATTGTACTTTAGCGGGGCGAATCAAGTTGCTGTATATTTCTCCAGAGCGTTTGTTGGGCGATTTAGATAATTGGTCGAAACACATAAAAATCAGTTTGCTCGCTATCGATGAAGCCCACTGTATTTCGCAATGGGGGCACGATTTCCGACCTGAATACACTCAACTTTCGGTGTTGAAAGAGCATTTTCCTGGTGTGCCCATCGTGGCGCTTACCGCCACTGCCGACCAAATCACACGCGATGACATCAGAAAGCAACTCAATATTCCCGATGCAAAACTTTTCCTTTCGTCGTTCGACAGGAAAAACATTTCACTCACAGTGCTGTCGGGCTATACTGGCGCAGATAAATTCAATACGTTGGTGAAGTTTATCGACCGCCACCATGGCGAATGTGGCATCATTTATTGTTTCAGCAGAAAGAATACCGAAACACTGGCAGAGAAATTGAAGCGGCGTGGATTGAATGCGCAGGCGTTTCACGCGGGTTTGTCAGTTTCTGTCAAAAACGCTGTCCAAACAGGCTTTCTCAATGATGATATTCAGATTGTGTGTGCTACTGTAGCCTTCGGTATGGGTATCGACAAGAGCAATGTGCGATGGGTGGTGCATTACAATATGCCTCAAAATATGGAGTCGTATTATCAGGAAATTGGTAGAGCAGGGCGCGATGGTTTGGAGGCTGATGCGCTGATGTTTTACTCTTATGGTGATGTGATTTCGCACAATCGTTTCGTCAAGGAATCGGGCCAAGTGCAACTCAACACTCAAAAGTTGGAGTTGATGCAGCGTTACGCCGAATCGTCGATTTGTAGGCGAAGGATTCTTTTGAGTTATTTCAATGAGCGTATCGACCACGACTGTGGCAACTGCGACGTGTGCAAGAATCCCCCGAAGCGATTCGATGGCTCCATACTGGTGCAGATGGCGCTGAGTGCGATTGTGCGCACCGACGAGAAAATCGGTCTTTACACTCTGAAGGATATTCTGCGTGGTTCTTCCAGCATCGAAATCATTCAGCAGGGCTATCATCATTTAAAGACTTACGGTGTGGGTCGCAATTTAAGCAATCTTGAATGGAATGCCTATTTGCTGCAAATGCAGCAGCTTGGCATTTTCGATGTGGCTTATAACGAGAACAACCACTTGAAAATCACTTCCTATGGTAAGGACATTCTTTACGGCAGGGAGAAAGTGCAGCTCACTCAATTCGTTAAGAAGGAATTTGTGGAGAAGGAGAAACCTGCCGTTGTAGAAAAGACATTTGATTTCAACTTGACGCTTTCTGAACAGGAATTGTTCAACCAGTTGAAGGCTCTTCGCTATACCATTGCGCAGCGCGAGCATAAGCGTCCGTATATGGTGTTTAGCGACAAATCGCTCAAGGCGATGGCTCACGAACGTCCAACTACCAAACTTGCTTTCAGCTCCGTTTTTGGTGTGGGTGAAATGAAAACCGAAATGTATTGGAAGCCGTTCACCGATTTGATTAAGCGAAATATCTAATACGGGACTATGGCATTGAAGTCGAAAGACCGCAAGCCTTAATGACCGATTTGGGATAAAAAAAGAAGGTGTCCAGAAAATGCACACCTTCTTTGTCATATTTTGGCAATATGATTTGTGCTTATTTCACATTGGCTTTGAGGAACTCAGTACATTCTTCAAAGGTTTTGAATGTGTGGTTTTCGGGAACGAGTTCAGGAATACAGTCCATAGAGGTGAGCATATACATTGGCTGTGGTTGAATGATGGTCATCAGCACCATCACGCCACGCTCGTTCAATTCCTTGATAGCAGTTTCCATTGCGTACAAGCCCGATTGGTCCATGAAGCTGACACGGCGCATACGGATAATCACGATTTCAGCATCGGCTGGCACATCGTTCATCACTTCTTGGAATCGGGTGATTGAACCGAAGAAGATAGGACCATTCAGACGCTGAATGTAGATTTTGTGTTTTGCGTTGGCTGGCATGTCGCTTTCATCGCTCCAAGGGCTTTCCTTGTCGAAGTTTTGCATTTCCTGTGAACTGTATGAACCTTCCACAAGGTCGCTGGCGCGCTTCATAAACAGCACGCAAGCAATCACCATTCCCAAGCCTACGGCGGTGAGCAGGTCAACAAACACGGTGGTGAAGAACACCACGATAAGCACAAACGCGTCGGCGCGTGGAATCTTCAGCAGGTCGCGGAAACCTTGGAAGTCGATAATTCCCCAACCCACAGTAATCAAGATACCAGCCAGCACAGCGAGTGGCACATGCTTCACGAGGAAACCCAAACCAAGCAGAATGGCAAGCAGCAACAGTGAGTGGAACACGCCACTGAGCTGTGTGCGGCCACCTGACTTCACATTCACTACTGTTCGCATAGTGGCACCAGCTCCCGCCACACCGCAGAACAAACCGGCGATGGCGTTGCCGATACCTTGACCAATCAACTCTTGGTTGCTGTTGTGCTTTGTTTTGGTGATATTGTCAGCCACCACCGAGGTGAGCAGTGTGTCGATTGAACCAAGACCTGCGAGGGTAAGACCGGGAATCACTGCTTGCTTGAGTATTTGCGCCCAATTCACACCGCTCAGGTCCACGCTGCCGTTGGCAAAGAATGGCATTGGAATGCCCGATGGAATTTCGCCAATCTTGAGTGAGTCGTCAAGATTGCAGAACAGCGAAATGATGGTGATGATAATCAGTGCAACGAGTGTGGCCGGAATCTTTTTAGTGATGCGTGGGAATGCCATGATAATGGCGATGGTGCCCAAGCCCAGGAGAAGGGCAGTGGCGTCGATGCCGTTCGACACAATTTCAGGGAACTGGGTGATCATATCCACCACCAGCACAGGCGATTTCAAACCAAGCAGAGGGTAGATTTGTTGGAGAATGATAATCACGCCGATACCGCTCATGAAGCCCGACAGCACAGGGTAGGGGATATAGCGCACATACTTACCGATTTTAATGATACCAAACAAGATTTGGAACAAACCGCAGAACATGCCTGCCAGCGACATGGTGAGCAGCACCTCGCTCATGTTGCCATTGCTGGCTGCCCATGCGCCGCTCACCACCGATGCGGTGATTACGGTCATTGGACCCGTAGGACCGCTGATTTGTGAATGTGTGCCACCGAATATTGAGGCGAAGCAGCCCAGAAGTGTTGCACCCACAAGGCCAGCCAATGCGCCCACCGAACTTGCCGATGGGTCGTCGATGCCACCAAACGCTTGAATACCGAAGGCAAGTGCAAGTGGCAATGCCACAATACCTGCCGTGATACCACCAAAGAGGTCTCCTTTGATGTTTTTAGTAGAAATAAAACTCATAAGAAATAATATATGTTTTTATAGAATAATTCGTTTACAAAAAGATGAAAATCACACCACTGAGGGGGCTCCTTTCCCGAATAAGACTGCAAAATTACAAAAATTTCACCAATTAACCCAAATCGGGCTTAGAGGAAAATCTATGGGGAAACTGAAACGACAGCAGGAACAGGCATAGGAATAGGCACAGAAACAGGCATCGGAGATGCCAAATGATGCGAAACACCATGCAAGTGTCCTTGCGTGCAAGGACGCGCAGCTTGGTGATAGCGATGTGTACGAAATATGAGCCTCGGAGAGGGTCGGTCGTGGTATCATTCTCTCCCTTCTGTATAATCATAACCGACCCTCTCCGAGGCTCGAAACCATCTCTTATTCTTATCACCAAGCTGCGCTCAATCGCAAGCGATTGAGCTTGCATGGTGTTTCGCATGATGCGGCATCTCCGATGCCTGTAGCTTCAATTTTTTGTACGGTTGATATTTATGGAATTTCTTGATACAGGTTTACCAAAATATATGCCTAACTCATACTAAATTTCCACTGAGCCAATTAACGCCTTATTATATGAAATAAAAAGGAAGCACCCGCATTTGGGTGCTTCCTTGTAGAGATGTATATTTTCTGATTATTTCAGACCCATTTTCTTTGCAATCTTGCTTGGAACGGCTTCCTTGTTGAGGAAGATGTTCATGGTCTTAGCCTTGAAATATGCTTCGCTCACGTAGAAGAAACCGTGGTAGAGTTGGTTGGTGTTCCAGCTGTTTTGCACCTTGAAATACTTGTTGCCTTTTTGGTCAACAGCCTTGCCAACGATTACCATACCGTGGTCGTCGGTGGTTTCCTTGTTGTCGAACATTTCTTGGCGGTTTTCTTGTGTTACAACCATTTCTTCAACCGGACCCTTGATGTCCCACTTTTCGCTTTCTTGGTCTTTGGTGCTGAGTTGAGTCCAGCGGTCCATGTCGCTACCCTTCAAGTCGGGCACTTCGTGGTCAACAGGAAGCACAGCGTAACCCTTGCGCCACTTGAAGCATGGTTCGCTCACGTCGGCACCCCATGCGATGGTGTAGCCGTGGTCGATAGCGTAGTTTGCCACTTCGAGCAATTCGTCAACAGGCACGTTTTGATATTGAGCCCAAGTCCAGTTGTCAGCCACTTCAAGGGTGAATGGCTTATAGAATGGGTGGTGTGTGAACGATGCGATAGAAATGTAGTCGTCCATATTGATGCCGAGCGATGCTGCGAATGTTTGTGGAGTATAGTTCTTGCCTTCGTAGGTGAAGTTTTCAGGAATTTTGCCCATATAAGCGTTGAGCACGCCCTGGAAACCTTCAAGCCATGATGGAGTGAGTTTTTTCAGCTTCTTGCTGTTCACCACATCAAGGAAGCCTGAGAGCACAGCGGTGAGTTCGGCAGTGTTGAATTTCTTGTCGCCGTGAGTCATACCGGTGTATGCTTCGTTAGGCATCATACCGTAGAGATTCCAAACGTAAGGCACATCTTCGGCTGCGCCACCTTCGGCGAAGTTGATTTTGCCGTCCATGCGAATGAATTTTTGTGCCTTGTCGAAATAGCAGTGCCATACCACAAAGCCTTCGCTCAAGTGAACTTCCTTACCGGTCTTGCGGAGGATTTCGTTTTCAAAAAATGAGTTGGTAGAATAGCACCAGCAAGTGCCTGATTTGTTTTGATCCTTCACAGGAGTGCTCTTAATTACCTTCACATCAGTGAACTTAAAACCTGTGCTGTCGGGAATCACTACCTTGTCGTCGGCTGCTGCGCTGAATGCCATGCTGGCTGCCAAAATGGCTAAAAATAAATGTTTCATAAGAGTTTTAATTAGTGTTATCGCTAACAAAGTTACAAAATTTGCTCTGATGCGCAAAATCTTTCCACATATAGTTGTTTCTCTATCTGTTTTAATAATGTGATTGTAAGTTATTTTCCCTTTTTTGCTATGTGTTAGTAGTGGTTTTTTTATGCCGAAAGGCTTGGTGGGGCGCGTTACTTTTTGTAATTTTGAAGATACTTTTTAAAAAGAATCATATTTTTTAAATACTAATAACGATATGAAGATAAACAAGATGTTCGCTCTGATGGGCGCATTTCTATTGATGTCGGCTCCTCTTGCCATGAACGCCAGCTCACAACGTGCTGCAAGAAAAGCCGTTCGTGCTAAATCATCGAAAACGGTCAGCAAAGCAGCGAAACCAAAGCAGAAAAAGGTTTTGAAGGAAACTTTCACCGTGAATGGTGTGAAGTTTGTGATGGTGCAAGTGGAAGGCGGCACTTTTAAAATGGGTGCCACACCAGACATGGGTAGCAACCCAGGACGCGACGAGGTTCAGGTTCACACAGTTACGTTGTCCAACTTCTTAATTGGTCAGACCGAGGTGACGCAAGCACTTTGGCAGGCAGTGATGGGCGACAATCCATCGTATTTCGTTGGCGACGATCGTCCAGTGGAGCGTGTTTGCTACCACGACTGTCTGGATTTTATCCAAAAACTCAATCAGCTTACCGGTCAGAAATTCCGTTTGCCCACCGAGTCGGAATGGGAATATGCATGCCGTGGCGGTGTGAATAGGCGTTCATGCAAATACAGCGGCAGCAACGACCCTGACGTTGTGGCGTGGTATCGTGACAACAGTGGCAGTCAAACCCACCCCGTCGCCACCAAAGCCCCAAACGAACTGGGCATTTATGACATGAGTGGCAACGTGTGGGAGTGGTGCTCCGACTGGTATGGCTATTATGAATTAACCAAGGAGCACACTAACCCAACTGGTCCTGATTCAGGACGATACGGCGTGCGCCGCGGAGGTGCTTTTAACAACTCCGAATGGTTTGTCCGTGCATCAGCCCGTGGCGCCACCTATCGCCCCGAACCCTACATGTTCCTCGGCTTCCGCCTCGCCCTCTAACCACAACTGCTGAAATACTCAAAATGGCGCATTTAGTCACGATTTAACCCAAATCGCGATTTGGGTTAAAAATTTTTGTCGGAAAGCGTTGGATAGGTGCGCGATTTTCACTAAATTTGGAGGTTGAAAACATTCAACCTCATTTTTATTTAGAAAAAACAAATAATAACATATTAAAACCGAAAAAAATGAAGAAAATTATCGCAATTATTGGAGCATTTATGCTGATGGCAGCTCCACTTACTATGAATGCCGACAATCAAAAGGCTGCAAAGAAAGAACTCGACTCAAAATCATCGAAAACTGCTCGTAAAGAAGCAAAGCAATTAAAGAAAGAAGGGTGGAAGGCTGCTCCTGGCGCTCTCCCTCTTGAAAAGCAACTTGACCGTAGCTATCTCAAGCAGCAAGAGGAAGATGAATTGGGCTATCCAAAATTCTTGATGAGCGAGGCGATGTCGATTGGCGAAAATTATGATGCGGCTAAGGCACAGGCTTATGAGCTTGCCAAGCAGAATCTCGCTGGTCAAATTCAGACCGAGGTTACCGCTTTGATTGAAAGCACCGTTGCCAATAAGCAACTTGGCAAAGAGGAGGCTGCCTCCATCACCGAGAGCGTGTTGGCAAGCAAGAATCTTATTTCGCAAAAGATTGGTAAAACCATCACCGTGGTAGAGCTTTACCGCACATTGCCAAACAAAAACAAGGAAGTGCTTTTGCGTTTGGCCTACAATTTAGGAATGGCAAAAGAGGCTGCTCGTCAAGCCATTCGCGAAGATTTGCAACAAAAAGGAAAAGATTTGCATGAGCAGCTCGACAAGGCGCTCGGCTTTGCAAAATAATATGCCTATCAAGTATCTGATATTTGCGTTCACAGTTTTATTGGCTTCAAGCGCTTTTGCCACAAAGGTGAAAACGGTTGAGGCCACCTATGTGTATCATGCGCCGAGCAACCAAAGTCCCGACGAGGCGATGAAGGTGGCTCTTGAGCGTGCCAAACTTCAAGCCATTGCCGATGAGTTTGGCACACTGATTTCGCAAGAAAACACCACTCGGTTGGAGAACACCGCAGAGGGGCTGGAGTCAAAATCGCAAACCTCTTTTTTCTCCTACAGTGCATCGGATGTGAAAGGCGAGTGGTTGGAAACCATAGGCAAACCTCAATGCAATATTGAGTTCACTGATGGTATGATGGTGGTGACGGTGAAAGTGAAAGGTAAAGCGCGCGAATTGACATCGGCGCAGGTGAATTTCATTGCCGAGCCGCTCCGCAACCATCCTGAGCGTGCCGATATGGCTACCGAGTTTAAAGACGGCAACGACCTTTATCTCTATTTCCGTTCGCCTATTGATGGCTATGTGGCTGTGTATCTTTTGCCTGGCGATGGCGAGGCTTTTTGCCTTTTGCCCTATCAGCGCGCGCAGTCGGGGGTGCAGCAGGTGAAAGCCAATTGCGATTATGTGTTCTTTTCCGTGGAAAAGGCACCGCAAGACGATAAGGCGTTGGTTGACGAGTATGTGCTTACTGCCTCTCGTGCCGTGGAGCATAATGTGCTGTATGTGCTGTTCTCCAAGCAGCCGTTTTATAAGGCGTCCGATGAAAGCATGGAGCACTCCTTGCCTCGCTCGCTCAGTGAAGCGGATTTTTTGAAATGGCTTGGAAGCAGCCGCTTACACGACCTCAACCTCCAGCTCAAAAAAATCCCTCTCACCATCACAAGGTAGTGTAAATTAAAAACGCAATATAGCGTAGGGACATGCCTTTGGCATGTTTCGATGACAATCAGCAATGCGCAAACACGCAAACGCCATAGCGTATGGACATGTCTTCGGCATGTTTCGATGGCAATCAGCAATGTATCAATGCGTTTGAAACATGCCATAGGCATGTCCCTACGTTATGATTCGCAAATTTAGCCCTTGCGCCCTTACGAAAAAATAATATGAAACGAATTTATACTTTATTTCTATCACTTGTTTGCTTCACTGCTGTTTGCTCTTTTGGGCAGACGGTGACCAATGTGGATGCCTATCAGGAGGGCAAAAACATCATTATCACCTACGAGATGGATAAGGCTGGTAGTGTGGGTGATGTGTTTTGCTCCACCGATGGCGGTCGCACTTGGGGTGCACCGTTAAAGCAGGTGACTGGCGATGTCCACAAGGCTGTGAAGGCAGGCAAGCACCGCATCACATGGAATGTGTTGGCTGAAGCCTACGACCTCAAGGGAGACAATATCTGCTTCAAGGTGGAAGAAAAGATGGCGAATGTAATCACCATCAAGGTGAATGGCGTGAGTTTCGACATGGTGCGTGTGGATGGGGGCATATTCAATATGGGATTGGATAAAGGATTCGATAAGAAGGCAGTCACAAACGAAAGCCCTGCCCACAGTGTGACCTTAGATGCCTACTATATTGGCAAAACGGAAGTGACACAAGCCTTGTGGCAAGCCGTGATGGGCACCAATCCATCTAACTTCAAAGGTGATAATCTGCCAGTGGAGAATGTGAGTTGGAAAGATTGCCAAGAGTTTATTGGCAAACTGAATGTTTTGACTAATAAGAAGTTTCGGATGCCCACCGAGGCAGAATGGGAATATGCGGCACGAGGAGGCAACAAGAGCCGTGGCTACAAGTATGCCGGAAGCGACAGTATTGATGATGTGGCGTGGTACGACATGAATGCTGAGGAAATCACCCATCCTGTGGCATCAAAGCAGCCCAACGAATTGGGCATCTATGATATGACTGGCAATGTGTATGAATGGTGCAACGACTGGTATGGTGTCTACACCGATGAGCCACAAACCAACCCACATGGACCAACTACGGGACCGGGGCGCATTATTCGTGGCGGCAGTATCGACGATTTCAGAGACGCTTGCACCTCCACCAGTCGCGACAACGACGACCCTAATGATTGCGATAACGATATGGGCTTGCGGTTGGCACTTTAAGTTGTCCTTGTGTTGTAGAAAATAAGGTTATTTTTTGAAGATACATTTTTGATATGATAAAACTGGTATTTTTTCTTTTACTATCTGTGTTTACTGCTGTTTGCTCTTTTGGGCAGACGGTGAGCAATGTTGATGCCTATCAAGAGGGCAAAAACATCATTATCACCTACGATACGGATAAGGCTGGTAGTGTGGGTGATGTGTATTGCTCCACCGATGGCGGTCGCACTTGGGGCGAAGCATTGCGTCAAGTGACTGGCGATGTCAACAAGCAGGTGCCAGCAGGCGGCCACCGCATAGTGTGGAATGTGCTTGCCGAGCGTGAAAAGCTGTCGGGTGCCAATATCTGCTTTAAGGTGGTGGCTAATTCTGGCAGATTCACGGTGCGTGGCGTGTCGTTTGAAATGGTGCGTGTGGAGGGTGGTACATTCCGCATGGGTGCCACATCCGAACAGGAAGATGATGCCGACAGCGATGAGAAACCAGTTCACTCCGTTACTTTGAGCAGCTACTACATTGGCAAGACCGAGGTTACACAGGCTCTCTGGCAAGCCGTGATGGGTAGCAACCCATCAAATTTTAAAGGTGCTGACCTGCCTGTGGAGTGTGTTAGCTGGAACGACTGTCAGGAGTTTATTCAAAAGCTTAACAGCCTTACTGGTCAGAACTTCCGCCTGCCCACCGAGGCTGAATGGGAGTTTGCGTGCCGTGGCGGTAACAACAGCCGTGGGTATAAATATAGTGGCAGTAACAATTTAGCCAATGTGGCTTGGTATGATGATAACAGTGACGGTCAAACTCACCCAGTTGCCACCAAAGCCCCAAATGAATTGGGCATCTATGATATGAGTGGCAATGTGTGGGAGTGGTGCGCCGACTGGTATGCCAACTATACATCAAATTCGCAGACAAACCCTAAAGGTCCTCGAAGTGGGTCGTACCGTGTGAGCCGTGGCGGTAGTTGGGACAACATCGTCAGGTACTGTCGCTCGTCGATTCGTTACCGCGACCGCCCGACGGACCGCAACTACGACCTTGGGTTGCGGTTGGCCCTTTGAGTTTGCAACCAAACTGTCCTTGTTGGCAGTAATTCATTTTGCCTCACATAGCCGGGTTCTTTGTTCTAAGCTCCCACGGGATTGGCTCTGCCACCTCACGGACCGATTGCGAGGGACGAGCATCGCCGACGATGAGGTGGCAGAGCCAATCCCTAATTAAACCTCAAAAGTTATGCAAATCAAGATTTTTTCCATTCCAATGATTGATTCAATTGAACCTCAAATTGAACTGAATCAGTTTTTGCGCTCACATCGCGTTGTGGAGGTGCGTAAAGAGTTGGGGGTGCAAAATTGTAATCACTATTGGACTTTTTGCATTACCTATTTAGATGATGCAAAAGTCTTAAAAGTGGGGGCAACGAAGATTGATTATAAGCAAGTGCTCGATGCTTCTGCGTTTGAGCGTTTCTCTCAGATGCGTAAAATTCGCAAAGGTTTAGCTCAAAATGATGCTGTTCCTGCGTTTGCAATATTTACAGATGCAGAGTTGGCGGAATTTTCTAAGCATGAACAGCTCACACTTTCCATAATGCGCAGCGTGGATGGTGTGGGCGAGAAGAAATTGGAGAAGTATGGTAAATTTTTTCTAAATCAAACTGATGAAGATGAAAAGAGTGGGACACTTGGTTGAGAAAATTGCAGAAATCGACAATTTGTATTTGGCATATTCAAAGGCATGTCGTGGTAAGAGGTTGAAAGAAGAGGTAAAGCAATTTTCGTCAAACCTCGACCACAATGTGTCTCTTCTTCAACAAGAAATCATTTCAGGCAATGTGAAAGTGGGTAATTATCATTATTTCACGATTCACGACCCAAAAGAGCGTTTGATTTGTGCAGCCTCATTTCGAGAGCGAGTGTTGCACCATGCCATTATGAACGTGTGTCATGAACACTTTGATTGCTCCCTGATTGCCGACACCTATGCTACACGAAAGGGTAAAGGTGTGTATGCTGCGCTCGACAAGGTTTGTTCCAGCATTTCACCGAATCAGTGGCTATGCAAACTTGATGTTCGCAAATACTACGACAGTATAGACCATGGTATTTTGAAAAAAATGTTAGAAAGGAAATTTAAAGACCCTCGATTACTTCACATTTTTTTCTTAATTATAGACAGCTATGGGAGTGTCGAGGGAAAAGGCTTGCCGATTGGGAATCTCACGAGCCAATATTTTGCCAATATGTATCTTTCAGGGCTTGACCACTATGCGAAAGAGATATTGAAGGTGAAATTATATGTTAGGTATATGGATGACATATTGATGGCTTTTAACGAAAAAGCTACAATGAAAGAAACAGAGCACTGCTTGAGAACTTATGCCGAAACACAATTGCTGCTTGAACTGAAGCCTCCTGTGTGTGTGAAGGGCAAAACTGGTTCTGTATTTCTTGGTTATCGTGTAAGTCCAAATTGCTTGAAATTATCGGGGCGGAGCAAGCGTAGGTTCCGTTCTAAATATACGATGTATAAAAAAAAGCTTGAGTTAGGTGTGTTTAGCGAGCGAGAATATCAAATCCACCTGCTTCCTCTGCTGGCATTTGTTCTTCATGCAAATAGCAAGTGCTTCAGGAGAGTTTGCTTTAAAAAGAGTTGCGCTCCAAAAGTGGGTCGAACCGTGTGAACCGTGGCGGTAGTTGGAACAACAACGTCAGGAACTGTCGCTCGTCGAATCGTAACAACAACAACCCGACGAACCGCAACAACAACCTTGGGTTGCGGTTGGCCCTTTGAGCTTAGAACATAGAACCAGGTTATGTGAGGCATGATGGATTTCTGCCAAATAAGGACAGTTTGTTGTAAACCGGAGCGCATCTTGAATGTGCCTTTTGCATATTCGAATTCTCGCTGCAGAAATGCAGTATTTAAGGGTTTTGTTAGTAAGCGAAACCGATTGAAAACAGAACCCTTTTAATTTGTGTGATGATGAATAAATAATTTTAAAACTATATAGATATGAATCGATTAATTGTAGTATTGGCACTTTGCCCTGCCTTGGTGGCTGTGGGGCAGAGCAATGTGAGTAAGCCAAAGGCGTTTAATGTGGTGAAAGAGGTGAAGCCACCAGTACTCGATATTGTGCCCGGCTCGCTCCAGTTTGTTGATGCCACAGGCAATAACGCTATTGATGCCAACGAAACTTGCTATATCAAGTTTAAAATCCAAAACACCGGCATAGGCGATGGATACGCTTGTCGGGCTGTGGTGAAAGCCACCGGCACCACCAATGATGTGCGCTACTCAAATTCGTCACTTGATGTAATCAAGCAAGGCTGCACGATGGATGTGTCTATTCCTGTGACCACAGGCATCAACACCGCCGACGGCAAGGTGCAGTTTGAGGTGATGGTGGATGAACCTAATGGCTTTGGTACCGACCCACAGTTTATTTCGGTGAACACTCGTTCGTTTGATGCCCCATATCTGCAAGTGGCTGACTACACGGTGACAGGCGTTTCGGGCAATAGTTTGCAGAAAAAGCGTCCGTTCGACCTTCAGGTGCTGCTCCAAAACACCAAATATGGTGAGGCGCAAAACGTGACTGTGAGCATTGATATTCCTGATAATGTGATGCTGATAGATGGTGAGCAGTATGCTACGATTGATAAGCTCGACGGTGGCAAAACCAAATCGCTTGTGTATAGTCTGATTGCCAACAACAATTATAGTGGCACCAGCATACCGGTGACTGTGCATATCAAGGAGAAATACGGAAAATATGCAGAGGACAAAACCATCAATTTGGCTTTTAACCAAACCTTTGCCAGCAACAAGATTTCGGTTGATGAAATTGTGAACGACCGCAAGGCTATCACCTTGGCATCGCTGAGCAGCGATGTGGATAAGAACATTCCATTCAACGCCAGCGACAACACCAATACCTTTGCCGTGATTATCGCCAACGAGAATTACCAATATGAATCGGCTGTGGAATTTGCCAAGCATGATGGCGAAATGATGAAGCAATACTGCACGCAGACCCTTGGAATGCCAGAAAAGAATGTGCGATTGGTGGAAAATGCCACACTCAACAATATCCGTGCCGCGCTTGGTTGGATTAAGGAGGTGAGCGATGCCTATAATGGGCAGGCTAAAGTGGTGTTCTACTATTCAGGGCACGGTATTCCAAACGAAGCCACCAGTCAGGCATATCTTTTGCCTGTAGATGGCACAGGAAGGGATTATAACACTGGTTATCCTATCAGTAAACTATATGAGGAACTGTCGTCGCTGCAAGCGCAAAGCGTGGTCGCCTTTATGGACGCTTGCTTCTCTGGCGCTAAGCGAAGTGGCGAAATGATGGCATCGGCGCGCGGTGTGGCTATCAAGGCACGTCAAGACACGCCAAAGGGAAAAATGGTGGTGTTCTCTGCTTCGCAAGGCGATGAAACCGCCTACCCTTACAAGGGGCAGTCGCACGGCATGTTCACCTACTTCTTGCTGAAAAAGCTGCAAGAGACCAACGGTGATGCCACCCTCGGCGAACTTGGCGACTACATCAACAGCAAGGTGCGCCAATGCTCCATTGTGGAGAACAGCAAGAGCCAAACGCCTACCGTGGTGCCATCGGCAACTGTGGCAAGCGAATGGCGCAGTATGAAACTGAGATAATAAAATTTGATTGACAATGAGGAAGCGAATCGGGGCATTGACAATGATGCTGGCATTGGCTGCAATGGTGGCTGATGCCCAGGATTTCCGTGAGAAGTACGAGCAATTCAAGCAAAAAGCCACTCAGACCTACAACGATTTTCGGGCAGAGGCGAATGCCAAATATTGTGAGTTTTTGAAAGGCGCATGGGAATGGTATGAGCAAATGCCTGTGGTGAAAAAGCCAAAGGATGAGACGGTACCACCTGTGGTTTTGCCAGAAAACGACAAACAGAAGCCCGTGACGGTTCGTCCTATTTTGCTCGATACGGTGGTGGCTCCCACGCCCATTACCGTGGTGCAGCCCACACCAGTTTCGCCCATCAAAGATGTGCCCACTGTGGCACCATTCGTTCATCACTTCACATTTTATGGCACACGAGGTGATGTGCGACTTCCACAACAGCCCGACACTCGACTCACGGCACTGAACGGCAATTTCACAAACAAAGATGTGTCGGCAGCGTGGCGCGCACTTTCATCGCAGGCCTACGACAATGCCGTGCGCGACTGTATCGCGATTCGCACCCAGCACCAGCTCGACGATTATGCCTATTTGCTCATGCTCCGCTCGCTGGGTGAGAGCTACTTTGGTGGGGAGTGTAATGCCGCCACCGCTCTCACGGCATGGCTCTTTTGCCAAAGTGGCTATCAGATGCGCTTGGGCAATGCTGATGGCAGACTGTTGCTGCTTTTCGGCACTAAACATGTGATTTATGATTTGCCATACTTCGTGATGGACGGCGAGGGCTTCTATTTGCTGAAGCGCAAAGGCGAGAACTTCAATTCACGCATCACAGCGTGTGATGTGTCGTTCCCCGGCGAGCAGCCGCTTTCGCTTGAAATCAGCCAACCCATCAGATTTGCCAACGATGAGTCGGGTGTGAGAACGCTGAAATCAAGCCGCTATCGTGAGTTGGCGGTGAATGTGAGCGTGAACAAGAATTTGATTAACTATTATAATGATTATCTGTCGTCGTATAAAGACGACAACTTATTAACACGCTGGGCACTCCTTGCCAATGCGCCGCTTCAAGAAAGCACAGCCGAGGCAATTTCGGAGCAAATGCGCCCTTGCTTAGCCGGCAAATCACAATTGGATCAGGTGGAAATGATTCTCAACTGGGTTCAGACTGGTTTTGTGTATGAGTACGACGATAAAGTGTGGGGTGAAGACCGTGCCTTCTTTGCCGAAGAAACGCTCTATTATCCATATTGCGATTGCGAAGACCGTGCCATTTTGTTTACCCGACTGGTGAGAAATCTTGTGGGGCTGAAATGCGCTTTGGTGTATTACCCTGGTCATTTGGCTGCTGCTGTGCATTTCACCGACGCAGTGAATGGCGACTATCTGCAAGTTAATGGCGAGCGATTCACCATAGCCGACCCTACCTATATCAACGCACCAGTGGGCCGCACCATGCCAAAAATGATGAATAGGTCGGCAACGGCGATACTGCTTCAATAGCACGCGCAATGGGAGCAGATGTGCATTTTCATTAGCAATAAATGTGAAGTAGTTTTAAAATGTAAGGTGGGTTTTGGGATTTTCGGGAGAATTTTTTAATTTTGTAGTTAGGAAAATCCCAAATCGGTCGTTAGGTCGTGTGAGGATAATTAGTTGAAGGGGTTAAACCTTTGCTTCAATTTGTTAGTCTATAAAGTATGTAATTATATAAGGTATGTAATTAATTATATCACAAAAATAAAAACAGACGAATATGAAAAAAATCATGAGTTTATTTCTGAGTGCCGCAATGGTACTTGGTTTGTCGGGATGTGGTTCAATGAATAACACTACCAAGATGGGTCTTGGTGGTGCAGGTGGTGGCGCAGCAATTGGCGCTATCATTGGTGGTTTGATTGGTCATGGCAAGGGTGCTGCTATCGGTGCTGCTGTGGGTGCTGCTGCTGGTGGTACTGCTGGTGTGCTTATCGGCAAGAAGATGGATAAGCAAGCTAAGGAATTGGCTCAAATCAATGGCGCACAGGTTGACACTATCACCGACCAAAACAACTTGACCGGTATTCGCGTGACCTTCGACAGCGGTATTCTCTTTGGCTTCAACAAGACCAACTTGAGCGAAAGCGCTAAGAAGTCGCTCTCTCAATTTGCTTCTTCATTGCGCAACAACCCAGAAACCGACGTTACAATCCTTGGTTACACTGACAATGTGGGTACTCGCGCAGCTAACGAAAAGGTTTCGACCCAACGCGCCGCTAATGTGCAAACCTACTTGAACCAAAGTGGTGTGAGCAGCACTCGTATGCAAAGCAAGGGTATGGCATGGGACAACCCAGTGGCAAGCAACAACACTGAAGCTGGCCGCGCTCAAAACCGCCGTGTGGAAATCTACATCACCGCTAACGAAACTATGGTGAAGCAAGCTGCCGACGGCACTCTCCAATAAGATGCCAAAATCATAATGTGACCACAGAAAGTGTGGCGCATGATAGCTGGAGCCCTCTAAAGTGCGGGCTCCAGTTTCTTTTTGTGTGTGCTAATAATTTTTGTCAGAAAGTGGAAAAATCATTAATTTTGCACCGACTAAAATAACTTTTAACCTAAACATACATTATGAGATTTATTCAATCGATTTCAAAAGCATTGTTGCTGCTGGCGATGGCAATGTGTGCGCAAAACTCCTTTGCACAAGATTTCACCAGTGTGGATACGCTTAAATTTTACGATGCCCTCCAGTTTAGAATGATTAACAAAGGGTGGAACAACTCTGAAACTCCATATTTCCGAGTTCCTGCCTACTTAAAGGACAGCTGTCGCACTACGCTCTACGAGCGCCTCAGATGCACCTCTGGCGAAGGTTTCCGCTTCCGCACCAATTCAAGATGTGTGGCAGCCCGCTACAATCTGCTCACCAATATGCACATGGCGCACATGGCTGATACCGGCATCAAGGGTGCCGACCTCTATATTTGGGACGAAGACGACCAGAAATGGCAATTTGTGAACTGCAACCGCCCTGTTCGCGACTATTCTTGGAAGCCTGGCACCCCTCGCAAGGATTCTATCCAAACTAAGGTGTATGTGGATAAACTCGACGGCAAGATGCACGAATATATGATTTATCTGCCTCTTTACGATGGAGTGAACTGGTTTGAGATTGGCGTGGAGAAAGGCGCAAAAATTGAGATGCCAAAGATGAACAACCCTCGCAAGGGCAAGAAATTCGTGTTCTACGGCACCAGCATCATGCAAGGTGGGTGCGCTTGCCGTCCGGGCATGGTTGCGACCAGCATTCTCCAGCGCGACCTGAACATCGAGTGTGTGAATGTGGCTATCAGTGGTGAAGGCAAAATGGACACCTATATGGCAAGGGCATTGGCTGAAATTCCCGATGTGGAGGCATTCATCATCGACCCAATTCCAAACTGCACCAAAAACATGTGCGATTCGCTCACTTACGGATTTGTGAACATTCTGCGCCAGGCTCGCCCCAATGTGCCTATTATCATGGTGGAAGGCCCGATGTATTCTTACGCAAAATACAGTTCATTCTATGGCAAATATCTTCCACAAAAGAACTACGAGTTCCACAAGAATTATTTGAAGCTCCGTGCCGAGAATCCAAAGAACCTCTACTATGTGGATTGCGAGAACCTGTGGGGACCTGACAACGAAGGCACCGTAGATGGCATTCACCTCACCGACATCGGTTTCTACTGGTATGCCCAAAAGCTTAAACCATACTTGAAGGCAATTATGGACGGCAAGCCTGTTCCATTCCAAGACAAGGTGAACAAACCATATAAAGAAATCAAGTAACAAAGCGGTTTGTTGCCAAACTTTGGCAAACAAATAAAACTACTCTAAAAAAACATAACTGTTCATGGTTCGCCACGCAATGCGGTGGGCCATGAACAATTTCTAAATCATACACACTTTAACTTACACTTTGAATTGAAGACTAAAGATTACATACTGCAATTAATCGACGAAGGCGAGCACGAGCATCAGGATTTCAAGTATCAAATCAGCGATGCCAAGAAGATTGCTCGCAGCATTTCGGCATTTGCCAACAATTCAGGCGGACGCTTGCTGGTGGGCGTGAAGGACAACGGCCACATCGCTGGCGTGAAAAGCGACGAGGAAATCTATATGATAGAGCAAGCCGCCACAATGTATTGCCGACCAGAGCAGCAAATGAATTTCCAGCTTTTCAAAGTGGAGGGCAAGAATGTGCTGCTCGCCGAGGTGGCAGAGGCGCAAGTGAAGCCAGTGCAAGCCCCCGACGAGAACGGGCATTGGAAAGTGTATTATCGTGTGGCTGACGAGAATGTGCTCGCAAGTGGCGTGCATGTGAAAGCCTTGAAACACAAAAACAGCGACGAAGACGGCGCTTTGCTCAACTTCTCGGAAAAAGAACGTGAGTTGTTGGAGTATTTAGACCTCCATGGAGGCATCACCCTGTCGGGTTTCTCAAAAATGGCACACATTTCTCGCTTCGCCGCCGAAGATGCCATCGTGAAACTGCTTGAAATGAACGTTGTCACCCTCAATTACCACAACGGCACCTGCCTCATTACCAAAGCAAACAAATAACCATAGGGAACTCTCTGCGCGGTTCAGTGGATAAATACTGGGAGGCACTGAAACAAAAACCACTCGCCTTCGGCGAAAAATCAATTCCGGTAGGGACGTGATACTTCACGTCCGCCCATAATTGTGATACCATATTGAATA
>ERZ857629.830-NODE-830-length-39036-cov-4.982402_pt1 | contig 39036 bp, 40 predicted proteins | sample MGYA00519700_ERZ857629 | MGnify/ENA primary metagenome ERZ857629 (study PRJEB31778, sample SAMEA3449351) | human gut metagenome | biome: human gut; feature: human-associated habitat; material: faeces | place: United Kingdom | collected 2010/2012 ... | reverse complement strand
AAATTAACTATTTTTTATCCTCTTAAGCCTGTAGTCTTAAGAGGTATAACAAAGCCAATTGTCTTTGTTATAAACAACATCTAAATTAAAGAAGCACCACCTTAGTGCTTCTTTAATCCCCTATATATATGAATTTAAAAATATTATGCACGTCATAATTATCCTCATTTCAAATGATAAAACAATTAATATATATATTAAAATTATCTTTCCATTTCATCTTCTACAATAGATAATTCTATATCTTTTTCATTTACTAAAACACCAATAAAATCAAATGCAATAACTTTAATCATATTACCATCAATTACTTAATATGAGGCATATCTTTATCAAAGCTAACATTTTTATATATTTTTTTACCTTCTTTTTTACATAATTCCGCATATTTATCGTCCCAAGACAATCTATAAGCCCTATTGATATCAAGTTCCAACAAATTAGTATAATATAAAATAACATCCTCAGGATTCTTATCTTTACTCTTATTTTCTATTTCTAAAGCAACACCAAAAGGATATTCATCTACGCTTATTTCAATATCATCATTAATAAATACTGTTCTATATCTCTCATAACTCTCCACTAATGTAAAATGCATAACATTCTCTATAAGATATAAAAAATTATCTACTTCATCATATAAAATATGAACTTCAACTTCCTCTTCTTTATTAACCAAACTATTAGTAGTTGTAGGTAATCTTCTCTTCCAGCTAAGTTTAGCCTCATTTCTCTCATCATTAGAGGATATTCTAAATCTAAATCTACCATCAATTTCTTTAGAATAGAAATTGTATCTAGCATCACAATGATTAAATTGCATCGTTTTCTCGTAAGTTCTATAACCCTTTTGCAAATCACTAATATTAGATAATTTGTCTACCAAATCATCATACATATCACTAGGATAATAAAATCTAACTTCATACTCCATTTATTTACTATTCTCCCTTAAATCATATTTAATTTCTTCTAGAATATGTCCTATATTACCTTCACCAGCATACTTAGACATATCAAAAAAGTTATCATTAACATCTATCCATTCAAGTTTATTAACTTCTTCTATTAAATTAACATCATGTTTAAGTATTCCATAATAAACTTCTAACTCAAGTTCCCATTTAACATAAGTAAACTTCATAAAATAAATTAACTCTATATCATCTTTTGTAATATTAGTCTCTTCCCTAAGTTCTCTATATGCTTCATTATAACCATCATCACTCTCTAATTTACCACCAACTAAGTTATATAATCCTTTATATGGATTTTTTTCTCTTTTACACATAAGAATTTTATCTTTATTCTTATTGTATACAACAATTATATTCATTTTCTTCATAAGTACACCTCCATTACTACCCAAAATATAACATATAAAAATATCACTGTCAATAAAAAAAGAAAAACATCATACAATGTCTTTCAAACTAAACAATAACTAAACTTTTAACTTTAACAATATTTTTATCATTATATTTATTATCAATAAAAGACTTAACTACTGCAGCACTATTAATTAATATATCTCTAAAATCATTAATAAAGACTTCACAACTAAAAACTAGCTTATTATTAACCTTATCATTAAATACTATCTTAATTTTATCATCATCATTAACAATATTATAATTACCATGAGCAATTGAATTTCTAATACCAGTTATAATAGCTTCATTAGTTAAACAATTAACATTATTATTATAATAAGTTCGTGCAAAAGATAAGCTATTTTCCGTAGCGGTATACAAAGATTGTAAAACATCTAATTTTTCAAATTCTGATTTTAACAATTCACTTATTTTCTCTATAGCTTTAATATTCTTTTTTAAAATAACTATATCCAAATTACTATTATAAATAGTAATCATATCATTAATCTTACTAATCTCTTTTTGAATTCTAATTTTTTCACTTAATAATCTAGTAATAACATTATCATTTAAATTAATTGTATTAAGCCTAATACCAGATAAATTTAACATACCATAATCAAGACCATCACTATTTAAATTACTATACTTATTATTATTCTTATATAATTCATCATTAGCATAAGAAAACAAAGAATTAAACATAGCAATTTCATTAGCAACATAATTATCACAATTAATATCTACTATACCATAATTATTAACCATTTCTTTTCCAATAACCATATTATCAGTACTATTACACTTATACATAGTATTAATTAAAATCAAATTTCTTAAATTAGCTTTAATTGCATTATTATAATTATTATCATCAACTAATTTTTGCATTTCAATACCAATTAAATAAACTTGTGTACCATAATCAATATCATCTATCATAATACTAGACAAATTATCTAAAATACCATCAATATTAATATTTCTAACTTTACCATGATGACAATTAAAATTATATTTATCTTTAATTTCTTTTTGAAAATCATTAAATATCTTAAAATCATGACTAATCTTAAATTCTTTTATAAGTTCTTCTAATCTATTAATAACATAGCCCTCTATTCTTTGATTATCTTTTCTACTTAAAGAAAAATCAATTTCCTTAAAACTTCTAATAAATGATTTAAGTTCAAATCTATTTTTCATATTAGTACTACGACTATTATCAAATTTATTCGTAACAACAATATTTCTCATATATTTATTACTATCATCAATTCTCATATATGTCCATAAAGATGATATAACATAATTTGCTAAAGTATCTATATCAATACTAACATCCTTATTATTAACTTTAAAAGTAACATTACCTTGTTCTAAATCAAGCACAAAATTACCATAACTAAGTTTATTTCTAAGTGTTGCTAATATACTAGAAACATTTTTAAAAGTATAATCATCAACAGCATATCCATCTTTATTTTTAGAAGCTATCATTAAAATATTATCAGATAATTCTTTATTAACAATTTCTGAAAAATATTTATTAAAATTATTAGTCTTATCATTAAGCCCATCTTTAATAGATGTCATAATATTACATATACATCCCATTATAACAGCATTCTTATTTATATCATTTAATAAATTATCTTCATACATATAACTTTCATCATTAGTATTACCAATTATATTTTTTAAGTATAAATTAAACAAAAAATTACCATCAAAATAATTCATAACAGATTTTACATTATTCATAAATACTACCTCCTAAAAACTCCCTATAGTATACAGGATTATTATTCTTCTTAACTAAAGATTTAGCTTTGTTTAAATAAACAACATCTTCTCCTATATATTCACTAATCATTTTTCTAAACTCTCTCATAAAGTCAATCCCACGAACCTCAAATTCCAAATACATTTCTCTTAAGACACTATTACTAAATACAAAATCATCAAAATAATTATCTATTAAAAATAACATAAGTTCCTTATCCAATCCTTCTCTATTTTCTTTATAAGTAGATAATTTATAATCATATTCAATAGTATCAATTACATATATATTACCATTATTATATAAAGTATTATATCTAAGATCACATATATGTACTCCATTATCAGTAAGTAATTTAATATCCTTTTCCGCTCTTAATATTCCCTTTTCTAAACTATTCAAATTAACCATTAAAGGATTACTAGCATTTAAATTTTTAGCCCTTTTATAAGGCATAATATAACCATATACCTTGCCATCAACACTAATAATATCAGTAGGCCATATAAAAGTTTTATTTTTAATATCACTAAATTTAAGTAAGTCATCTTTACTAAAATAAATATTTTCATCTTCATCAAAATATTCATGTAAAACTTTATAGACAATTCTATTTTTACTATCTAAATAACATATTCCTTGACTACCTTGACCTAAAAAACTTAAACAATTTAAAAAAGCATCAAAATGCTCTTTATTGACAAATTTCATACTACCTCCCCCTTACTAGCCGGTACTATAGTATCATAAAATAAAAGAAAAATCAACTTTTGATAAATAATTCCCATTATTTCACATAATCATTCAATATAAAATCTATTTTTACTCATATTACTAGATATATCATTTAAATATTTAATTCTATCTTCAATAGATAAACATCTAAGATTTTTTTCAATATCATTAAAAGATATTGTAGTATTATCTTTATTATAAATAAAATCATTACTATAATTATATTCATATCTATCTATATCATCATCTAAAAATCTATGACAATCATCTTTAATAAAGAAAATATCACTTCGTACCTTTTTAGCAGGAGTACCAGCATAAACACTATTAGAAGAATATTTCTTATTAGTAACCAAACTCATAGCTCCAATAACACTACCAGAACCAATCATAGTATTCTTAAGTATCATAACATGTTGTCCTATCCATACATGATCCCCAATATATACGCTTTTACTATGATTAACTCTTTTTCGTGTATTAATATCATATATAATATGTGGATCTCCAGTTCTAATACAAGTATCATAACTAACCAAACAATCACATCCAAAGAAAACATTAGTTTCTTCAGATATAACAATTTTAATTCCCTTATTAATCCACATATTCTTACCAAAATATAAAGTAGAATTATTATATATTTTTACATCAATAGTAAGTTTATCATTAGTCTTACATAAATATACCAAAGAATTATCCCCTCTAAATTCAATACTAGAATTAACCAAAGTAATCCCATTATCTACATACAATATATTATTTTTACCAATAAACTTAATATTAGAATTATCTAAATTAATATTACCAACTATTTTATTATTATCATCTATTATTTTATCCATATTATAACCTCCATAAATATTATATTGTGAACATATTATCTTTTTTTTATAACTTTAATGTCTATTCTCTTATCATTAACATAATAATAAATATCATCATAAATATTCTTCAAATATATACACCTACCAATAGGACTATTAAGAGATACCTCATTAATAAGAGAATCAGTATTAGGCAAATACTTCCCAGTTAATTTAATAGTATATTCTTCTTTATCATCTTCATCATATATAACCAAAACAGTAAGAATATCTCCAATATCAATTATATCATTATGATAATTCTTTCTATGAACCACCTTTAAATACATTTCTTCTTCTATCATTCTATCAATTCTAGAAGCAATCTTAACACTTTCTCTCATAGATTCTTCAAAAGCAAAATTATCATGCCACCCATCCCCTACACTAGAAGTATAACTCTCACTACCAACACTAGAATTAATCAAACTTAAATTTTTAAGTTTTTCTAATTCCTCATAGTATTGACATCTACCTTCATCATCAACTAATATTTCTTCCATATCATCCTCCAATCTAATTCTTTGATAACACAAAAAAGCCACATATGAATATATGTAGTTTCATCGTGCTTATATATAGAGTTTTTTTATTCGCAAATGTCATAATAAATATATACTAAATATCAAGTATTGTCAATATTAATTTTAGAAAAAAAGAAAAAGTACCTATTTAAGGTACTTATCAATAAGTTCAAATAATTTATCTTTATCTATAGGTTTAAGCAAATAACCATCAAAACCATATTCCAAATAATCATCATTATATTCATAATCATTATTTTTAGTAAGAAGAATAGTTTTAGTATTAAATGTTCTAATCTCCTTTAATTTTCTCATAACCGTAATACCATCTAAAGGTTCCATATCTTCATCGAGTAAAATCAAGTCATATTTATCTTTATTTCTAATCTTATCTAAACATTCCTTACCAGAAGTAACAATACTAAGTTCAATATTAGTATCCTTAAGCATCTTAGTAAATATCTTACCACTAGAAACATTATCATCTACTAGAAGAATACTCTTCTTATCATATACACTTTCATATTTATCTAAAGCATCATCCATATCAGCAATCTTCTGATCTAACACAACCTTAATCGTAGTACCACGTCCATATACACTACTAGGAATAATAGTACCACCCATAAGTATAACAAGTCTTTTTGCATTATATAGATTATATTTAATGTTAAGTCTCTCATTATCATTAACTTTCTTATTAAATATCTTATTAAGATCTTCAGCCTTAATACCACTACCAGAATCTTCTACAGTAATAACAAGTCTAGCTATATCCCTTTTAATAATAGTACTAACATCAAAATCAATAAAACCACTACTAGTATATTTAACACTATTATCAAGTATAATAGATAAAGCCTTCTTAAGTCCCATACTATCACCATATAAATATGGTGGAATATCACTAGCAATATTAGTTCTAAAACTAATACCCTTATCTTCAGCTTTCTTCTTATATATTTGAACTAACTCTTTAATAATAATCTTAACATTATATTTATCATTATAAATCTTAATATTAGAATCCATTTGTGAAATATCAAGAATCTCATTAGTCATAGTAGTAAACTTAGCCGTATTATTCTTAATCTCTCTAGCAGAATTACCAATATTAAGAACATCAACTTTCTTATTATCTACTTCTTCTAATATATTATCAGCAGAATAATCAATATCCTTAGTAATACCCCTAATCTCATTAGTCATATTATATAAAAACATACTCTTCTCTTCATTAGCATTATCACTAATTTCTTTAGCTCTATGTACTTCTTCAATTATTTGCATATCAGGATTCTCAATAGTATGATACATTAAGAATACAATAAAAGTTTCCATTGAAGTCATAAGAAGAAGTTCAGGATGTTGCTTTTGTATAATCATAACAACTAAACCTAACCCCATAAAAGCAAATATAGGTAAATACTTCTTATCCCTAATTCTCTTAATATTAGTGGATAATCTAATTAACCATACCGTTATATATACAATAGATACAATATACATAACATTAGCACTAGGACCATAAGAATAAATAGCCCCATTAATATTATGATAATACAAAGGTTTAATAATAATTATTATCAAAAATATTAAATATAAAATACCAAATAAGTTTATAATCTTATTAACCTCACTTTTCTTATCTTTTCCATCTTTTATAGAAATAACAAATATATATACTGAGAAAAGCGTAAGCCAAGTCAAAAGATAAACTATATACCCTTTAGATATAAACGTATTTAAAAGTTCAAATCTATCAATATTTTTAATAGTAAAATAACTACCAATAGCCAAAAGTACACCTACAAAGTTAGTAAGCATAATCTTTTCAAATATTTTATTTTCTATACTACGAAGTCTTTTACTAGAAAAATAAACAATATTAATAAGTAAACTATAAAATAAACTATATATAGTAAATATATTCATATATCACACCTCATTATCTCTTTTTAATTCTTTTTTTAACATTATTTTGTACTTCCATAAAGTCAATCTTACCAATATTAGTAAGTGGAAGACTATCTACAAAAGTATATTTATAAGGAACATCTCTTTCTGGTAAATTAACTGAGCAAAGTTCCCTAAGTTCTTTCTCTACCACTTCTAAAGGAGTAGTACAATTATCTTTAAGAACAACAACAGCCATAGGAAATTCACCCTGAGTAGTAGTATCACTAGGAATACCAACAACACAACACTCTTCAACTGCACTATGTCTCTTAATAATATTTTCCATTTCCATTGGCCATACATTATGACCATCAGGTCTAATAATCATTCTTTTAGTACGTCCACATGAGAAAAGTACACCATCACGAGTCATATAGCCCCTATCTTTAGTATGTGTCCAAACAAGTCCATCACTATGCTTAATTTGTACTTCGCGAGTTTTTTCATCATCTTTATAGTATCCAGCCATTGCACTAGGACCTGCTATACATATCTCTCCATATTCTCCATAACCAAGCTCCTTCTCAGTTCCATTAGAACCATCCTTAGGAAAATCAAAGATTGAAATAATATTTCTAGAAAGAGGAACCCCAGCACTACCAAGAACATTACGCTTATTAAGTCTAGTAGCTACACTAGAATTACGTTCAGTAAGACCAAATCCCACAATAACATTCTTATCATAGCCATGACTATGTAAAAACTCATTAAATTCCTGCTCACTACCAAGAAGGAAATAATCCCCACCAGCAGAAATAGATTTAAGAAATCCCGAAAAATCAACATTACGCATTTTCTCACTATGCATAAGCGAAGTATAATGCGTAGGAACTCCAACAATATGATTAGGTTTATATTTAATAATATAATCAGCAAAACAATCAGGATCAAATTGTGGAATATTAATATCCTCTATACCTAATGAAGGTGCCATAACAACCCCAAAAGACCAACCATATGCAATAAACTGTGGCATAATATTAAGAAGTGATTGTCCTTTTTCTAATCCTAAATCAGTATCCTTATATTGTTCACAAATAGAAATAACCGAATCATTAGTAAGCGTAACACTCTTAGGAATACCAGTAGTACCACCAGTAAGAACCATAGCAGCAGGCATATTAGGAGTATACTCTACCTCTTCTGCTACAGTATTACGTCCAATATTAATAAAATCTTTAAAGTTTATATATAAACAGCCATAAGGAATATCAGGAATAACAAGACCTTTCTTCTCTAATTCCATATTAAGTTTTCTCTTAAATATTGGTCTAGCCAAAACAGGAATAGAATCCATATAAGAATTACATATAACCTTTTTAACATTAGAATCTCTAATAATAGTATCAATCTTAGGATAAGCAATATCAAGCATAACCAAATAATCAGAATTAACCTTATTCAAATTATCAAGTATTCTCTTAGCATTAGTTCTAGGATCAATATTATTAGCTACCGCTCCAATCTTATTAAGTGCATAATTAGCATATATAGTCTCAGGAAAAGTAGGAGAACAAATAGTAACAATATCCCCCTTCTTAACACCTAAAGCACTAAAAGAATTAGCTATCTTATCTACCTTATCAAAAAAACCTTTAAAATTAGTCTTAAATCCATAATAATTAATAGCAGTATTCCCCATATTATCTACATTATTATCTTTAGCATAACGATAATAAGTCTTTCTAGGCAAATCCCTAGTATATACCTCACTATCATAATATTGAAGCCAAGGCCTATCCATACTAGGCCTATTAGTATAAGGACCTTGTCTCTCACCAGTAAGAAATGTTCTCAAATATTCATTTCTCATATTTTCTTCATAAATTTCTTCTTTTGTCATTAAAATCATCCCCCATTAAATAAAAAAGACAGCACAAAAACACGCTATCAATTTATTATTCTGAATCTTTCTTAGTAGTCTTTGTTTTTTTAGGAGTCTTCTTCTCCTCAGGAACTACTTCATTTACCTTTTTAGAAGTATCAGCACCCTTATAAAATCCACATTTAGGACATGCTCTATGTGATCTAATCTTAGCGCCACAATTAGAACACTCAACTAATCCATTAGCGGTAATTTTATAATGAGTTCTTCTCATATCTCTTCTAGTTTTACTAACTTTTCTAAATGGAACTGCCATCTAACTCACTCCTTCCCTAGTAAATCCATAAACGGATTATTCTCTGTTTTAACCTCTTCCTCACTAATAAGTCTCCAACCATCACCACTAAGAGAAATATTCTCATTCTTAGGGTTAACAGCTCTAAGAGGAACTTCCACAAGAATATTTTGCCACAAATCCAAAGTAATATCAATACTTTTTTGCAAATTTATCCTAGTTTCATCAATTTTTTCTTCTATTTCACTAGTAAAATTATATTTATAATCTTCCAAAGTTATATCATCAGGTAATATCATATCACCACTTAAAGTACCACAAAGCTCATAACTATCATCAATAAGCTTATTAATATAACCTTGAAAATACACATTATCCAATCTTCTAATAGAACTATCATTAAGTAATTCCAAAGGAATATTTACTTCCCCATCAATATTAATTTTCTTACCATTAATATTAAGATCAAATAAATCTATAATCATAAAATTTCACCTGCCTAATAATTATATAATATTTTTAAAAAAATATCAACCTTTTCCTACATTTTTCTATTAATAACAATATTATCCATACTAATAGGATATATAAAATTAAAATAACTAAATATTCCTGAAGACTTAGATAACTTAGTAATACCACCATTTATAATTAAATGAATATTATTAATATCAATAGTACCTCTAGTATTATTAGAAAATAACTTTCCACAAGGAGAAACAATTCCCCTATTATTTCTAATAATCTTATCACCTAAATAAGGAATCATCCCATTATGCATATGCCCACAAAATATAAAATTAAAATCCTTAAATTCATTTAAAATATCACTATCAGTCATATATATAGGAGAATGACATATAACAATCTTAACTTTATCATTGTTCATATTATCAAATAACTTCTTATCTTCTTTAATTTTATTAAGTAATATATCTTTAGCTTCATTCTTATAATCTCTATAATAATAATCATAACTAGCCTCTAACATATATATAATAACATTATCATCTTCATAATAACAATTATATCTAGATACAAACACATTATCTATTTTAGATAATTCACGCCAAAACTCATCATTATCATCACGTACATTATTACCATGACTTCTATCAGCAATATCATGATTGCCCAAAGTAATAAATATCTTACACTTCTTACTAATATCCCTAATAAAAGAAGTAATCCTATTCTTTCTATCTTTATTAGTATATAGAAAATCAGTACTATCAATCAAATCTCCCGCTATACAAAGATATTGAGCATCACCTATCTTACTACTAATCAAATCAAGTTTCTTATCATTAAACCTATCAGAATAATGCAAATCCCCAAACATCATAATATTAATATTCTTATTACCAATATTATAATAATGTTTCTTAATTTCAATCATATTCCACCTCTAAAATAAAGGATAGTAATTATTCATCACTATCATTATTACTATCCTTTTTTATAAGTACCTCACGAGGCTTAGATCCATTTTGTGGTCCAATAATACCCCTCTCTTCAAGTAAATCTACAATTCTAGCAGCTCTATTATAACCAATACGATACTTTCTTTGAATTAAAGATGCTGATATCTTACCAAATTCCATAGCAAAATCAACAATATCATTATATAAAGGATCATCATATTCCTCTTTAGATTCATAACCATCATCATATTTACCACTATCACTACTTACTTCACTCATATCTTCAGTAATAGAATGATCATAATTAGCCTTTTGTTGAGAAATAGTAAAGTCAACAATCTTTTGAAGTTCCTCATCACTAACATATGCTCCTTGAATTCTAATAGGAACATTCTCTCCCATCGGTTTAAATAACATATCACCTTTACCAAGTAACTTTTCAGCTCCAGTTTGATCTAGTATTGTTCTAGAATCAATAGAAGAAGAAACAGCAAAAGATATACGTGATGGAATATTAGCCTTAACAACACCAGTAATAACATCAGTAGAAGGTCTCTGTGTAGCAACAATCAAATGAATACCAGCCGCTCTAGCCATTTGTGTAATACGCATAATAGAATCCTCTACATCTTTAGCAGCAACAAGCATAAGATCAGCAAGCTCATCTATTATAAATACAATATACGGCATTTTAACATAATCAGTGTTAGTTTCACACATTTTATTATAAGCACCAATATTTTTACACTTAGTATCTTCAAATATCTGATATCTCTTTTCCATTTCTCTAACAATATTCTTAAGAGCAATAGAAGCTTTCTTAGGATCAGTAACAACAGGAGTAAGCAAATGAGGTACACCATTATACATAGATAATTCTACCTTTTTAGGATCAACCATAACAAGCTTAACCTCATCAGGTCTAGTTCTCATAAGAATAGAAGCAATAATACAGTTAATACATACACTCTTACCACTACCAGTAGCACCTGCTATTAAAAGATGTGGTGTAGCATTAATTTCTGCCCATTTAACACTACCCATAATATCCTTACCAAGACCAACAGCAAGTATACTCTTCTCATTAGGTTCTGGTAACTTAGATAAAATTTCTCTAAAAGAAACAGCCGAATTAACCTTATTAGGAAGTTCAATACCAATAGTACTCTTACCAGGTATAGGAGCCTGTATTCTAACATCTTTAGCAGCTAAATTAAGAGCAATTTCTTTTTGAATCGATAAAAGCTTATTAACCTTAGTACCAGCCTTAAGTTCAAGTTCATACTGTGTAACCGAAGGACCAATATGACATTCCTTAATCTTACCAGGAATCTCAAAATCACCAAGTACCCTCTCTAAAGTAGCAATATTCTGTTTAACAGATTCAACATTCTCTTTATCATTATTACCCTTACTAAGTTTAAGCAAACTAATAGGAGGAAGTTTATAATTAAGATTAATAGTAGGCTTCTCTACCTCTTCTACTTTAGGAGTAGAAACATCACTAGAAGTCTTAATAGGAATCTCTCTATCTACAATAGCCTCTTTTTCACTAACCTTTTCTATATCCTTAGTACTAGAAATATGTATTCTCTCATCTTCTTCATCATCATTCTTACAAGTATTTTTTTCTTTCTTTTCTCTCTTAGGAAGTTTAACCTTCTTAAACAAGTCAATAATACTAGTATTAAATAATAATATAACACCAATAACAATCAAAGTAATAACGACAATCTTAGTGCCATCTCTAAATAAACTATAAAACATAAAAGTAAAGATAGCCCCTATCATACCACCACCACTATTAGAAATAGCACTAGTACTCTTAAAAGCAACAAGTAAATTATTAAAAGTCTCAGTAATAATCTTACTACCCTCTTGTTCATTAAGAATAATATATTTCATATGTAATAAAATTAAGAAAGAAATAACAATAATATAAAACCCAATCCACCTCAAACTACCAAAATCAGGCATCTTTCTCTTTAATATTAAATACCCACCAAGTATTAATACACCTAATAATAAAAATATATAAATATTACCAACTAAAAAAACCGCAAAAGATCTAATAAATCCTCCCGCAGGCCCATATGCCCCAATTCCAATAATAGAAGCAAGTATAAGTATAATACCAACAACTTCATTACTATATTCAAACTTTTTCTTTTCTTCTTTTTTATTTTTCTTCTTAGCCATCTTATCAAATCCTTCTATATATAAATTATAACATTACTAAAATTAAAAGTAAATAATTTTAAACCCTAAAACAAAAAAAGACCTCATTAAAAGTCTTTATTTGTTTTAGAGTAACATTATCAATAGTTTTAAAAAGTAAATATCTTATCTAATTCTTCAATATATACCCTTCTCATATCACTAAGTATAGTATCTATAATTTCAAAAGATACCTCCCTTTCACTCTTCATTGTAGTATCATACATATTAAAATTAATATTATTATTTTTTGAAATTTTATTAACATTAACTAAAGCACTATTGTATTCATCAACATTCTTTTTACTTAAAAAGCTTCTCTTTTCTAAAGATAAATTTGCCTTATAATCTCTTTTTAATGCAGTTAAACTATCAGTATAAGTGCCTATTATAATATTAATTTTATTTCTTATAATAGGAATATATTCTTTTATATAGTTATCATAATTTTCTTTTGAAATACCTTCTTTATTATATAATCTTTCTACCCAAATCATTCTGTCAAGTAAAGAACGATCGATTAAAATAACATCGGGCTTTTTATTTATTGCAGTATTCAAATCTTCTAAAACATACTTTGGTATTTCCATATTCACTATATTTTCGCATTTGTTTTTTAATCTAGGTTTAATTTCTTTTTTATATCTATCAGATGTTGTAAATTCCTCTAATACAGTAACACTAAAATTACACTTTTTAAAAAATCCTCTATATTTTTTATAAGTGTTGTTTTCCCTGTTCTAGGAGTACCAGTAAATTCAATTACATATGGCTTTTTATTATCAAGTACCATCTTCATTTTATACACTTCTAATTTACGATAATGTAATTTTTTAAGCTTATTATATTCATCTTCGTTGTTTTTAAATATTTCCATTTCCAATTCATCATTTTTCCTATTATTAAATATATCATCTATTAACAATTTTAATCTATTTAACATTATATTATTTTCATCTATATTATACTTTAAACTATTATATACTTCAGTGTAATACCATTTCTGCTTTTCATAACCTCTTTTAAATGCCGAGAAATTCTTTTCTCCTTTAATTTCAAAAATAATTCTCATATCTTCTAAATTACTTATTTTATCTGCACACACAACTGCTTTATGCCTTAAATCAAAATCTTTAATAGTATTTATAGTTTCAGTTTTTCTTTCTTCCCAACTTAAACTCTTGTCTTTTTCTGATGCACCCAAAACTAGTGATACTACATCTTCGTTAAACTCAGTTAACAAATCTTCTTTAGTATATTTTGTATCCTCTAATACATCATGTAAATACCCCGCTGCTATTACATTATCATCATATCCATACTCACTTAAAATATTAGCAACATCTATAGGATGAATAATCATTGGTTTTTCCTTATCTGACTTTCTCCTCTGACCATTATGTGCTTTAATAGCAAATTCTTTTGCTTTTTGCTTTATATTCAATTTATCACCTACTTTTTCATAACATTTGTCATTTTACTCAAAGTGAAAATTCTCATAGCTCCTCTCAACTTACAAAAAGCCGTAACATATATATTGTTTTCAAATTCAAATACATTTATTGGAATTATTTCTCTTTTTGTTATTTTACCCGAAGAACCTAAATAATCTATTAATAAATTATTTTTGTTATTTATACAATTATTTATAATTTTCACTTTTTCATCATTTTTACTAATTAATACATTAACATCTTTATATTCAGATAACACTTTATTAGAATTATAAATAGAATGAAGTTTTTTATTAAGTTCAGTAAAATCTTTATTTAGCTCATTGTCATTTATAATTACTTCATTTTCTATTCTATCTAATACTTCCAAATCGTATTTATTAAAAAATTTAATATTCATAAAATTATTTTTATTTATAAAATAACCACCACCTGGTCCTTTAAATGATTCTATTATATATCCAGACATTTCTAACTGTTCCTTATAATTTCGTACCATTCTCTCAGTAACACCAAGTTCCTCACTTAGTTCTTTTACAGAATAAACCTTACCATTCGATAATAATTTCATCATTAAAAGAGCATTTGTTATCTTACTCATAGCATAATACCTCCATGTTTCCTTTTGAAGATATTATATCACAAATATTTTAATTTTTATAATTTTTTAAATATTCTATAGCCATATCCAAAGCTTTTCTTCTAGGACTTAACTCTAATTTTTCTTTCATAGTTATTTCCGCTAATGTTTTACCATTTGGTAACTCAAAAATTTCATCAAAACCAAAACCATTATTTCCTCTTACATTCAAACTTATTATTCCGTCTAAAGTATATTCAAATATCTTATCAATTTCTTTTCCTTTTATCGCAATGACCGTTGTATAATGACATTGTCTTTTATTCTTAGGTACATTTTCTAACCTCTTTAATAATTCTAAGTTTTTCATATGATCATCAGCATTCATCCATCTTGCAGTATGTACACCCGGAAAACCATCTAATGCATCAATAGATATACCAGAATCATCACCAATACAAATATACTCCTCTCCAATTTCTTGATATAAACAATTTACCTTTTCCTTTGTATTTTCACTAAAAGTCATTTGATTTTCAATAACAATAACTTTTTTCCATTTCGCTAATAGATAAAAAATCATAGTCAGTAAATATTTCTTTAATTTCTTTTATTTTTCCATTATTATTACTTGCAGCAACTAATGTTTTTTTTACTCATATTTAAAAAACACCTCCTAAATTTAATATATCTTATAGAGAGGAAATATTTATGTTCTATTATTAATTATATTGGAAATATTTTGTCTTTATTATTTTATTAATAAAAAGAAAACTATTTTTCATAGTCTTCTATTGTTTTTCTTACAATATCTTTCAAATAATTACTAGTATAAGTAGCCCCACTTATCGTATCTAAATTATCTAAATTATTCTGATAAGAAGTAAGTTTATTTAAATAATCATTATCATAAATCATTTTAGTATAAGTCTCATTACTCTTAATAACATCTATCTTAGTAATCTTATTACCAGTAAATACAATTTTAAGTTTTAAACTACCATTACCAGCATATCCCCTACCACGTACTTCATATATAGTATCATTACCATTCTTTGCTTTAGATAAAACTTCAAAACTATCATCAAGTGGCTTATTAGTAATCTTATCACTAATAACAAAAGATATAGGTATAATACTAAGTATAAAAACTACCATAATAATATTTCTTACAATATTCTTATTATATAGTATTGTAGTAAAATAATTAATAAAAATAGTACATACATTAAGAATTAATATCGAAATAAGTACTCCTTCAGGAAGTGGAGTCATATACCTAATAATCATAGTAACAATACCAAGTATAATACCACCTATTACCTGACCCCTATTACTAATAGGAGTAGTAACAGGATCAGTGGCCATAAGTACTGCTCCAAAAAGCAAACCACCTGATAAAATATTAAATAATACAAACCAAAGCCCAATATCCTTAATAATACAAAGCATCAAACTAATAACACTAACAGTCAAAACATAACTAATAGAAATTCTAACCTTTATATACTTCTTATAAGCTAAATATATAAATACTAAAATAATAAGAAGTGAAGAAGTCTCACCAATAGAACCAGGAATACTACCAACAAAGAAATCAAGTAAACTACCATATGGTTTAACCAAATTATCATAGGAAATGGCATATCCACTAGCAGTCATATTAGCAAGAGGAGTAGCAGAACTTATCGTATCTATTTCATAATTATTAAGATATCCCCCATTATAAGAAGAAAAAATAACTGTAACAAAAAGAGCACCAACTAAAGCAGGATTAAATTTATTCTTACCAAATCCTCCCATAATAACCTTAGATAAACTAGCTATAAAACTTCCCAATATTAAAAGCCATATAGGAGTATTAATAGGAATAATAAGACTAAGAAATACCCCTGGTATAATAGCATAACTAGATGTAAATAAATAATAAAAACTTTTCTTATCTCCTTTAATAACATAATATAAATATTCAGTAAATAAACAAACAACAGCTCCAATAGAAGAAAATATAAGAGGTTTAAATAAAAGATATAAACTACCATATCCCTTAATAGTAGGATAAATACCATTCTTATAAGTAGCAAACAAAATAAACAAAACCAAAATTACAAGAATACTATACATAATATTAGTAGTATTATCTTTACTCTTTAAAAAAGTCTTCTTACGTACCTTAAATTCCATTATTCATTCACCTTCTTCTTAGCTTCACGAACAAACTCCCTAACCTCAATCTTTGAAGGACAAACATAACTACAAAGACCACACTCAATACATTTAGAAGTATCAAGACATTTAAGTTTATTTTTATCATTAATAGAAGTCATAATAAGCACAGGTGCTAATCCACTAGGACATACTCTAGTACACTTACCACATTTTATACAAGGCAAAAGCTTACTATCAAAATCACTTATAACCAATATAGAATTAACATCAGCAGTAATAACCATATCATCACTAGGTAAAGAATTACCCATCATAGGACCTCCCGCTATAAAAATAGGATTCTTAATTTTCTTATACTCATTAAAACCATCAATAATATCACTAGCCAAAGTACCAATCTTAACTTTAACATTACATTTCTTTTTAATACCATTACCACTAATAGTAACAATTCTTTCACATAAAGATTTATTTTCCTTAAGCATCTCATATATAGCATATATAGTAGAAACATTACTAACAATAATACCCTTTTCACTAGGATACTTATCATAAGAAATACCAAGAGTATTTTTAACCACTAACCTTTCCCAACCATTAGGATAAAAATCCATAGTAGAATAAATACTAATATTAGGATAAGTACCAATAAACTTATTTAAAACATCAATATATCTAGTATTAGACTTTTTAATAACAATAATAGCCTTATCAATCTCCATAATATCTAAAATATTATCAATACATTCAAGTATCTCTTCACTATAATTATAAATAACAGCCTTATCCGAAGAAATAAAAGGTTCACATTCAACAGCATTAATAAGTAAATACTTAATACCATCAGTATTATATTTAATAAAAGAAGGAAAACCACTACCACCAAGACCAACAATACCACTATTCCTTAAATCATTAATAAAATCATCTTTAGAATAATTATCCTTTTTATTACCAATAACTCTATTTTTTCTAACTTTTTCCTTATAGTCATTTTCAATAACAATACATTCACATTCATTACCATTAGATATAAATTTAGTATCTATACTAGCAACATAACCTGATACAGAACTATTAATAGGAAAATCAAATTTTTCACAATTAGCTACTTTATCCCCTTTATATACATAATCGCCAACTTTAACTAACATTTTATAACTATTACCATTCTTATCCATAAGAGGAATATATATTTTAGTGGGTTTATCAAATTTTTCTATAACATCAGATAATTTACTACTATTAATATGTATCTTTTCCATTTCCATTCTCCTCTACTATATAATAACATAAATAGAAAAAAAAAGAAAGAATTTATTATCTTTCTTTCACTCTAAAACTATCCATAGTAAATAATTTAATCTCCATCATAGCCATATTATAAATACGTAAACACTCATCACTATTCTTAGAGCCTAATAATTTAGTAAAATAATTACTAATCATATATTGATAATTACTACTTCCCTTTTCAAAATTACTTCTTACTTTATCTTTAAAATCATTAATAAGTCTAGCTTTAATAGCAAGTTTACCATTCTTATAATTATTAATATCAATTTCCATAATAGCAACAAAATCACCAAAATGTTTAACAACCTCATCCTTAGTAGTAGATTCCATAATTAAATCCGTAAAGAAAGAAAGTCTCTTATAAAAAGTATCAAGTAAAAGTTCCAAATCAAGTATAACATCCTTGTCTAGCAAATAATTATTACTATAATTAACATCAATAATATATTTAACTAAAGAAGAATCAATCTTTTCAATACCATCAAAATACCAATCTTTCATCTTTTTATAACATTTACGCTTAAATAAATATAATTCTATAATCTCATTATATTTATCAATATCCTTCTCAATATCACTGACACCCCTACCACTAACTAATGCATCATTATACTTATTTTTGATTTTAGTGTCATATGCTCTCTTATATTGTTTTTTACTAAAATTATCTTCTAATTCAAAAAACTCCAAAGCCAATTTTTCATCACTATTTATTTTCATATTTTATTCTCCTACATAAATGCTAAATAACTAATAAAACATATATATATAATCGTAAGTATAAGTCCATTTATTCTATCTCTAGAAGTAGATTTATCAGGTACACCAACCATCATAGCAGTAAGTATACCACCAACCAAACCACCAATATGAGCAGCATTACTAATACCAGGAACCATAAAACCAATAATCAAGTTTATTAAAATAACTTGAATAACAGAATTCTTAATAGTACTACCTAAGTAAGCACGATAATAATATCCAAAATACAATAAAGCTCCTAAAAGACCAAATATAGCACCCGATGCTCCAGCAGATATAGTATTATGACAAAATGCTAAAGACAAAATACTACCACAAATACCACTAATAAAATAAATAATCAAATACTTAACTTTACCAAATAAATTTTCAACACTATTACCAACAATATATAAAGAATACATATTACAAAGCAAATGTACAATTCCAATATGTAAAAACATACAAGTAATAAGCCTATAATATTCTCCTGATTTAGTTAAGACATCATAATTAGCACCAAATTTTAACAAAGTATAATTATCCGAAGATCCATTACCAAATATATACATAGCTATAAAAATAACTACACATAATAAAATTAAAATATTAGTTACAATAGGCCTCTTAATAGAAAATAACTTTTCAGCCTTCTTACTTCTAATCTCATTGTTCTTATTAATATTATCACTAACCTTTATAAAATATTCAAGTCCATCTTCTTTTCTTTCAGTCTTTTCAACAATATCAGGAAAAACATTAGTAAGTTTAGAATTATTAATATCCTCCTCGCTAGAAATATGAACATCATTATCCGAAAGTAATTTATCATCCTCAATATCCATATATATATTTAAAACTTTAACATTAAAAGATAAAGTTTTCTTTTTCACCTGTTTAACTATTCTACTAAGTTTAAATTTATCAAAATCCAATTGTTCTTTATTATGAATATGATGTGAAACAATTCTAACTATTTTATAACTACTATCTAAATTTTCAAGCCATATTTCATCATTTAAACCATGTATAATCATAGGATTATAATTCTTTTCGGTAATAAAATAATTAATTAAATTCATAACTAACAAATCATCACTTTTAAATACAGTCTCTTCCATCACAACCTCCATATATAATATTATACTCGAAAATATAAAATAAATAAAGTATTTTTTCACAGCATTATCTTTTATTAATATAATAATATTGAAAGGAGAAAAACCCATGTATAACAATATGTATAGAAGACCAATAAATAACAATCGATTTATTGGTGGTGGTTTCTTTGGACCATTTCTTTTAGGAGGAATAACAGGAGGTCTACTAGCACCAGCTTTTTATCCAAGACCATACCCCGTATATAATAACTACTACCCACCATACGGACCATACCCATATTATTAAAACACAAATAGTGTTTTAATTTTTTTAATTATATGATAAAATATAAATATGAAAAAGTTTAATATGATTGATGAAAAATTTATATGCGAAAATTGTGGTAAAGAAGTAAAAAAACTTGGTTATTCAGCTAGAGATCATTGCCCATATTGTTTATATTCCAAACATTTAGACATAAACCCTGGGGACAGACAAAACAAATGTAAAGGATTAATGAAACCAATAGGAATAGAAAAATTCAAAAACAGCTATAAAATAATTTATAGCTGCAGTAAGTGTAAAGAAATACACAAAAATATAATGGCCATAGATGATAATTTCAATAAAATAATTGAACTATCAAATATTAATAACCTCTAATAAGTTCACTAATATATGGAAGTAAGAAAACAAACACAAGTAATATTACTACAATTAAAAACGCAATCTTAAATTCAGGACCAAGATTCAAAGTCACGGTCTTTTTTTTAGGTTTATTATCACTACTTACATAAGTTCTAACAACACCATCAGAATTATTACTAGATACATTCGCATCACTACTAGTATAAGTATTAGAAGTAGTAACATTAACAGATGCATTACTAGTGCTAGTCGTATTAGTAGAAATATCAGCAACATTCTGATTATTATTAGTAGTAGTATTTTGAATATTAACATTCATCATGCCATTAAAATTAGCATTAGGAGTATCAATATAAGTATTCATATTACTGGTAGCCCTATAAGGACCTACTCCATTTGAATTATTGTCATTGTTAGTATTATTCATCATCTTACCTCCCTTCTAAGATAAAAAATTTAGGTATTAACCTAAATTTATAACTGCCAATTACCAGAAATATTGCCATTTTGCATATTACTATTTTGATTGACATTAGGATTACCAGTTACAAAATTGGACCCATTATTAACAAAATTAGAATTAAAATTATTAACATTTTGACCTTGAGAAACATTAGGTTCATTCGTTGGTTTAACATTATTAAACATATTATTAGCCATACCATTAGCATTATTATAATTAACTTGATTCATGTTTTCAGTAGGCACCACATTAGGCATTACAGGTTGTGGAACAACAGGAGTAACATTAGGTATAGCATTATTACTCTCACCATAGTTACCATTAAGATTAACATTATTTACAGGTGCTTCTACAGGATGACTAGTCACAGGTGTTGGCGGAGTAACAGGACTAGGAATATCTGTACTTGTATTAACATTAGGAATAACAACATTTCTTGGTTCAATCTTAGGAGTCTGCTCCGAAGCAGGAATAAAGAAAGAATCAGAAGAATTATTAGTTTCAGAAGTATTAATAGAACTGTTTACATTATTTAAACCACTATTATTAATTTCTGGAGTAACACCACTAACAGGATTAACATTCATACCCAAATTATTATTAATACTATTATTCATACCACTATTAAAACTTGGATTAATATTATTAACAGGCATTCCATTAACATTCTGATTATTAAAACCATTTACATTATTATTAGGTTCAACAATATTATTACTAGAAGGCATACTATTAATATTTTGATTATTCATACCATTATCAAAGCCATTATTCATAGTAGGATTAACATTCATATTAGTATTGAATTCATTACCCATACTAGAATTATTACTCATACCACCATTAAAACTTGGATTAATATTATTAACAGGCATTTCATTAACATTCTGATTATTATTAAAACTATTCATGTTATTATTAAAATCAGGAGCAACATTAAAACCATTATTATCCATATTCATACTGTTAACATTATTCATATTATTCATACTATTAAAGTCCATATATTGTGAACTATTATTATTTTCACTAGAATTACTAGTTTCATCCAATTGTTTTCTCTTCTTACGTTTATTTTTAGCATCAGCTAAAAAACCAATTACTGTAATAAGTAAAATAATTAAAATCGCCAAAACCCACACATAATATTCCAATAAAAAATCTACTACTGCATCAAATTGCATTGCTATTCCTCCTTATTCTTATCTACAACTAGAATATCATAAAACGCTCAAAATTGCAACTAATATTTATTTATTATTCAATATTTTTATCTACAAAACTCAAACTCCTTTTAGAAAGTTCAAGAGATTCCTTATACTTACCACGCTTAAATAATTCCTCAGCTTTAGTAAGAGCAATATCAATTTCTTCATATGTACTTCTATATCTATTACCATATACAATAATTTTTTCTGCAGAATTAGCAAGTTTAATCATATCGTTAGTCTTATTATAAATTTTAAATACCAAATCTCTAGCAGTATCAACTCTAATATTCAAAATCTTAATAACAATCGGTTTCTTCTGTAATTCTTTAACAATCTCCCTAATAGCATCCTGTGCCTCATTAAGCTCAATATAATAACTACTAGGAATAACCGGTATTTTATAACTCTTAAGACGATATTTACTTTTCTTAAGCAAATCCTCAATAGTGGCAAGTTGTTCTTTAGCCCTATATTCATCATCTTTCATACTAGTAATAGATCTAAGTTGATAATCCAAATCATCCTGAAGTCTAGATAATTTAAGTGATAACCCATCAAGTTCATCAACCAATTTAGAATAAGCAAAAGTTTTCATTTTTCCTTGTTCCACTAATATTTTATAATCTTTATTAATACGTTCCAAATTTTTATTCAAAAGACTAAATTTATTAATTTCCTCATCACTTAAATTATAATTATATTTAATATCATCTATTTGCAAATAAATATCTCTAACAACCTTATTTATATTTTCAATATTATATCCAAGTTCCTTAACATTTTGTTTAAAGACATCTTTACATTCTTTTTCCTTATCAAAATCATTATATAGACCATTAAAATACTCAATAAAAGTCTTAAGTTCAATGATAGCATCTCCCATTTGTAACTGCTTTAGATTATTCATAACATTATCAATCTTAGTTTTAATCTCTTTAATATTATATTCAACATTCAAATAATCCAAAGGATAGCCATCCCTTTTCATACGATAATAATAAGTAGTAGCCTCTTCTATTTTATTAGGAACCATAACAGTAGCCATAAGAACAATCGTAGGGGCATCAAGAAGAATCTTACCTAAAGCATCTATCTTATCATCTAAAGAAGCAATTCTTTTTTCTACAGATACATAGTCATTATTATCCATAGCCTTCTCAAAATCAGCAAACAATTTATCTATACTATCGAATTCATCTTCAATATAAGGAGCAACATCACCATATTCCTTCTTAGATCTATCAAATTTAGCCTGCTGTTCACGATAAACAATCTTAAGTTTAGTAATAAGTGTTCTATTTCTTTCTTCAGAATTAGTAATAAGCTTTATTTCTTCCAGTAAAACATCAGTTTTATTCTTAAGAAGTCTAAGTTCCATTTCAACATCTGCAATCTTTTTTATAGCTTGTTTATATTCTTTTCTATCAATTAAAAAATCAGCATCAGATATAGAATCAGTAAGTTCAGGAATCTTCTCATCTCTAATATATTTAAAAGTATTATCCCAATCATTTAACTTTTCCTTTAAGTTATCTGTCTTAATAAGTTCCTTAACTTTAGTAATCTCACTAAGCACTGGAACCCCAAGTAAACTATTCTTCTCTATATCTAATTCTTCAATTTCTTTTTTATATTTTTTACTCTGTTTACCTTTTATAACAGCAATAGTAATAACTATAAGGATAATTGCCAATACTAACGTTGAAATCGTAATCATAAGAACACTATCCATTACTATCACCTCTCCTACCTATTATCTATTCTACCACAAAAATAATTTTTTTAAAATAAAATTATTAAAATTAATAATAAAAGTTTTTTAATAAAAATAAAAAAACCATTAATTAATACATTCCCTGTATCTTCTTAATAGTCTCATTACTAAGTGAAGCTATCTTCCAATTACCATCTTTATCCTTCTTCACATCAAAGTCAATAGTATATGTAACTTTTTCCTTCTCTTTTTCCAAATTCTTAAGCTTCGTATTATTATACTCTTCTACAGTATAATCATCTCTACCTTGATAATAATTATAAGTATCGTTTATTGCCTTTTTATAATTAATAACCTTAATCTCAGTACTAATAACAGCATTATCACCATCAATTTTTTCATCCTTTATATCATAAGATAAATTACTATATTGTTTTTCTAATAATTTTTTATATCTAGTACTTTGTTCATCAGTCAAATTCTCATCTTTAACAACATCATTAATACCATTTCTAACATCACTATCAAGTCTTTGATATTTACTAAATAGTTCTTCAACCTTAGAAGTAGGACTATTAGATAAAGAACATCCCACTAATAAAAGTAAAAATATAAATATCGATATAATTTTCTTCATAAAATCATCTCCATTTATATTTTTACAATATTTACTAAAATTATACTAAAAATCATAAGTATTAATAATATCAATAACAATATCTTTACTATATCCTTGAGTAATTAAATGATTAAATATTTTATTTTTCAAAATAATACCACTATATTTTTTATTACATCTAATATCCTTATCAATAATCTTTTTAATCCTATCAATAATAACACTTCTATCTATATTTATAATATTATTATTAATAATATCATTATCAACGCCATATCTTTCAAGTTCTTTTCTTATTTTATAATCACCCATCATCGTAAAATTAATTTTATCATTAATAAAAGCTTTAGTAAATCTATCATCATCTAAATATTTATACCCAATAAGTTTATCTATAGCCATATCAATATAATAACTATTATCACATTTCTTAGACAAATAATCTCTTACTTCTTTAATACTACGCAATCTAATACTAATATATTTAATAGCCATATTACATAAAGATATAATATCATTATCACTTTTAAGCTTATTATACAAAGTAGTATCTATTTCTTTTTTTAATAAAAGTTCATTATCTGTAATAACATTCTCATCTAATGTTAATACTTCACCATTAGATAAATAAACATTATAAATATTATTTTTAACAAGTTCATATCTATCTATCTTCATAAAACCTCCGTAAGAAAAAAGAAAGTATTATTTATTTTCACTTTCTTTAAATTTTCTTTTTTGTTCAAGCATATACATTGTAATATTATCATCTATCTCTGACAAAGCCCTAGAATCAATATTAGATAATACTACTTCCTCTTTAACAGTATCAATAATTACCTTACCCCATAAAATGCCGTTTTTAATAGTCAAATCATTAAACATTTCTGGAGTAATCATTCTAAAGAAATAACCAAATATTAATCTCTTAGTAACCACTATTAATCTCTTATTAGTTAAAACTATGATATTAGTATTTATAATTTCATAACTTTGATAATTCTTTTGTGCTGCAAAAACGTATTTAACTTCTTCACCAGCATCAATAAATTTAGCAGCTATTTTAGCATGACTTTTAAGTCTAAAAGCAATAGTAAGAGGATATTTTCTTTTAAATTTTTTTACTTCTTCATAAATCTTATTCTGCATCTTCATTTACCACAAAGTTTTCTTTTACAAAATCTACAAATTTATCTTTATCAACATATCCACCGATAGAGTCAATAACAGAATCACCTAACATAAATAATGTAGTTGGAGTTCCCCATTGATTCTTCTTCAAGTAAGCATTAGATTGAGCTAAATTATTATACTCTTCTTCAGATAAATTTGTAAGATTAATATAATTAATAGGTAAATTATATTCATCTGCAACTTCCTTAAGTATAGGTTCATACATTTCGCAATAACCACAACCATCTTTAACTATAACTACTAAGAAAGGTTCATTAGAATCAATCTTTTCTAAATAATTAGAATAAGTAATCTCGTTAAATCCAGTATCACCTTCCAAAGCTACAGGAAGTTCAATATCTACTTTACTATCCTTATTACCAGTAACAATAGCAGCTACTATAAGTAATACTACTACCAAAGCAATAAGTATAATATCCTTTTGTTTAGCAGTTAAAGAGAATTTACTCTTACTACTAGTCTTTTCATGTACTTTTTCTTTCTCTTTCTTTTCAAATTTAGGGACTTCAATTTTAGATACTTCTTTTTTTACATCCTTTTTAGCCTCAACCTTTTTATTATTTACCTTCTTAGCCTCTACCTTCTTATTTTCACTTTTAGCAACTACTTTAGTATCCTTTTTTACATCTTTATTAGAAGTAACTTTCTTACTATTAGTACTAGCTTTAGTTGTATTCTTTTTGTTTTTACTCTTTGAATTTTGATTTGCCATAATTCATATACCTCCTAAAAATAAGTTTACACTCAAACATCAAAAAAATCAAGTCTTTATATATCTTTTATACCTATTTTTAGACATTTTAAACAAAATGGTTGTTTTTTTAAATTTTTTTCATTTTTACTATTGACAAAACAAGGAACTTCGCTTATTATATTAATCACCAGTTCGATTTAGGCGAATTGGTGCTAGTATCACACTAGCCAACCCCTTTTTATTCTTTTTGGGAGACTGTTCCTTAGGGGGTCAGTCTCTTGTTTTTTTTATCCAAAAATAAAAAGTCTCACTAATCATATGAGACTCTTTTTTATTTTATATAAACAACTTATTTGTTTTGGTAATTAGAACCACTAAGTTGGTTTTGTCCTAATTGAACTAATCTCTTAGTAATTTCTCCACCAACTGAACCATTAGCTCTAGAAGTTGAATCAGGTCCTAAGTTAACACCAAATTCGTTAGCTATTTCATATTTCATTCTATCGATAGCTTGTTTAGCTCCTGGAACTACCATTTTGTTATTATTACTATTACTCATTATCATTTCACCTCCTACACTAATAGGTTGTGAAATATTGTAAATTTCATACTAACAAATTAATGGTAATTTTTACTATATATCAAATTTATTATAATTATTAGTAATCTTTATTACTTCCATATTATTAATAGCTTCTTCAATTAACTTATCATAATCAAAACTATTCTCATATTCTATAGATAATTTCAAACTAGGATTAATAACTGGATGTTTAGGAACAAAAATAGTACAACAATCCTCATAAGGAAGTATTGAAGTTTCATAAGTATCAATCTTTCTAGCAATATCCATAATTTCTATCTTATCAAGACAAGCAACAGGTCTAATAACAACTTTATTAGTAACATTATTAATAACATTCATACTAGTCAAAGTTTGACTAGCAACTTGTCCAACACTTTCACCATTTATAAGACATAAATAAGAATTATTTTCCATAATTTTAGTGGCTATTCTATACATCATTCTTCTCATAATGGTTATCATATATGTAGGGACGATATTTTTATATATTGCCTCTTGAATATCCGTAAATTTTATTACATATAAAGTAATATCCGGATTATATTTAGTAAGTTTTTCCACAAGACGCTTAACTTTATTTTTAGCCATCTCACTAGTATGTGGTGGTGACTCAAAATAAACACAATCAACCTTGATTCCCCTCTTCATAGCAAGATATCCTGCTACTGGGGAATCAATTCCTCCTGATAACATAAGAAGACCGCGTCCTGCTACTCCGACTGGATAGCCACCAGGACCAGAAACTTCTTTATGATATATATATGTATAATCCTCTCTTATTTCAATTTTTAATAAATAATCAGGATTATGAACATCTACACTTATATTAGAAATATTCTTAAGTATCAAAGCACCAATTCTTCTAGAAAAATCCATACTTTGTATCGGAAATGATTTATCTGCTCTATCAGTTTCTACTTTAAATGTTCTAAAATCATTTTCCCTAGCTACCTCTAAAACATTATCTTCTATTTCACTAATATTAGTATTAACTCTAGTAGCAATAACTATACTATGAATACCAAATATATTCTTAAGAATATTAACAATTTCCATAACATCATCATCAGTCTCAATAAACATACGTACCCTATTCTTAACAATATTAACATTATATCCTTCTAATGCTTTTTTAATATTATTATATAAAACATTAATAAAATACTTACGATTATCCCCTTTAGTAGTAAGTTCTCCATACTTAATTAATATAACCTTCATTTATAACCACCCTATCCTATATTTCTACAATATGATGAATGTTCCTTAAACACAAAAGAATTTCCATCTCTAATAACATATCCACATATCGTACTTTTTTCATTTTGTGGATCTTTAGCATCATCCAAAGTTAAATACCCATCATCTATAAGAGTCGGCACACTAACCTGAGTAAATGTATTTTTATGCTTATCAGCATATAATTCTCCAGCAGATATAATAATATTAATAACCTGTTCTCTTTGTTTAGCCTTACTTCTCTCTACTGAAGAAGTAATACTAGGTATAGCTATTGACATAATAACCACTAAAATAACCAATACCGCAAGAAGTTCTATCAAAGTAAATCCCTTATTATTCATTTTTTTCATTTCCATCACCTACACATAGTATAAAGTATTTTTATCTTTATATCAATACTTTTTTAACACATTTATAAATCATTTTCTTATTTTTACATACAATATTTTGGTTACTTATTTATAAATGATAAACTTATATTACTTTTAGTAGAAACTAGAAGTCATAACAATTATTTAAAAAATAGAATTACTTATCATAGTAACTCTATTTTATTTTTTCTTTTAACTTACTAAGAATATTAATAGCTTCCATAGGAGTAATATTAAGAACATCAATCTTTTTAATTTCTTCCTCTACTTCACTCTTTTTCTCTTCAAAGTCAAGAGGTAAACTATATTGAAAAGAATCATCATTCTTTTTCTTCTTTTTACTAGTAGAGTTATCATTCTTACTTTCATATTCCTTTAATATAACATTAGCTCTATCAATAACCTCACTAGGAAGACCAGCTAACATAGCAACATTAATACCATAACTTTTATCTACCGAACCATCTTTAACCTTATGTAAGAAAGTAATATTACCACCATCTTCTATAGCGGATACATGTTTATTTTTCAAATTAGGAAGAGAATTTTCCATATCTGTAAGTTCATGATAATGTGTAGAAAAAAGTGTCTTACATTTAATTCTTTTAGCAATATATTCTAATATAGCTTCAGCTAAACTCATACCATCATAAGTAGCAGTACCACGTCCAAGTTCATCGAATAAAATTAAACTATTTTTAGTAGCACCTTTAATAGCTCTTGATGCTTCCATCATCTCAACCATAAAAGTAGATTCACCACTTACCAAATCATCACTTGCTCCAATTCTTGTAAATATCTTATCAAATACTGGTAAATTAGCCTCAGTAGCAGGAACAAAGCAACCAATTTGAGCCATAATAGCAATAATACCAAGTTGTCTCATATAAGTACTTTTACCAGCCATATTAGGACCAGTAATAAGAATTATATCAGTATTATTATCCATAATAATATCATTAGGAACATACTCACTATCACGAAGAACCTTCTCTACTACAGGATGACGAGAAGAAATAATCCTAATTTCATTATTATTATTTAAAGTAGGTCTCGTATAATTATACTTCTCACTAACATAAGCAAAAGACTGTAAAACATCAATCTCACTAATAACCTTAGCATTCTTTTGCAAAATATTAATATACTTCTTACATTCATCCCTTATACCAATAAATAAATTATATTCCAAATTAATAATCTTATCTTCACTAGATAAAATCAAATCTTCTTTCTCTTTAAGTATTGGATTAATAAATCTCTCACAATTAGCAAGTGTCTGTTTTCTAGTATAACCCATATCATCAGTAATCATAGATAAGTAAGAATTACTAACCTCAATATAATAACCAAATACCTTATTAAATCCAACTTTAAGACCTTTAATACCAGTTCTTTCTCTCTCTTCTCTCTCAAAGTTACTAATAAAATCTTTACCACCCTTACTTAAATTCTTAAGTTCATCAAGTTCTTTAGAATAACCACTTTTAATAAGAAATCCTTCCTTAAGACCAACAGGAGCATCCTCATTAATAGAACTATCAAGTAAATTATAAAGTTCACTAAGCGGTTCAATATCATCATAAAAACCAATAGTATTAATCTTTTCCTTAATACTAGGAAGTACCTCTAAAGAAGTCTTAAGTTGTAGTAAATCTTTCCCATTAGCAGAACCAAAAGCAATTCTACCACAAAGTCTTTCCAAATCATATACAGAATATAAATCATTTCTAAGTTCATCAGTTAAAATAAATTCATCAAGTAACTTAGAAACAACATCATATCTCCTATTTATCATATCCATATCTACTAAAGGATTCTCAATAAAATATTTAAGTCTTCTACTTCCCATAGCGGTCTTAGTATTATCAAGAAGCCAAAGTAAAGAATACATTCTCTCTTTAGTTCTAAGACATTCAGTAAGTTCTAAATTTCTCTTAGTATGAATATCCATAATCAAAGTAGCATCTTCTTTTTTAATAATAACCTTCTGAAAATGCGACAATTCTCTTTTCTGTTCATAACTTAAATAATAAAGTAATAACTTAATAGATTTAATAATTCTCTCATCACTAATATCACTATAGATATCAGTATACATATCATCTAAATAATTATCTACTATTGTTGCAGGTATCTTTTCATTTTTAATCTTAGCTAAAGTATTCCTATCAAATTCCTTATTAACAATAATCTCTTTAATTTCTAAAGATAACAATTTATATATAATATCCAAAGAATTACCAAGAAGCATAGAGTAAACTTCTCCTGTAGTAATATCTGAATAAGTAAGTGCATATCCATACCCAAAATCATATAAACTACCAATATAATTATTTTCTTTTTCATTTAAAGAATTAGCATTAATAATAGTACCTGATGATATAACCTCTACTATATCCCTCTTTACTATTCCTTTAGCACTTTTAGGATCTTCAAGCTGCTCACAAATAGCCACTTTAAATCCATTTTTAATAAGTTTATCAATATATATTTCCGCTGCATGATTAGGTATACCACACATAGGAACCTTCTCTTCAAGTCCTGCACTCTTACCAGTTAAAGTAAGCTCTAAAGCATGTGAAACAATCTCAGCATCCTCAAAAAACATCTCATAAAAGTCTCCTAATCTATATAAAATAATAGTATCCTCATATTTATCTTTAAGTTCAACATAATGTCTCATCATAGGAGATAACTTCTCTCTATCAACTTCATTTCTCTTCATTTTTTATACCTTCTTCGTCCCTTTATTATACCATATAAAATACCAACTTCACAATACAAAAAGACAAATTATTCCATTTGTCTTTTTATCCATTCCATTATTAACATAACAATATAATTAATCTCGTTATTAGATAATTCTCTATTCTTCGGAATACCATGCCACTTAAATAAACATCCCCTGCAGCAGCACCCTGTAGCATGTTGTGCAATAAATACCGGATGTCCCCTCATAGGAGTCTGCTTTCCATCATTCTTAATATCAATTGGAGCAAGTCTCTTCAAAATAATATCATAAGCATGATCCTTTATAATATTCATTCCTTTATCTTTAATATAATTTTTATCCTTATCTTTAAGATAAAAACTATTCCTAAAAGTACTCTTACTAAGACTATTAAGCTTATCGTTTATTATTTCATATCTCTTATCCATAAAGTATATGATTATACTATAGATCCACCACCATCTATAGCAATAAATTGACCTTCAATATAACTAGAAGCATCACTAGATAAATATAAAATAGTACCATTAACTTCACCATGTCTACCAGGTCTACTAGAAGGATTTAAAGCATTATATCCACGTAAGAATTCTTCAGATTTAAATAAAGTATTCTCAGTCATACCAGTTTCAAATAAACCTGGTCCAATAGCATTAACAGTAATATTATACCTAGCATAACTACAAGCCATACCCTTGGTAAGACCAATAACAGCAGCTTTAGAAGCATTATAAGAATGTCTAATAAACATATCATTCTTATCAGCCACTATAGCATTAACTGAAGAAACATTAACAATTTTACCATACATTCTTTCCTTCATACCAGGAATAACATATTTACACATCAAATAAATACCTTTAACATTAGTATTAAAAGATTTATCCCAATCTTCTTCTTCTAAAGTATCAACTCCACCACGTACAGCAACACCAGCATCATTAAGTAATATATCAATATGATCAAAAGCACTTAGTACCTCATCTACAGCTTTTTTAACACTATTCTCCTTAGTAACATCACATTCTATACAAATAGCTCGTCTGCCAATTTTTTCTATTTCCTTTTTTACATCTTCTAATTTATCTACTCTTCTAGCAAGAAGAGCTACATCTGCCCCCATTTCTGCATAAGCAATAGCGGCCTCTTTTCCTATACCACTACTAGCACCGGTTACAACAGCAACCTTACCAGTTAAATCAAATAAATTTTTCATTTCATACCTCCATATCATAAAAAATTATATCATATTTACAATTAAAAATCTATAAATAAAATACAAATATACAAAGAAAAAAAGCACATATGTGCTTATAAAGTAATTTCTCCTAAACGTATCAATTCTACTACTGCCTGAGCTCTTCCCTTAACTGATAACTTTTGCATAGTATTAGATATATGGTTTCTAACAGTCTTTTCACTTATCCCCAATATCTCTGCTATATCATGAGTAGTTTTATTTTCTACTAATAACGAAAAAACTTCTTTTTCTCTTTTGGTTAATATACCTTTACTCATAAATACCTCACTTCCATAAGGGTGGTTATGTTTATTCATATTATTCTATTCAAAAACATAAATAAAGTGAGGTTTATTAGTCCCTATTTATTAAATTTTACTGATATATACATCTTATCATCAAATTCCTTTTGTACTAGTCTCATTATATTATTAGCAGTAGTAGCATTACTATCATCAGAATCAAGTACAACTCTAACATTATCTCCATCTATTTTAACAAAATTTTCACAAGAACAACTATCTTTAATCTTAGATTCTAAAGTTTCTTCTTTTGAAGAATTTTTATTAATAAGCTTTAATTCTTCAAATACTTCATTTTTTTCTTTAGTACTAACTTCACTATTAGTTAGTTTTTCTTTTAAACCATTAATCTTTTCCTTAACTTCATTCTCATCTTCTACCTTCAAAGCAGAAATCACTGATGACTCTTCTACATTAACAGTACTCTTATCAACCTTTTCATTCTCTAATTTACTATCAAAAATTTCACTAGGCATAGTAACATAATAAATTGATAGTACCAATACTAAACTAAATAACGTTAAAAACCACAAATTCTTCTTATTAATCATATTATTCCTCTTTTCTATTAAATTATATTTAATAAATCAGGGGGAAAATACATGGATAATCTGTATTTAGAGGAATATGATCAAGGTAATGTAATAGAGTTACTTAAAAATATGGGATATACATATATATCACCAGAAGAATGTGAAGTTCTTAGAGATGGAAGATTTAAAGAAGTTGTATTAAAAGATATAACAAGAAAAAAGTTAATGGATATTAATAGTTTTGAATATAAAGGTACTGAAAGAAAGTTTTCAGAAAGTAATATAAATAAAGCTATTGAAGCTTTAGATATGCAATTAACAGAGGGTTTAATTAAGGTTAATGAAAAAATATATGATGAATTAGTTATGACTAAGAGCTTAGAAGAGTTTTTAGAAGATGGAAGTAAACAATCTTTTTCTTTAAAATATATAGATTGGAATAACCCTAAAAATAATGATTTTCATTTTACTCAAGAATTTGTAGTTGAGAAACAAGACTTATCAGGTAAAGAAAAAACTAGAAGACCTGATATAGTTTTATTTGTTAATGGTATTCCTTTTTGTGTTATTGAATTAAAATCAAGTTCAGTTTCATTAAAACAAGGTATATCACAAATGATTGGTAATCAAAAGATGGAAAACATTCCTCATCTTTTTAAATATGTACAATTAGTTTTAGCAGGAAACACTAGAGAAGCTAGATATGCTACAACAGGAACACCAGCTAAGTTTTGGGCTGTTTGGAAGGAAGAAGATGATGTTAAAGTTGAAAAATATGTTAAAGGAAGATTAGCTACAGAATTAGATAAAAGTATAATTTCATTATTAAATTTAGATAGAGTTCTTGAAATTATAAGAGAATTTACTTTATTTGATAACAATATTAAGAAAGTAGCTAGATATCAACAATACTTTGGTATTAAGAGAACATTAGAGAGAATAGATACTTTTGATAATTCAGGAAGAAGAAATGGTGGTCTTATATGGCATACACAAGGTAGTGGTAAGTCATTAACTATGGTTATGCTTGCAAGAGCACTAAGAAGAAGAATAGTTAATGCAAAAATAATTATAGTTACAGATAGAAAAGAATTAGACTCACAAATTAAAAAGACATTTGCACATAGTGGATTTGCTGATGATATAGTACAAGCGGCTAGTGGAAACCATTTAAATAACCAGCTTACAAGTAAACAAAGTAAGGTGATTACTACTATAATTAATAAGTTTGATAAAGTGTTTAATATAGGTTCAAAAATAGATGATCCTAATATATTTGTTCTTGTAGATGAATCTCATAGAACACAAAACGGACAACTACATGCTAAAATGAGAAAAGTTTTCCCAAGTGGCTGTTATATTGGTTTTACAGGAACACCACTTATGAAGAAAGAGAAGAATTCATACACTCAGTTTGGTAAGGAAATTCATAGATATACTATAAATCAAGCGGTGGAAGATAAAGCTGTATTACCTTTACTATATGAGGGAAGATTAGTTGACCAATGGATTAATGATGAAGCAGGGCTTGAAAGAAAGTTTGAAATGATATCAAGAAATCTTAATGAGGAGCAAAAAGAAGATTTAAAACAAAAGTGGGGAAGATTCCAAAAGGTTGCATCAAGTGAAAGAAGACTAGAAATGATAGCTTTAGATATTAATGAGCATTATAAAAACACATGGCAAGGAACAGGATTTAAAGCAATGCTTGCAACATCATCTAAGTTTGAAGCTATAAGATATCATCAAATTTTTGAACAGTATGGGGATGTAAAAACAGCTTTTGTAATATCAGAAGCAGATAACAGAGAAGGTAATGATGACATACATGATGAAAATAAACTTCTTGTACAAAGAGAATTACAAAGAATAGTTAGAGAGTATGGTAGCATAGATAACTATGAAACAAAGATAAAAGAAGAGTTCTGTGATGGTGAAGATGTAGAAATTTTAATAGTAGTAGATAAATTGTTAACAGGATTTGATGCTCCAGCAGCAATTGGATTATATGTAGATAAGGAATTAAAGGAGCATAAGTTACTTCAAGCTATAGCAAGAGTTAATAGATTATATGAAGGAAAAGATTATGGATATATACTTGACTACAGAGGGCTTTTAGGAAATCTAGACAAAGCTTTAACTTCTTATAGTTCATTAGAAGGTTTCGATGAAGATGATATTAAAGGTGCAGTTATAGATATAAAGAAACACTTACAGGAATTAAAATCAAACTATTCACATTTAAAGGATTTATTTAATAAAGTCAACAATAAAAATGATAAGGAAGAGTATGAAGTATATCTTGCTGATGAAAGTAGAAGATTAGACTTTTATGAAAGATTAAAGAATTATGCTAAAAGTTTAAATATATGTTTAGCTTCTCAAGGAATCCTAGATTTATTATCAAAGGAAGAATTAGATAACTATAAAAAGGAACTTAAATTCTTTAGTAATCTAAGAAAAAGTGTAAGATTAAGATATCATGAAGAAGTTGACTTTGGGGAATATGAAGAACAAATGCAAAAGCTATTAGACACCTATATAAGTGCAAATGAAGTAAATAGACTTACTAAATTAGTTAATATTTTTGATGATAAAAACTTTGATGAAGAAATTCAAAGGGTAGAAGGTAAAAGAGCTAAAGCTGATACTATAAGAAATGCATTAGATAAGGTTATTACTATGAGGTATGATGATAACCCTGCTTATTATGAAGGATTAAAGGATAGAATTAATAGAATACTTGAAGAATATAGACAGAAAAGAATATCAGAAGAAGAGTACTTAAATAGTATGAATGATGTAATGAATGATGTTAGAAATGAATCAGTAGAAGAAACATATCCAAGTAATATTACTAATAATAGATCAGCTCAAGTAATATACGACAATATTAAAGAAGATATATATGAATCAATTTCATCTAAAATAGATGAAGAGAAAGCAGAGTATGTTGTTGCAAATACTTCATTAGAATTTGATGAAATAATAAAGAGATATGCAGCAAAACCAGATTGGACTATAAATACAGATATTCATAACAAAATAAGTCAAGACTTAGAAGAGAAACTATGGGATTTAGAAGATGAATATGGTGTATCTTTAGATACAGATAAAATATTAGAAAAGACAATAACAATATCTATTAGAAAATACGGAAATAGATAACTTAAGATAAACTTATATTTTTCTTAATATAAAAATTAGTGAGTGAAGATGAAGTTATCATCTAGGAGAAAGTTATGAAAGAAAATATAGAAATTCATAAAAAGAAAGTTAAGAATGTTACACTAAAGGTAAAAAGAGATGGAAGTGTACATTTAACAGTACCTGAAGAAGCTACAGATGATTATATAGAAAGAGTTATAGCTAGTAAAAAAGAGTGGATAGAATCACAATTAAAACATTTCGAAGAAAATTACGAAAAAACAAAAGAAAAAGAAATGGTTAGTGGAGAAAGTTTTAAGTATCTGGGTAAGAACTATAGACTTAAAGTAATAGAATTACAAGAAGAAAGCGTAAGACTATATAGAGGATATATTGAAATTCATGTTAAAGATAAAAATAATACTACGAAAAAAAGAGAGTTGCTTAAGAAGTGGTATATGGAGAAAGCAAAAAATAAGTTTTCTAAATTAGTACGTGAATACGAGCAAATAGTAAAAGAAGAGGTAAATAGTATTAGAGTTATAACAATGCAAACTAGATGGGGTAGCTGCAATGTTGAAAGCAGAAACATAAACCTTAATTTAGAATTAATAAAGAAACCACGTTATTGCATTGAATATGTAATACTACATGAATTAGCACATTTAAAGTATCCTAACCATAGCAAACAGTTTTGGGAATATATGAGTGTTCATATGCCTAATTGGGAATGGAGAAAGAATAAGTTAGAATCAATAAATTAAATAATACTATGATATTGAAAGGGTGAGTTTTATGGCAGATATTAAATTTGAAATTAAAGAAACAATAGGAGTTATATCTGAATCAGCAAAAGGTTGGAAAAAGGAATTAAACTTAATTAGTTGGAATGGGAAAGAAGCTAAGTATGATTTAAGAGAATGGGGACCAGAGCATGAAAAGATGGGCAAAGGTGTTATACTTAATAGAGATGAGTTAAGAGCTTTAAAAGATTTACTAAATTCTATAGAAATATAAAACTTAAATTATTAATTAAAGTGATAGAAATATATAAAGAATTACTTTAAGGACTAAGGAAATTTAGTTTTTAGAGTAATTCTTATATTTATATATAAGTGAAATAGTTGTATGAAGAATTAAGGAAATTAATAGTGTATAATATATATAGATGGTATTAGAAAGGAGTATTGGGGTTAGGGTGGAGATAAAAAAGAAATTAATAGAAGAGGAAAGCAAAATATTAGATAGTAAACTTTCACTAATGAAGAATGAAATAAGTAATAATGATAAAGTAATTAAAGAATATTCATTACAGGATATAAATACTTATCAAAAGGTAGATCAAAATAAATATAATAAAGCGATAAAAGATAAAGAGAAATTAATGAGTTCAATAGATGAGCCCTATTTCGGAAGATTAGATATTGAATATAAAAAAGATAACGAAAAAGAAATCGTTTATATAGGAAGAAAAGGTATAGATATTAATGGAGAACCAATAATATATAGTTGGGCTGCTCCAATTGCAGATGTATATGAAGCTTATAATAGTGGTGAATACAGGCATAAGGCCATTGATAAAAATTCAGGAAAAGAAATAATTTTAGAAGGAAATATCAAAACAAAAAGAAAAATAACAATAAATAAAAGCAAGATTAAAGATGTTTATAGCTATACTAATATTACTGAAGAAGAGGAAGAGGAATTTGTTAAGGATAAGATAGAAAATACTAAAACTGAAAAATTAGGTGTAATTATTGAAACAGTTCAAAAGGATCAAAATAAAATAATTAGATTACCAATAGAAAAAAATATAATAGTACAAGGATGTGCTGGAAGTGGAAAGAGTTCTGTAGCATTTCATAGATTAGCATATTTAGCTTATAATTATAAACTGCAGGAAGAAGAATTACTAGTTATTTCACCTAATAAGATATTTCAAGGATATACTTCTGATATATTAATAGAATTAGGAAATGATTTTAAT
>ERZ857629.821-NODE-821-length-39310-cov-7.638466_pt1 | contig 39310 bp, 36 predicted proteins | sample MGYA00519700_ERZ857629 | MGnify/ENA primary metagenome ERZ857629 (study PRJEB31778, sample SAMEA3449351) | human gut metagenome | biome: human gut; feature: human-associated habitat; material: faeces | place: United Kingdom | collected 2010/2012 ... | reverse complement strand
GCCGCCCGCACCGCCTGTCTCCGTGCCGAAGGCAAAATCGGAGCCAAAACCGGTGTATGACGACGTGCCCCCGTGGGAGCCGCCCCCGGCTGCCCGGCCTGCTGCTCCAGCTGGGCCACCCGCTCCTTCAGCGCGGCATTCTCCGCCCGCGCGGCGCTCAGCTCCTTTTCCAGCTGAGCGACCCGCCCGGCGTCCAGTGTATCCTGCTTGCCCCGCAGATACTCCAGCTCATTGGTCAGCTGGGCCACCTGGGAGGCGTGCTTGTTATTCATGAATTCCATATAGCGGACCACGTCCCGCCGGTTAAAGCCGTTAAAAGAGGAGCGAAACTGATTGGGCTGTTCCATCACCGAAAATCCTCCTGATGCGCCTGATTTCCTCGATTATATCACAGGAAAAGAAAGAAAACAACCGTTTCTTTCTGCGATTCCCCCGGCGCACGCGAAAAAATTTCCCCCTCCGCCTCTTTACAAACCGCGCCAAATCTGCTATAATACATCCGCTGAAAAGAGCATGCGCCAGTGGCTCAATGGATAGAGCATCGGATTCCGGTTCCGAGGGTTGGGGGTTCGAGTCCCTTCTGGCGTACCATGACGAGTGTTCTTATAGGATTTGATCCTTTGAGAACACTCGTCATTTTTATTGCCCATTTTGTGCCGGTTCGTAACTGACATAGACACCTCTGCGGGTGTTGACTGTTACGTCAGGCACGGGCATGGACGGGGTATCCGGGATAAACAGGGCACCGACACAGTTGTAGCAGATGGTCAATTTCTGGACCCATTCGCCGTTGATTTTCTCGGCTTGGTGAACCTCAATGTGGTTGACCAATTCGTTCAGCATCCGGGGTGTCAGCTTCTTGGCACGGGTATACTTGCGGACGGTAGACAGGAACATATCTGTGGAGACGGCATCACCGCTGAGCTTGTCCAGTTCCTTGCGGAGTGCCTTAATCTTTTCGGATAGCTCTGCCTGTTCTTCTTCATAACGCTGGGACATTTTGGCAAAGCGTTCATCGGACAGCTTCCCGGAAAGGTTGTCCTCATAGATGCGTTCAAATAATCCATCCAATTCATTATCACGGGCTTGCGTTGTCGCAAGCTCTTTTTGTTTAAGCTTGCGTTCCAGTTCTACCGCCTTTTGAGTACTGCCCATAATGGCCTGCTGAAATTCGTCCTCGTAACGCATGGCATATTTTGTGAGCCGCTTGATTTCACCCAAAACCACCTGTTCCAGAAAGTCTACACGGATATAATGGGTAGAGGTGCAGCTGCCCCGGCCGCTGTTGTAATTGGAACAGTTGAAATACTTGATATCGTGGTTGCCCTGATTGAAATGATAATTCAGGTTGTGACCACAGTCTGCGCATACCAGCAGGCCACAAAACATATTCCGTTCTCCATCTTTGGGTTTCCGTCTGCGGATTTTTCCGCGCTTTTCCTGGACTTGTTCCCAAATGGCACGGTCAACCACTGGCTCATGCACATTCTCAAAAATGGCCCAGTTTTCACGGTCATTGGGAATCCGCTTTTTGTTCTTGTAAGACTTGGAATAGGTCTTGAAGTTCAAAACGTCTCCGCAATACTCCTGCAATGACAGGATATTTACAATGGTGGAAGGGTTCCACCTTGCGGAAGGCTGTTGCGTTTCCTTTCCGGGCTTGCGAATGCCCTTTTTCAGCCAGTAGGCACGAGGTGTGAGGATACCTTCCGATTCAAACATGGAGGCAATTTGTTCCGTCCCATATCCTTCCAGAATCAGGTTATAGATTCTTCGGACAATCAGGGCAGCTTCCTCGTCTACGATCCAGTGCTTCGGATTGTCCGGGTCCTTGATATACCCGTAAGGAGGGGGCCCCATGGGTTCCCCAGCATTGCCCTTTATCTTGTTGCTGATACGGCGCTTCTTGCTGATATCCCGGGCGTACCACTCATTGAACAGGTTACGGATAGGGGCTAACTCATTTTCACCCTCTGCTGTATCGATATTGTCTGAAACAGCCACCAAGCGGATATCGTGTTCCGGGAAGAACTCCTCCATGAGCCGCCCTACCTCAATGTAGTTACGGCCCAGCCGGGAAAGGTCTTTGACGAACAAGGCAGATGCCTTACCCTCCTCCAACTGGCGCATCATCTCATTAAAGCCGGGTCGGTCCATGGTCACACCGGAAACACCGTCGTCAACGAAAGTGACGATATTCGTGTAGCCCATGTCCTTTGCCATCTTGGTTAACAGCTTTTTTTGATTGCTGATACTGTAGCTCTCGCCTTCCAGATTATCGTCACGGGACAGGCGGGGGTAGATGAATGCGGTAACGTCGCGTGTTTTCTTGTTGTTCGACTTTTTCATAAGTCCTCCTTCTATAACAGTCGAGCAACGAATTGTGTTTTCTTCTTCACACAACAATTATACCGTGCTCAACTGTTATTGTCAGCTGATATTCAGAAAATCACAAACTTTTTTCGCATTCTGCCTGCATGAGACGCAGGAGAACTTCGCCAAGCGTATTGTTATTTTCGGGTTTGAATACCGGCTGAACGACAAACGACCTGCCAGAAATATGGTAGGTCGTTTGCACGTCAAGAGGATCTTGTTTGGATGGAGCAGTTTGATTTTTCGATATGTTTTCTTGCTTCATAATTCCCTCTCAGATGATTATTTTTGCGATTGGACAGCGGAACAAATGGCTGCTTGGCCTGTGGGAAGTCCCACAGCAGCTCCACGGGAATCTCACCCCCCAGCATCCCGCTGGACCTTACCCATTGCCTGCGACGCTCTGAACGCTCGGACTATGGCTATAAGGGAGTACCTGACCTTCTGCGCGTCGTCGCCCATGCGCTGCCAGGCGCATTTTGCGGTGCGGGTAGGAATCGCTCACTTCACAGAAGGTCACAGCGCACCCGCCGTCCGGCTTGGCACAGAAGGGATGTATTTGTCTGCCTTTATGCTGCGCCGGCGTTGTCTGCCGGGCTTTCTTTTTCAAAGTGCAGGAGCTTCAATGCCAGACCGCTGGGGCAAGGAAGGGAGGGAAACTTGCCCCGTAGGTCTTAAACAGGCAGCACCTTAAAGCCCGTCACGATGCTGTGGATCAGCTTCGTTTCCAGCCGGAGACACATATCTTCATCGACGTACAGGTATGTATTTCCGTATTCGTCATTCAGGACCCTGGTGGAGAGTCCCCGGATGTACCGCCTGAAATGGGCGGCTACAGCGACCAGAGAATTTTCGTCCCCATCTACCGCCGCCAGAATCACAGGCACCGGGAGGACACCTACCTGTCCGGCCATTCAAATCCCTCCTTCATCAAATAGTCATGCAGTTCTTTCAGGGTCGTAAGCCGCCGCTTGGATACTGTCTGACGAACCAGATTCAGCTTCTCGCCGATCTCCCGATCATTCAGATCCAGAAAATAGGACAGCAGGATCACATTCCGCTTTCCTTCCGATAGCTTCGCCAGAGCGTCCGCCAGAAGGTCGCCAGTCACCACCACCGGGAGGCCCTGCACTTCAAAGACATGCTCGTCTGTGAAATACCGGTCTGCCACAGCAGTCTGCTCCTGTTCGGAAGGGGTCAGATCCTCCAGAGATTTTTCCAGTTCCCTGCGGCGGGTATATTCCCGCTGAATGCGCCTGGCCTCGTTTTTCAAAACCGTCACGCAAAATGCGTGAAACTGATTTTGAATACGCCTCTTTTCGGAGTCATTCATTTTTCTCACCTCCCTTCGCAACCGCGAAGGCGGGTGGATGATTTCTCCCTTTGTCTTAGTAATCCAGGAAGCCTTAAATCAGCAACCGGAATCTGGAAATTCTTTCAAAAATTTTTTAGGCGCAAATAAAACGAGTAGGTTACCTGCTATCTGTGGAATTGGGATACTAGGAAAGGGAAAAGCCTGCTTCCCTTTTGCTTTAAGGGAAGCAGGCTCTACGCTTTAGCGACTGGTTCATAACTCGATTCCATTTTCAGTTATATTATATCAACCATGTATTCTTTTTTGCATGTGGGACAGTATAACGGGAATTTGACCATAACAGTTCGGCGGATTTGGAAGAACCTTTGGGTTAAGTGGGGTCGGTAGATGGCTCGCTGTCATTGAGTTGCACTAAATCCATAAGAATCCATCCCTGATCGATACGTCCCCATTCGTTACCATCAGCGATGGTAACGACTTCATACACCGTAATTTCGGTCCCCACTTTGAGCTGCGTGACCACCTTATAGTTTCCACCAGCATTCTCACGGACGTTTACGGCTTCAGCCTTTGGGATTTTTCTGATCACACCAGGAGTCCCTGCCGCCTCAGCAGGCTCAGACTCCGTGGGAACTTCTGCTGTAGGCACTGTAATGGCTTCCTTTGCCACTTCAGTGGGTACAATGGTAGACATCAGGGTAGGTTCATGGTGGCCCTTGCGGCATCCTGAGAATACCCCAAGTATCATACAGATGGTAAGCAGTAAGCAGACAAACTCCTTCATAGAAAATTAGACTCCTTTCATGTAAACCACAGACCGGATTGCTTTCTTGCTGTGCAACGCAATCATGAATCCAGACAAAATCCTTTTACTGATCTGAGGTAATCCGGCCATCGCTGATCGTAATTTTCCGGGGGCACAGATCCGCAAATTCTTCGTTGTGCGTTACCAGAATGATGGTATGTCCCGCCCGGTTCAATTCCAGCAGCAGATCCATGATCTCCTGTGCAGAAGCCTTGTCAAGATTCCCTGTAGGCTCGTCCGCAAGGAGAATCGATGGTTGATTGATGAGGGCTCTCGCAATGGCAACTCTCTGTCGCTGCCCGCCAGAAAGCTGCGATGGCAGATGATTCAGACGGTTGGCGATACCAAGCCGGTCAGCCAACGTGTGAACCTGGGACGCAGGGAGTTTCTTTCCATCCAACATGGCGGGGAGCAGGATGTTCTCCTTTGCCGTTAGGATCGGCAGCAGCTTGAAATCCTGATAAATGTACCCGATCTTCTGTCTGCGCAGCTTAGCCGATTCCTTATCGGAAAGACTGTGGATATCCTGTCCATCCAATAGAACCTTACCAGTGCTGGGTTTATCGACGCATCCAAGTAGGTTCAGCAGGGTCGTCTTTCCTGAGCCGGACTGACCCACGATGGCCAGCATGTCTCCCTGTTCCACAGAAAAACATACGTGATCCACGGCGTGGATCTCCGTATCGCCCTGCTGGAAAGTGCGACAGAGGTCTTTCACTTCTAACAAAAGCATTGGGGCTCCTCCTTCACCTTATTTCTTGTTTTCCAGAATCCTATGTAGTGTATATTTCACCGGCAACAAATAAATCATGATTGTAAACACGGCAATTACGGCGTAGGTACAAAGCACGGGGTCTGAGACAATGAAGTGACGATCGGCTTGGACCTTGATCCAGGGAATCGCAATCAGATATGGCAGTATCACCGCAGAAGCGGCCCCAAGCCAAACTGGGATCAGCTTAAATAGTTGTCTGCGTGATCCCCCCACCTGAAACAGAATCTTTAGCATTGGCGCGCAGCTCTGTACATATGCCGCCAGACGAACCCAGATGATTTGCATTGCTACCAACATCAGAATAGAGAAGATCCAGCTCATAAGGAGCAAGCGCCCTTCCTGCCGTTTAGCGTTGACATCAATACCATTTTGGAAGTTATTCACACGGTAGGCACTGGGCATATGTTCCCGAAGGGCGTTTTCCAATGCTTTTGCACTTTCGGCACTGGAATAGACATACAGTATGTTTACCGGCGCATCTGCCATCAGTTTTTGCATCAACGCATCACTGATATAGACATTCACCTTCCAGGGGTCCTGATTTCCTGTTTCAACAATTCTCGTCAGAGTGACTTCGATTTGCTCCCCAAGATGATTTGATCTCTCCAGGTGGTAAACGCCCAATGCTGTTTCCCCTTCTGGCAGATCTGCCGCAATCTCATATTCCTCCAGCGGTGGCGATTGGGGCGCAAAATCGCTATAGGAGTGAATATAAACCATAAACGAGTTCCCATCGGGAGGGACCAGCAAGTACGATTCTGTGATATCCTTAATCTGTTCTACCCTCCCTGCTCCGGCCAGTTCATCTGCAATTCGCAGCTCTTCCGGGGAGAAGCCCGAATCGCCGGACATGACAACGATGAGTCCTTCTACAATACTGTGCGTATTTTGCGCATTGACGTTCAAGTATCCGTTAAACAGCAGGATAAAGGCAGTCACCAGAGGAACGAGAATCAGAAGGCAGCGAACAATCGGCGGTTTTGTCCGGCGAACCCACAGGTAAGGCAACGAAGTAGATTGTGTCCGTGGCTGCTTGTACTTTCTGCTGCGGGGGCGATGCATCAGAGAAACCGCCAGTACACAAAGGCACACCAAGAAGTAGAATAGAATCTCCAATGCGGTGGTCCTTGGATTCATATAGAAAACTTCCCACATTGTTGCAGAATCCGCAGTGTTCCCAAGGAAATGCTCATACAGATACCGCATGACAACCCCGGATAAACCGATTGCGCCTAAGGCAGCGAGCGGAAAGATAACTCCGAACTCCGCCAAAAACAACTGGACAACCTGTCCTTCTGTTGCGCCAAGGGCACGCAAATCTGCTGTTTCCTGGGAAAATCCTGTGATGTGATTTCCGTAAGCACTGTAGACGATCAAGCCCGAAAAGAGCACCAATGCGATATTTAAGTACAAAACCTTCCGCATATAGGCTACCGTGTCGGGCGAATATTTTATAGCTTCGCCCCACATATCGTAGGCATACCCCACGATCTCAAGATTGCGGCTGCTTTTATCCATTGCGGAATGAAGGGCAGCCATGATCCGCTGATCTTCGGCGAAATAGTCGTTAAATTCCTCGTCGGACATGGAGTTTAACAGTTCCAGATCTGAAGATGCTTTCCAGAATTCCTCAGACTCATAGCTCAGGTAGATTGTGCCATCCTCATAAAATGGTTCTGTCAGACCATCAATATTGCGAAACAAGTCCAGATCCTCTGGTGATGCTTCCAAAATATGTATGGCACATCCTCTGCTGATGCTATTGAGTTGTAGCCGTGCGCCGTACTCCATGCTGTCCCGATAGGTAGATACCACAAGCGGTAGCAGGAATGCGCACAACATGATCCAGAAAAGGGAAAAATGACGTAGGAATCTTCGCTGGAAGGAACGACAGAGATATTGGCAAATCATAGGCTGCCCTCCTTTATGACCTAAAGCTTAACGGTTTTCTTTCGATGGATCTGTGTGTGTCCTATTTTATCCCTGGTTATCTTCCCGGATACTGGCACGCATGGTTATACTCCTGACGGTATGTGGATTGATGGGTGGTATGACCAACGGCGCAAACATCCGCTTCAGTGATAGTTTTATAAGAATAGTCGCACCGAGAATTCGTTCCCAAAGCCTCGTTGTAGTAGTAATGCGTCGCGCGCTGTTCCGCAGAAGTACTAATAGTTTTTCTTGTCGTATACTTTCCGCATACAACGCCATTGCTAAACCGATAGCTACAAGAGCCACTGGCAAACGCAGCTACCGGTAACAGTGTTGCTACCATCACGAGGCAAAGCATACACGCAATAATCTTACGGGTGTGAGTGTTCTTTTGATGTTTCATTTGTAAGACATGTGAACAGCCAAGCCTTCATCGGTACTGTGCACATTATCTCTATCACGAGGACAAGGGAGTAGAGTAAGGAAAATGTGAAGATACAGTGGAAATGTGTTTTTGCGTGATATCCGCCTCCGGATAACCGAAGCGGTACAAAACCTGCAAGATATGGTATCCATAGAAACGGTTTTCCCAAAATCGCAGAAATAATTATCAATGCCACGACACCGGCTAACGAGGAATACAGTAGTTCCAGGCCATACGCATATATGGGGATTGTCTTGGATGCAATCACGCCTTGATTTTCCATCTTCTTAGCTGTTTTCCTGGCTAGTTCCTGAACCATTTTCTTATCCCCTCCGCTTCTTGTTAAACCCAATGTAATTCATTGAGAACATCATTTCAAGGGGGTAGGCATGAACGACGTTTCAGGCGACACAAACGACATGTTTCTCCCTCGAAATAATAGTATTGCTATTATATAATAGCAATAGTAGCTTAATTTCTCGCAGCAAAATCGATATAATAACCGTAAAATAGAAAGAAGAATGCGAGGGGCTACTGTGAATTTGTTAAGGGAAAAGATTGGTATTATGATTCGAGAGAAACGAAACAGCCAGCACCTCACGCAAGAGGAACTGGCCGAGAAGGTAAACCTTTCCACTGGGATGATCGGGCAAATCGAGCGTGGGGAGACTATGCCCAGCATTGAAAGCCTGGATGCAATAATTAAGGAATTGGGCATTGATCCCAGGTCTTTGTTTGGAGACACTCCTCAATCCAACAAAGAGCTGGCAGAGTTATACATGATCGTTTCCCGAATGAGTTTGAATCAGCAGCACCTTTTACTCCGAATTGCCAAGGCAATTCGGGATGACTGACGTTGGGGCTTTGATACTTTTGGCACAAACGACACATAAAGCGGCACAAACAACAAAAACACCACCTTGAATGGACTTCTGAAATCTGGTAAAATAGATTTAGATACTATCCATTTCAAGGTGGTGTTTTTATGGAAAAGCTTCGATTGGGAGTTTGCGATGATGAAGCACAGGATTTGGCTCAAGTCTTAGAAATGGTAAAACATTACGATGTAGACTGTCAACTTCAAATTACCACTTTCCTACATGCCAAAGATTTACTGTACGCAGCAAAGACATCTGGCTTTGATATTACAATTCTGGATATCGAGATGGAACCTCCTACAGGATTTGATATCGCCAAGGAGTTGATTTCCATGCCCAATCCCCCTATTGTAATATTCGCTACAAAAAGCAATGCTTACGCACTGAAAGGGTATGGGGTCGCAATACGGTATCTTCAAAAGCCTGTTATGCGTGAGGCCTTCTTTGAAGCCATGGATGCGGCCATTGCTGATGCAACAGCGCACCGCCTGACGTTCCAAATTGATACAGCACTTGTCTCCGTACATCTGCGAGACATCCAATATATCGAAACATTCGGGCATTATGCCATAGTCCATACGGCAGATGAGGCATACCGTTTTCGCAGCACCTTAAAAGAAGTGATGTCCCGTCTGCCAAAAGGATATTTTGCATCTCCACATAAAAGTTACGTTGTAAATTTAGAACACATTCGCTCCGCAACTGCGACAGAAATAGTGTTGGACTGTGGCGTAGTGGTACCCATTGGACGAAAGCGGATGCAGGAATTTAACGATGCGCTGTATCGCTTCCTTGGGAGGTAGCCATGTATTATATTCTTGCAGAGCTCACAGGAGTCGTTGCAGAAATACTCCTTGCACATATCTATTTTAATGGTTTCTTTACCAAAAGGTCGCATCCTAGGTGGGCAATGGTAGGTAGCTATATTGCTTTTGGTGTTATTCTTACGGCACTTGCTTTTCTTCCAAATGTCTCTTTCCTTCGATTGGTTTTCTGCGCAACCGGACTCAGTATGATCGTATATTTCTTTTCCAGATCGAGCGTTCTTCAAGCGGTCTATGCCAGTATCAGTTACAGCGGTCTATATGTATTAAATGAAATGCTAGTGTTCGGCCTATTTGCCCTATTCCATATTGACGTACAACAAATAATGTCTGACGCACGTACCCGTACTATGGCTATTATTATCACGCATATGCTATTATGGCTGTGCGTATTGATCGTGCTGGCAATTACGAAACGCAGAAGGACTGCCATTACATTGTCCTTCTTGCTCACATTAACTCCAGGATATATTGCAGGAATTGTATTGGGCCTGTCATTTTGTATGCATGTCCTTTCTGGTGACGAGGTAATGCCTGTTCCAATTTTGGTATCTGCAATCGGTCTGCTCTACGTAAACATTGTCATCGTTTTGTATGCAGAGCGTGCAAAAAGTGCTTCTGATCAGAAACTACAAGCGGAACTGGCTGAGCATCATTATGCCATGCAGGAGCAATACTATACCCAACTCCGGAGTGAACAGGAAGAAACCCGTGCCATGTTCCATGATATCAATAAATATATGCAGGCCATGCGAACCTTGGCGGCAGAAGGGAACGTAGCGGAAGTCAATCAGATGATGGCTGAAACTCAAGAGCTATTTGACAGTCTTACTACGGTTGTTGACGTTGGAAACAGTGTTGTGAGCGTCATTCTGAATGAGTACCGGGAAATTACGGAGGATGCAGATATTTCATTTACCTTTGATGTCAGCGTTCCTCAAAACTTGGGAATTTCTGCAGTAGACCTTTATGTTTTAATGGGTAATACTCTGGATAACGCTGTTGAAGCTTGTGCATCAGTGCCAGCGGAGGAAAGATATATACGGATTCAAATGCGGACATATCACAATATTCTCTTTTACCAAATCGAGAATCCCTTCGCAGAAGGATATCCTCAGCGCAGTCGGGGGAAAAGCCATGGCTATGGCCTTCAAAATGTCCGAAAATGTGTAGAGAAGCATACTGGACATATGTCCATCTCGCAGGATGAAAACAAATATGTATTGTCTATGAGGTTAAATAACTGCATTCCGATTGACTGTCAACTTTTAGATAATACGCACTCATCGGTATAATTTAATATCAAAAAGGCAGCATTAAAACGATTGACCGTTTTGATGCTGCCTATAAATTTTATGGTGCAAAAAATCGTCTCGTCTTCGATGGCGAAGTTGCCAAATCCATAGTTTGGGGATTACATATATAGGAGGAAAAGCTACAGTAGCAAGCACAGCAAGTGAGTACCCACTTGCGAAATTTGTTATTGGGCAAATCCCAAAACCTTGAACGAAAACGGAGGCGGTAGATGGCAGTCAGGAAGCGGAATATTCAAATCAAATTTTATGTCACGGAGGAGGAAAAACAGCTCATAGACGAGAAGCTGTCCCAGCTCCCGGCAAAGCGGATGGGAGCGTACCTTCGGAAGATGGCGATTGACGGATATATCATCAACCTGGACACCGCGGACATCAAAGCCTTTACCGGGGAACTGGCTGCCATTGGGCGCAATATCAACCAGATAGCCAAGCGGGTGAACGCCGGGGATTCTCTGTACCACGCAGATATTCAGGAAATCCGGGAGAGGCTGGACGAAATATGGCAGTTACAAAGACGCATCCTATCAAGTCTACCCTAAAGGCCGCCATAGACTACATCTGCAACCCGGCCAAGACGGACGGCAGTTTACTTATTTCCTCCTATGGCTGCTCCGCTGAAACCGCCGATATTGAATTTGCCTGGACGAGGCGGCACGCCATTGACAAGGGCGAGAATCTGGGTCGTCACCTAATCCAGGCATTCGCTCCCGGAGAGGTAACGCCGGAGGAAGCCCATCAAATTGGGTTGGAGCTGGCGAAGGAGATTCTGGGTGGGAAATATGAGTTCGTCCTGACCACCCACATTGACCGCGGGCATATCCATAATCATGTGATTTGGAATGCCGTCAGTTTCTCGGATCACAAGCATTACCATTCCAACAAGCGCAGCTATTATGAGATTCGCCGCGCGTCTGACCGGCTCTGCAAGGAGCATGGCCTGTCCGTCATCGTTCCCGGGCAGGAGAAGGGCAAGAGCTACGTTGAGCATCAGGCTATACGGAATGGCACCAGTTACAAGGCAAAGCTGAAAGCCGCCATTGACCGACTGCTCCCGGCCTGCGCGAATCTAGAAGATCTGCTTCACAGATTGCGGGAGGAAGGGTATGAGATCCGACGTGGGAAGTACATTTCCTGTCGGGCATCCAATCAGGAACACTTTACCCGGCTGAAAACCCTGGGCGTTGATTATGCGGAAGAAGCCCTTGTAGCTAGGATTGCGGGCCGAACCCGTCCATCGAAGTGTCCCAAAGTGCGGGATAGCAGCATTCAGCGGATCGCCGTCATCCAGGGCAATCAAAGTCTTGGGCTGCAACACTGGGCGAAGGTCCAAAAGCTGAAAGAGGGTGCCAAAACCCTAAACTATCTGGCAGAGCATGGCATTGACAGCTATGAGGCGCTGGACAGTAAGTTTGCGGAACTGAATGCCGCTGTGGATGATTCGCTTGCCTCCATTAAGGCGGTGGAAGGTAAAATTGCGGAGCTGAATCTGATTGCCAAATACGCCGCTACCTACCGGAAGTGCCGCCCGGTCTATAACCGCTACCGAAAATCGGAGGATAAGGAAAAGTTCCTTCGCGGACATGAAAGCGAGATCATCCTTTTTGAAGCCGCCGCTCGGGAGCTGAGACGGCTGGGAGCTGTCCCGCTGCCCGCTGCTGAAAAGCTGGAAGGAGAGCTATTGGAGTTGACTGCGTGGAAGGGTACTTTATACGCGCAGTACACCGCCGCCAAGCGGCAGGCGAAAGAGTACGATACCATCAAACGAAATCTGGACATTCTGCTCCCGCCGGAGCGGAGCGTTACACAAGAATTAGAATAAACAAGGAGAGTACAATATGAACGAAAAGCCCGTTATCATCGTCACCGGGAAGGTGCCCAATATGCAGAGCTGGTACGAGGAAAAATGCAAACGTGCATTGGAGGAACTGGCCCATCTGGCCGATACCATCCACCGTCCGGGAGATACCCCCAACCGTGGCTGGGCGACCAAGGAGGAAGAAATCAAAACACACCTGTTTAACGCCGTGCGCCTGGTGCTGATTCTGGCGAATGTATCCTGTGGTCAGCGGAAAAGCGTGGGCAGTGAGGATGTGGGGAGCATTGTGGATGAAGGATTCGCCGGATACGAAAAGGTCTGGGGAAAGTTTGCGGAATAGACATCGTTCGCAGATTATTAGCGCCTCCTGAATCCACAGCTGTTATAATGGATTCCAGGAGGCGATATACCATGACGAGAAAAGAAGTTCTCTATCTGTTTTTCAGAAAGACCGTAATACCCGTAGTTAGTGTGGCCCTGCTGGTCTGCATCTTCAAATCCGCCTGTATGAAGGATGGAGCGGTTGACTATCTATGGCTTTGGATACTCTGTGGGCTGCCGTTTGGGCTTCAGCGGATGTGGCTCCGGTTTGTACCGGGCAGCAGCTCCATGGGCGGCGGGATTGCCCTGTTCGCACTGAACTTCATTATTGGAGGTATCATCGGTGGATTCATCCTGGCCTGGCAGCTGATTGTGGCGGTGTGGTATGTACCGCTGACAATATACCACTTGATAATTGGCAACAATTAAAGCAATGCGAATACATTTTGCGAACCAAATCGTAAAATGTATTCGCATCATTTTTAATTCAAAAGTCATTAAACCTTATATCGGGCAAAAATTTACGAGAGAATGCTGGTGCTATTAAAGATTAAGTGCTATAATAAATACAAACATTGTGAAACAGAGGGTTAATATGGAAAGTACAAAGAAAGACGTCCTGCGTGCTGAGGCTGCACAGCAAATGGATGAACAGTATATGCCTCCAGTTCAGAGTGCCAATACATTGTTTCGATTCTTTGAAAAATCGGACTACTTATATTCCACGTTAAAAAACAAAGCGTTAATTCCGCGTTTTTACCCTGAGAATGTTGATTATCTTTCGATTGGTTGTCATCAAATAGCATACCCCATGGTATGTTTTTGCGATATAAACATACACCGATTGGGTAATCATCTGGCAACATATGGCGGATATGGAATCGCTTTTTCAAAGAACTGGGGGATTCATCAGGGAATACAACCATTGCAGTATGTAAATAAGCACTCGATCTTGTGCAAAGATTTCTCGACCGCCTTCACATCAGCCATGCAGACAGAACAAACTATTCCAGCAATCGACTATCTCCTTACCCAAATGTTTTACTTAAAGCCAATAGAGGGCACCATGCCAAAGAATGGAAAAGAAATATCAAAGAATTTCACCGATGAATGTGAGTGGCGTTTCATTCCGAACGTTTCCAAAATTGATTTGCCCCAAGCGGTTTCTGACGATGAAATAGTTAGCATAGGTGTCCTCAACCAGACAATAGCTGACAATGAATGCTGTTGGCTCAAATTCTCTCCCTCTGACATTAAGTATATTATTCTTAAAAGTGAAGACGATTTCGGGGAGATATGCAGAATAATCGATGAAATTACAGATGACGATGCAGTACGAAAAAAGCTTATTTCTCAAGTTCTGATATGGGAGAATGTTAAGGAGGATTTTTGATGTTTTCGAAGTTTAGAGAGACTTTCGTCAAGAAGCCGCAATTTACATCTAAGGTACCAGATTCAGTTTTGAAGACTGCAGGAAAAAATCTGCCTGATGGTTTTCGATATGTGGAGGATCACAACGGGTATTGCCGTTTAGATTGTGATGGAACCCTTGATATTACCGGTTTCAATGCGGTATTGCCTAAAGAGGCTGAATCCGTTTTTGATCCGAACGGTCACTACACATTTCAAGACATACTCACCTATTCATACAACACACAGACAACGATCAAGCTCTCTCCTGATAAGGACGGATGCTACACTGTCAATGGGGAAAAAATTAAAGCTAGTGACTTCATCGTAGCGCCTTTGAAAGGTATTGAGCTTTCTAATGGCTGCCTATATGTAAGGGCTCCTACATTTCCGAACCCTTTTCCACTCGAAATTGCGGGCAATGGCTATACGCTCACACTTATGTTTCAGCGCCAAACAATAAACAGCATAAATAAAATGTCCTTCGCTTCGGTTGGACAAGCTCCACTGAAAATTTCGTATATTTTAGATTCTGCAAACATAAATAGTCCTATGCAATTCAATATCTCGTTGTGTCCATATCCGTCTGTCTCTGATGTTCTCGCTGCAAAAGAGATTTTTAATGCGTTTTCGCAGGGAGATGGTACTCTGGGTGGTGTGATAATTACCCCTAATGAGGATATGACATTTCAAGGCATACCGGACAAAGTGTTGCAATTTTGGCATCGTCTTTATGAGATTGAAAATAAACTAAATGTGAAGTTTAATGCGGAAAATGATTTGACAATTGGTGATGTCAAGAATGTTGATAAGTTATATCGCTGCCTTGTAGAGGAAAAGCCATTCATTGAATATCAAAAGGAGATTACTCTGAGTGGCTTCGTTGGTGAGAGTGACTCTATTCAGCGCAAATGCAGAGAAAATCAAGGTAGGGAAATTATATTTGAGTACGTTGAAGAATTAAAAATTTCCATTCTTGGACTAACTTTACCGTTGTGTTCATTGGTTGATATTTTTGATGGAAAACTTGAAAATCCAACATTGCATTCCCAAAATGGCTCTGGAAATTTTTCTGTGCAAATGCTTCCCGCAGAAGGGAAACGTATGTACACTTCAAGGCAAATTTTTCTTGACCACACAGATCTTGAGAGTGTACAGAAGGATAGCTCGCATTTTGAACGATTCCGTTCTGCAACTGAGTTGGAAAAATATTAAGTTCTTCAATTCTTCGCAGGCATGGCGAAATCTGCATTAAATAGCTCCTGTAATAGTTCAAAAAATAGGCGTACGGCCAATCGGACAAACCGAAAGGCCGTACGCCTATTTTTATGTGCGGCAGAAAGTGTGTAAAACTGGCCTTTTTCTTCCTTATATTAGGAATCGACCCAGCACAAAGGAAATCATAAATGACCTCATGGAAAATACGGATATGGAGGATTATTCAGCCGCTTTTCCACCCATATCCATACAGTTTTTCGCCCGCCTGGAACTGTAATGTGGGCAGGCAATCAGATGTACCCGGAAACTCTGTTTACAGCCATATGCGCAGCGTTGACAAAGTGGATGATACTGCCGTCGCCCGTTCCCACCCAGGAAGAACGCCCATTCAAGTCTCCATTTCTTGCTTCGGCTCATCGTTCCTCCCGTTCCGGTGCGCCCCGGCTGGGAGTGTCCACCTTCAGCTGTTTATCACACTCCTGGCGGGCCATTTCCAATCTGTCCCGGATGGAGGGGCGTTCCAAATTTCTGGGATCAGCCGCCACCGCAAAGGCCCGGGTGCCGTTGCCCATGATAAGGAAGCGCCGGTCATCGGAATGGTGGTGGACACCGTAGCCCAGGGCCTCCATCTGCTTCTGGTTCAAAGCGGTTAAGGTGAAGTTCCCCCTGGGGGTCTGCACATGGCCTCCGGTTTCAAATTTGTCTGGGAGATAGACTTTCTCCTGGGTCTGCTCCGGCACGGGCAGCACCACCAGCTTGCCGTCTCTAGGGATAAACAGCTCCGGTGTTCGGAACTGCTCTGTATACTTCTGGATCAGCTCCGGGGTCAGAGAGGCAAAGTCCTCCTCGCCCAGGCCGACCACCAGAAATGTACCGGCCACAATGTCATAGAGGCTGCCGGTATCATCCCGCAGGCCACGGTTCAGGTCCATGCCAAGCAGTTTTCCCTCGTCATTGCAGACCAGAGCCACAGGGGCATCGTAGGGATAGATGGCCTGGAATGTTCCATCGACTTCCGCCTGCATGGATCTGTAGCCGGGGGCGATTTGTTTTACATAGGGTTCTTTCAGCGGCTCTACCACCAGAACGGTCATTTTCTCCGGCTCTCCGTAGACAGCCCGGGCCTGTTCTGCAATATCCGCCGGGGTCTGCTCATAGGCCGCCGCCTTGGCGGCATATTCCCGCTCCGCCTTTTCCGCAAAGGCCAGCATTTCATCAATGTGGGATTTGTCAGGGTTTTCAAGCCCTTCCCGGACAGTATCCGGGTCAAAATCCAGCCATTCCTCATAGCCGGTGGCCTCCTTGAATTTCTCCAATTCAGAGAGAAGATAATCAGTGGCTTTCTGTCCCAGGGCTTCCAGCTTTTCGCTGTAATCCACAATTCGTCCCGCAAGAAGTTTCTCTTGGATATCCGCCAATGCGTTTTGCGCGTCGGGGAAGGCGGCGGCGTACTGGGCATCTTCCCGCCGAAAAAGAGCGTCTATGTCATAGGCAATGTCAGCGGCCCACACCTCAATTTCCTCCTTGGAAAGATCTTCTTCGGGAACAGACATGATCCGGTACTCCTCCGGGATGTTTTCCGGGTTTCCATCGTAAACTTCCACGAAAGAATCCCCGGTGTCCCGGACATAGCCGTATTCGGTGAACTGACCATCTTCATCCAAGACAACATCCCGCCCATAGGCTTCATAATCAATGTAGTTTTCCAGATAGTCCGGTACCTGCATGGCTTCCAGCTCATAGATATAGTACCGGCCCAGATCGTCATAGTCGGTGATGTTCGGATTCACCTCATAGCAATCCAAATTTTCCGTCAGGTTTATCATATCCTGCAGGCTGCCGCCATGGTCGCCCACCGACATTGCCGCCTGGAACTGTTCATATTCGCTCTGGCTCATTTCATCCAGCTTGGAAGCAAGATAATTTAATTCATCCAGATTGACGTATTCTCCCAGCTTGTCATACAGGCCGTCCACATAGCAGTCGTAGTCTGTAATAAACCATTCCTCATAGGCGTATCCAAAATCGTCCTTCTGGCCGATGCCGATACTGTCCATGGCGGCCTTGAGTTCTTCCGCTGCGGTGGGAAATTTCACCCATTCGCCTATCAGCTCGCCCTCATTGTATTTTCCGAGGTTCGTAATGAAAGCGGCGAAGGGATAATCCCGGTTATATTCATATGTAGGCATCCTGCCGCCTCCTTACCGCTCTGGCCCGGTGCGGCTGATGTTCTTCTCCGGAGCCGCCTGGGCAGCGCATTCCTCTTTGGCGGCGTTCAGCCGATCCCGGAGGGAGAGGCGTTTTTCCATCTTCGCCCGAAGGATGCTGTCCAGGTCCCGATTTGACAGGTCTGCCAAATTGTCCTGGGGCACCTGGAACATGACGGTGCGGTCCCCGACCTGGGCGTAGACCTCAATGGTTTGGAACCGGCGATTGTATTTGTACGCCAGATCATCCGGCAAAGAAGCGATTTTATCCCCATTCATGCCGGCAATTAGGAAGGTGCCGGCGATCACATCATAGACCTGGCCCCGGCCATTGTAGAGCGCCCGGTTCCATTCCAGGCCGGATTCTCTGCCGTCCTCCCGGCAAAGCACGGCCACCTCCGGTCCGAAGGGATGGGTAACGGAGTAATCGCCGTCTAAGATACCGCCGAAATCACATTCTTCCACCTCCCGCAGGCAGGGGGCTTTCCGTGGCTCCACCACAAGGACCTGGATGGTATTTGGCAGATCATCCAGGGCAGGATCATAGGCGGTGAGCTTCTTGTAGTCCTGCAGGTCAGAATAGAGCGCATCCTGTTCCGTCTGACCTAAGTCCTTTAGCCTGGATTCCAGGAAGGCCACTTTGCCATCTATCAGCCAGTCATAGAAGGCAGCCACCTGGGACCGTTTCTCTGGGTACTTCTCTGTGTATCCGGTGTCAAAATCCCGAAAGAAGCTGTCGCACTGAATCGCCAGATCCTCCGCCCAATCCTTCTTTTCCTCGTCGGTCAGCAGAAGCAGTTCCGGGGTGAACACGACATAGCCTGCTGGGATTGTCTCCGGGTTGCCGTCGTAAAACTCCGCAAAGGGAGAACTGGTGGGAGAAATGTAGCAATCATCCTCAATGGAGCCGCCCTCGGATTCCGCTATATCCCGCCCAAACGCCTCATAGTCAATGTAGTCCTCCAAGGCTCGGATGGTGGAATGGTCGTAGGTGTCCCGCTCATGGAGGACATACTGAGCCAAATCCTCATAGTCCTGGATGTTCGGCTCAATGTCGTAGCAATCCAGATTCTCCGTCAGGTTGATCATGTCCTGGATGGTATCACAGTGACGGCCCGTATCCACAATGGCCTGGTAGGAACCGAACTCCCCGTCCGTCATGGCTTCCAGGGCAGCGGCCAGGTAGTTTAGTTCGTTGATATCCGTACAGTCCTCCACAGCGGCGGCGTTGTATAGGTGGCAGTCCACCTCACCCAGATACCAGCCCTGCCGGTCTCCACCGATGTTTTGCAGCAGCTCCCGAAGTGCCTGCTGTGTGGTGGGCAGCTCCAACCACTGCTCCCGCTCCGGCTCCTCCTTGTTGACAATGCGGACAGAAATGGGGAAAAGAGACCCATCATACTGTTTTTCCAAATTGTGACCTCCTTATTTTTTCTTTTGAAATTCCAGCTTGTAGTGAACATATTTTTCGCCGGTGTCATCCAGCAGCACTGCGGCATCGTAGGTGACGCCCTTCTTTTCAGACCACATACCTTTTACGAGAATCCGCCCCTTTTTCAGAAGGTCAGCCGCCATTTTGGCAGTCAGTACCTTCTTTCGGGAAGTCCAGAAGCGGTCATCTTTCCAGAGGACAAAGCCGCAGCTACGGTCCGAACAGGCGAAGTTCTTTTTGCCCTCATAGACGGACTTTCCGCAGCGGGGACAGATACCAATGCTTTCCCGCTCCGGGGCAAACAGCATCCGGCCTCCTTCGGATACCTGGGAATGGTTGGATATGAGAGTCCGCACCATCTCCCGGATGCCGTCCAGGAAGGTATCCGGGGAGGCGGCACCCTTGGCAATCTCCGTAAGCTGCTGCTCCCATTCGGCGGTGAGCATGGGAGAAGTCAACGGCTCCGGGAGAATGGAGATCAGGCTGATGCCGTCCTGGGTAGGAATCAAACTCTTGCCCTTGCGCTCCACGAAACCGGCAGACACCAGCTTTTCGATGATGGCCGCCCTGGTAGCAGGGGTGCCCAGGCCCTTCCGTTCGGCATCCTCCGGGATGTCCTCCTTCCCGGCGTTTTCCATGGCCGAGAGGAGAGTATCCTCGGTATATGCGTTGGGCGGCTGTGTGAAGTGTTCTACCACAGCTGGTGCAGCTGTTTCGTAGGTGCGGCCCTCTGAAAAGTCAGGAAATACTTCTGCTTTCTCCGGTGCCTCTTTCAAGAAGGTGCGGAAAGTCTGGTCAATATCCTGCCAGCCATCGGAAAGGACCTGCTTGCCCTTGGCGGTGAAGGACTGACCGCCGCAATCAAAGGTGGCCGTGACAGCCTCATACACATAAGGCTCCGCCGATACACACAGCAGCTTGCAGCAGACCAGCAAAAACAAATTGCGCTCACCCAAAGGCAACGCTTTGATATCCGCTTTCTCAACCTCCATCGTGGGAATAATAGCGTGGTGGTCGGATACATCCTTGTCGGAGATCATGGTCTCCACCAGTGGGAAGAAGTTACTGCAGCTATCAAAAGGCGGCAGCTTCGCCGCTAGGTGAATCGCGCAGGAGGCTGTTTCCGCCATATCAGAGGTCAGATACCGACTGTCCGTCCGGGGGTAAGTCAGCAGTTTCTTCTCATAGAGGCTCTGGGCGTAGTCTAAGGTCTGCTTTGCGGTGTAGCCCAGCAGTCGGTTCGCCTCCCGCTGCAAGGTAGTGAGATCATAGAGCTTTGGGGGCTGTTCCTTCTTCTGTTCTCGTGTGACGGAGTTACAGATAACGGCGGACTCCTTGCAGGCCGCCGCTGCCCGCTCTGCTTCCATGGAATCGGTAAACTTATCCGACACCGCTTCGGCTCCGTTCACTTCCAGCCGCAGAACATAGTATTTCTCCTTCTGGAACTGGGATATTTTCCGTTCCCGCTCCACCAGCATTGCCAAAGTGGGTGTCTGCACCCGGCCTACGTTCAAGGTGCGGTGGTATAGAACAGAGAACAGCCGGGTGGCGTTGATGCCCACCAGCCAATCCGCTTTCTGGCGGCAAAGGGCGCTCTGGTAGAGGGCTTCGTAGTCCGCGCCGGGGCGCAGGTCCGAAAAGCCCTCCCGGATGGCGCTGTCCTCCATGGAGGATATCCAAAGCCGCTGTACCAGCTTGCGGCACCCGGCCATTTCATACACCAGGCGGAAAATAAGCTCCCCCTCCCGGCCAGCGTCGCAGGCGTTGACGATGGTATCTACATCAGGGCGGCCCATAAGGGCACGGAGATTTTCAAAGGCGGCCTCCTTGCCGGGGGTCAACACATAGCGGAAGGGCTCCGGCAGGATGGGCAGATCCTCAAAGTGCCATTTTCGGAAACAGGGATCATATCCGGCTGCATCCATGGGGGATACCAGGTGGCCGACGCACCAGGAAACCAGCAGATTGTTCCCCTCATAAAAGCCGTCAGCCCTGGATGTAGCACCCAGGGCTGATGCAATGGAAGCGGCAACGCTTCTTTTTTCAGCGATAATCAGTTTCATTCCTCGTCCTCATTCAGATATTCTTCGTCGTCCAAATCAAAGTCGTCCAGATCAGAAGGGACATTCTTTTTCTGCTTGGGCTTCACTACCACAAAATAGTACCCGGCACCGCCGCCCGCGGCCAGGAGCAGCACCAACATAAATAAGGTGCTTCCGGCAGAATTGTCTTTTTGCTGGGCAGGCTCCGCAGTGGTGGGCTTCGTCTCCTTGCCAACGCACTTTGTCATGCTGGTTATGCAGAGCTCGCAGGATGTATTGATGTTCCCAGCCGTGCATTTTTCGGTGCAGGAGCAAACAATGGGCGTTGTGGGCAGCTGTTCCTCGTTGATCAGGTCCAACAGGTCCGCCTCGTCCACCTGATTCAGAAAGTGAACGGTATTTTCGCCGCTGGCCGCCCGGTCAATGATGATGTAGAAATAATGGCCGCCCTTGGATTTGACGGTGATGAACTGCTTGTCCGCATCCCCGTGGATATCATCCACGATGGTCATGTTGCCGTCCGGGGTCAGTACATTGTCGTTGTGTTCCGGCTCCGAAATCTCCGAATCACCGCTGGGGTCATCCCCGGTAGCAAAGGCCGTCACGGAAAGACTGCCTACCAAAAGCACCAGGAGCAGAAACGTGGTCAGAAGCCGAAAAACTTTAGATTTCATCAGTATCATCCTCCATTTCAGAATCATCTTCCTGTTCCAGTTCTGCCCGCATTTCCTCGGGCAGGACGATCTGCCCGCTGGCGTAGGCCCGCAGGAACGCCGTCAGCTCCCGGTTATCCATCTTCACCGCCTTCACCATGCGGACGATCTCCAGATTTTCTTCCTCCGTCAGCTGGGTTTCCAGAGTGCGGAGCTTCGTCTGAAGCTGGGAGATTTTCTCCTTGGTCTTTGCGATATCCTTTCGGATCTTGTCAGTTGTTGCCATAAAATATCCTCCATTTTTATTGATAGGGTGGTCTGGCAAAGGCGTAAAAGTGCGTCTGCCAGTAGGTCGTATTGATATCCACATAGCGGATGGGATCGCCGCAGTGCAGCATTTTCCCGGCACCTACATACAGTCCCACATGAGAGATGCCGGGGGTATCATAGGTGCCCTTGAAAAAGATAAGGTCGCCGGGCTGGGCGTTGGATTTGGCTACGGGAGTACACAGGTTGTATAGCCCCTGGGCGCTGGTGCGCCCCACATTCCACACGCCGCTGTTTCGCATAGACCAGCAGATAAAGCCGGAACAATCGAAAGAGGTATTGGGATTGCTGCCGCCCCAGACATAGGGCATACCAATGTACTTTTCCGCTTCCGTAATGAGCGTGGAAAAAGTCTCGTCTGCCAGCACTTCACTGGGGATCTCATACTTGGGCGGTGTTTCGGAATACTTTCCTACATAGGACGAATTGGGAAACAAATCTTCCCGGTTGCCCAGGGTCGCCATGTAAGCGGCGTACATACTCAGCCCATCCTCGCCCAGGATCTCCACAGGGATATGGGAGAGGTTCCGGTTTTTCAGCGTCACGGTGCAGATGGTGTAGGTGTAGGGCACTTCAACCTCCACCTCGTAGTCCTCCATAATGGGCTGACCCTTCTTGTCCAGCAGAATATTGCCGGTTCTTGGGTCACGCATGGGCCGCTGTTCAATCTCCGTTTCTGTGCAGTAGCGGGTTTCGGTTTCCACCGTTTCCGTCAGAATGTATTGCAAACCGAACAGGCGGTTCAAGTCGCCTTGTACCTCGTCTATGGTGAAAACGCCCTCGTGAAGTGCGGAGAGAATGGAAATCAGCACATAGGGGTCATGCTCGATGGTGTCCAGCTCAAAGTGGTATTCGTCATAGTTGTGGGTGCTTTCGTAATTCCGCAAGCGATTCTGTAGCTCTGCCTCCATGGCGCGGTAGGCACTTTCGGCGTCCAGCATATCCTTGTCCTCTGACAGATAGGACGTGCTTACAAAGCTGCTGATCCCGGAACCAGCCATTACGGAACAGGAGGAGACACCGCCGATCAGGAACAAAAGCAGTACGCCGATACCCAGAATAACTACCAGATACCCCTTGGATTGTCTGGCCTTTTGGACAAATTCCCGTAGGGAACTTTTGACGCTGCTGACACCATGTCCGGTAGCTTCCGCCGTTCTTTGTGCCTGCCGCATCTGCTGGGTATACTGGCGCTGGATACGCTTCTTCTGCAAATACCGAGAAAACGGATTGGAGCTGGCAATTCCGGGATTCTCCTGTACCGCTTTCTGGTAGGTAAATTCCGCGTTTGCCCGGTCAAAGGCCCGCTGGGCTTTCTCCACATCCCGCCAAGGCTTCCTTTTCTGGTGCTCCACCGCCTGCTGGATACCGTGTTCGCCCAATCGCAGTCCACGCTCCGCCAGCTCCTCGCCCTTATGTCCGGCCTCCACACCCACATTTTCCTGTTCGACCTTGTGAACTTCATTGTGGATTTCCTGCTCCAACCGCCGCAAGGGCATACGAAGCGGGTCATGGCGCAGCTTCGTATTTGGCGGCCTATCTATCTCCTGATAGACAGACACGGGTTTCGCCCTACTGTTGGCATCGTCATAGATTCGTTGCCTTACCTTTTTCCGCTGTTTCGGGACATTCTCCTTGGCAGCGTCCAATCTGTCCGCTGCGGCGTTGGAGCGGTGGATAGCATCTGCCAGCGTCGGATTTTCTAAATCCTCCTGTGAAAATTGGAGCCGGGAGGACTGGTGCTTTTCGCTGCCAACGTCCGTTTCCGGCGTTCTGCCGCTGATATTTTCCACTTCTCCTGTGGATAGATTTTCTGCTACTGCGCCGTCCTTGGTCATCTTCTGGACGACCTTCGCCCGGGCTTTTCGCTGGTCTATGGCTGCCCACCTGCCTTTCCGTAGGGGCACTCGTCGCCGCACAACCCTTGCTCAATTTTGGAAATATAATGAAAAATAGGGTATGCCTGAGGTGGGCAGACGGCGTTGCCCAGGGTTTTTAGACGAAGCACACGGTTCTCCATATGCTTCGTCATGCGGGGGATTCCCTCCGGCTCTTTGTCCCAGAGGATAGGTCCGTCCATCCGGTGGGGAAGCCCATGAGCCATTCCACCCAATCCGGGTTCAGGGCCGCATCCGGGCTGGCATTGGGGGTCAGGTAGTACACCGCCGCCGACAGACTCAAGCTCCAGATGGCCCCGCTCCTGTTCCGCTTGCGGAAGATCCCGCCCTCCGACAGGAACACATCCAGGTTTCGGGCGTCCCGGTTGGTCGCTGAATCGGAGGCAAGGGGTGTGGGAAACATCAGCCGCGAGGATAAAAGTTCGCTGGCGCTCATGCCACGCGCCGACACCGCAAGCCGGAAATACGAATGGGAGAACAGCGTATCCCGCTTTTGCCAGGTCAAAAATCGTTTTGTCGAGGCCCATATTGAGGAAGCCAGCAACATTTTCCCCAAGCACCCAATGGGGCCGCAGTTCGGCAATGACCCGGCACATTTCCGGCCACAGGTAGCGTTCATCCGCAAAGCCCTTTCGCCGTCCGGCAGTGGAGAAGGGCTGGCAGGGGAAGCCCCCGGAGATAACGGTAACGGTTTCAAGTCCAGTTCGTTCAAAGAACGCCTCCTTCGTAAAAGTAGTAATGTCCCGGAACCGGGGCACGTTGGGCCACCTGGCTTCCAGGACAGAATAGGGAAAGTCCGCCCATTCGCATTGGCAGACGGTTTCAAATCCGGCGGCCTCCGCCGCCAGATCCAGACCGCCAATGCCGGAGAACAGGCTGACGTGGGTTAGTTTGTGTTCAGTCGTAGGGCACCTCCATAATGTCGTATTCCGGGATTCTCTGGCAATACACCAGATACCGCTGCTTGCCGCCGGAAGCGTAGGGATGACAAGTGAGCAGCGTCACCATGTCCCGGCCTGGCTGAATAAGGATGTTCTCGATCTCGTGGGGTTCAATGATCTTTGTCCCCACCACCCGATACCGCAGGCGTTCCCACAGGTTGGTGATGACTACCTCGTCACCAACCGCTAAATCTGTTATGTAGCGGAAATAAGCTGCGCCGCCCCAGCCCCGGTGGCCCGCAATGACGGCGTTGGTGTTGGAGCCTCCAATGGGAAGGCTGGTGCCGGAGAGGACGGCGGCGCCCTTCGCAATGTTTTCATCCGTAGCACCCAGGTACAGGGGCATTTCCAGATTTAACTTGGGAATGGAGATGACACCAAAGGTTTCATCCGGCAGGCCGTAATCTGTCAGGGAAAACAGCTTCGCTTGATAGACCCCTGCCTCCGAGAGCGTGGACTGTCCATCTGTGTAAATCCGCTGATTGTAAGCTGTCACGGACTCCCATAACTCCGGGTATGGCCGGGATTCTTCCGGTTCTGTTGAGGGAAGAATGATGGTGGGAATATCTTTATCCGGGTCATCTTCCAAACGGGACAGAAAGCTATCCGCTTCCCATCCCATCCTTCGATCCACCACAGCCCCTTGAATGGACGGATAGAGTACCAGAAAGAGGCCAGCCAGGAAAAGCATGAGCAGCATCATAAGAGAAAATGAACTCCACTTATTTCTTGACATACCGGCCGCCTCCGTTTCTTGCCTTTCGGTAAGTCCGTGTGCCTGTTAAAATGATTATGCCTGCGCCCAGGGCGGCGGCAATGCCCCAAAGAATGCCTTGCACATACTTGGCTTCCCAGGTGGAGGCAGCCGGTTCAGTAGCGACATTTTCTTCTTCCAGTACCGCCGCCTCCTCATACGGAATCCGGGAACCCCGCACCAGCAGCCGGTGGGTATTGATGCCATAGGGAGTGCAGGTAACGAGAGTACACAGGTCCTCACCGGGGACGATGCCCAGAAGATCCGTTTCATAGGGCAGGACGGTGTTGATCTCCGTCACCTGGTACGCCAGCGTTTCGTTCAGCACGTTCAGATAGAACACGTCTCCCTGGGTCAGCTGTTCCAAATCGGTAAACATCTTCTGACTTGCCATGCCGCTGTGGCCGGAAAGGATGGTGTGGGTGTTCTCGCCGCCCACTGGCAAAGAACTTCCCAGCAAGTGCCCCACGCCACGGTCTAGTACCTCCACATCGGTGCCGTGGTAAATGGGCAAGTTCACCTGGATTTTTGGAATTTCCACATAGCCCATAATACCGTTTCCGGCAATGTCCAGCTGATTGTCGTAATCCTCGGAGGCAGTCAAGAGGGCTTCCTCGCTGTAGGCACCTGCTGTGCCGGGAGTAATTGCCAGATTATAGGCAATGGCCCGCTGCTTTGCCTCCTGCAAAACGGAATCGTCCGTCTGCTGAATAAGCTCCTGATATGCTGTCTGAATTTCAGAGGCATACTTCTGGTTGACATAATTTGAAATAAGTGGGTACAGTGTAAGCCCTAATGCCGTGAGAAACAGCACCGCGGCACAGATTGTTATTATTCTCTTTTTCAATACGTCCTCCGTCCCTTATATTTTGCTTGTGTTTTGTACATAATAATGCTATAATAGCAGCATGAAAGGAGGCAGCACTATGCCACAAATTCGTCCTATCACTGATCTTCGGAATACTACAGAGATTTCCGACATCTGCCACGCCAAACGGGAGCCGGTTTTTATTACGAAAAATGGCTATGGCGATCTGGTCATTATGAGCATGGAAGCCTATGAGGATCTGATCGACACGTCCTCCATCGATGCTGCTATTGGAAAAGCGGAATCCGAATACGCCAGAACCCACGAATCCCACGATGCCCGCACTGCTCTGGCTTCCCTGCGGAGGAAGCACTTTGGATAAATACGAAGTTCGCTTGATGAATCAGGCGTTGCAAGACTTGGATGATATTTACGCCTATATCGCGGGTAATCTGTTGGAACCAGGCGTTGCCGCAGAAATGGTAGATGCCTTGGAGTCCGAAATTCTGTCTCTGGAATACCTGCCGTATCGTTGTTCAGAGCGCCGCACAGGCTCCTTTGCAAACAGCGGATACCGGCAGCTTATGGTCAAGAACTACATTGTTATTTACCGCATTGATGAGGCAAACAAGCAGGTCCTTATTGTGACTGTGCGTTACGCCAGAAGTTCCTTTTGAGGAAGCCGGAGGGGGAAGCCCCTCCGGCCTTTTCATTTACGCAGACTTCTTACTGGACACCGCGTACAGCACAGCCGCCGCGCCAACCATAAGCAGGATACCCACGATGGTAAACATCATAGTACCGTTATCGCCGGTCTTGGGCAGGTCAAAGCCGCGGGTGTTGACCACAGTCAAAGGAGCTTCGGCGTTGGTGCTGCCGTTGTCCTCCGCCATGTTGACCTTCTTGCCGCTGACGGTGGCAGAAGCGGTCAGGAGCTTGTGTTCCAGGTGCTTCTGGGGGATGTTCTTCAGATCCGCGTCACTCTGAATGACCTGGGCATAGCGGGGATCGTTCTGGATCAGGCCCAGGGCATCGGATGCGTAGACGGTGCAGCTATCAGCACTTTCCTTCTGGGAGATCACCACCTCAATATCCTGTTTCAGCAGTACATAGCCGCTGTCTGTGCGAACTTCGGTCATGGTATAGGTGTCATCCTCCAGACCCTTAATCAGGATTCTGCCCTTGGTGTCACCGGTTTTCACAGGGACAAAGTGAGTGGCATCTTCCTTGTTTCCGGTATGCCCGGTCACGTAATAGACGCCCTCGTCCTGATTCAGTTTTGCCTGAACATAGTAGTTGTCGGTTTTATTCTGTACCAGAAACTCCACCTTGGAGAAGTCGCCCTTGCCGTCAGAAAACAGCTTGGTAAGGTCGATACCGTAGGTGTATACATGGGCATCGTCTACCAGAGTATCGTAGAAAGTCTCGCTGGTACGCTTCCAGGTCAGGACAACCTTGTTGTCGTTGCCCTTGTCGCCTACCACCAGGGAATTGTCACTGTCCATCTTAGCGGTGTAGGTCAGGCGCATAGTGCAGTCGGAGAAACCGGAGTTGACCATGCTTGCATCGGCATAAACAGCCTTGGACTTGTTGATCTCCGCCAGACCCTTGGCGGTCATTTCTACCGTCATGGCAGTCTTGCCGTCCTGAACATCGTTGTAGGAAACGGTGAAATAGCCGTCTGCTTCTTTCCAGGTAGTCACCGCATTCTTGCAGGCGGCATCGGAGAAGATTTCTAAGGTCACATCCCCCTTGGTGTAGGTCAGGCCAGCGGACAGGGTATCAATGAAGGTGTAGCAGGACAGGTAGGTTGCCTCGGAGGTAATGCTGGGCAGGGTGGAAATGATCTGGTAGTCGATGGTATCACCGACGGAGGCTGTGCCTGTGTGGGCGTAAGCATCAGTCTTGCCGGTGTCGTTCTTGCTCTCCCGCAGAGTCTTTTCCAGAGAGGGGATGCCGGTAAGGTTCTTAGGGTACAGGGTAATGTCGTAGATCCAGCGGGTGCCGCCGTCATTGGCGTTGGTGCCGTTGACGGAGGTCATGGGGACGGATACCAGGAAAGGATCGGTGGTGGAAACGACCATTTCAGGGACTTTGGTTTCAGCAACAAGATACAGACCCAGGGGCAGGTTTTCAGCTTTGGTCTTGCCGTAGGAATCCGTCAGGGGCATGGCTGTACCGTTGGTGGCAGCGTAACGCTCCATTGCGTTCTTCACGGTGGTGGAATTGGCAGTCAGGCCGGAAGAAAGGGCGGAGATCAGCACGTCGGACTGATAGAAATACTTGGATGCGTCCAGAGCGTCCCCTTTTTCGTACCGGTTCTTACCTTCCGTCAGACCCAGGGCTTTCAGGAAGTCCGCACCCTTGGCCTTGTCCACGGCGTACAGGATTTCCACATGGCCATCGGTGGTTTCGGTTTCGCCGTACTGGAAAATATCAGCTACCTTTGCATAAGTAAACTCGACACCCTTAATGGCATATCCGTAGCCGGTTTCGCCGTTGCCCAGAGTGGAGGAAGTGCTGCCGCCCAGGACGTTGTTTACCCCGGCTTCATCATAAACGCCGGTGGACACATAGCTGGAATCCCATACGCCGTCCTTTTCGGCATTGGTCAGATCGTACTTGTAGATGGTCAGAGAGCCGGTCTTGGATTCGTCGATGGTGGGCACATTGGTTAGATCCGCAGCGGAGGCAGCTACCGGGAAAGACAGAAGCAGGGTTATGACCAGAAACAGGGAGAGAATTTTCGTGATGTTTTTCATAGAGCAGTTTCCTTTCTCTTGATATGATTTTTATGTTATGGGTGAATTTAGACGTGAAAAAACCAGGGCTTATCCCTGGCAAAGAAATATATGGACAAAATTGGCCCCTTCCGGTAAAAAAGATGTTGCTTTTTCAGAATGGAATGCTTACAATATGGGAGAATCAGATGATTCACAGCGGGTGTTTCGCCACCCACATCCAAAGTGCGAGGCTTTAATGACAGCGAGAGGGTGGAAGCCCTCTCGTTTTTACGTTATCTGATATTTCCTTCGGCGCAATTCAAACACAGCCAAGCTACCAACCGCCGCAACAATCCCCAGGATATGAACCATAGCCCCGGATACCGCGCCGGTTTCCGGCATGGTAAAAGTTCGGGCATTGACAACGGTCAGCTCTACGGACAAGGTATCGGCAGGAACCGTCCCAGTGAATGCTGTTTCTGTGAGCAGCTTAAAGCCCTCCGGGGCCTTAACTTCCGTCAAACGGTAGTGGAGGCCGGGGTGCAGACCAGTCCATTGGAGGACACTATCCTCACCACTGGTCAGACAGCCATCCGTCAGCCCTTCCGCAGAGCAGCCGCCCTTTGTGACGGCCTCGGAATACTGGACAGGTTGCCATGTATCCCCGTCCTCACTCCATTCCAGCAGGAATGTGGCTCCGGCCAGAGGGCTTCCGGTGGTATCCACCTTTTTGACCGTAATGGTGCCGGGACGCAGGGCATTGACGAAGGATACCTCCGCCGTCTGTCCCTGGACAACCGAAACCTTCTGGGGATTTTCGCTTTTACACTGATACAGGCTATCCTCTGGCAGCAGCTCCTCCACGGTATACTCCCCAGGCAGCAGATTGGCGGTTAGGATCAGGCCATCCTCGCCGGAAGTAAAGGGGGAGCCCTCTACAGCATTCCCATGGGCATCCATCACCCGGAACGCCCAGCCCGCCAGACTGCCGTCACCCTCCACGGTTTTCTGGATTTTCAGTTTCCCATACTGAACATTGGTGAAGGTAATTTCCGTATCCTTATGGGGCAGAATCTCGATTTTCTGAACAGTTTCATCCACCATCCAGTATTCATCTTCAAACCGTCCCAGTTCGTCCCCGGTTTCCTTGGCGTAGTAGGTGCCGGGACTGAGATAATGCCCCGCCTTGCCATCCGCATTGGTAATGACTGTTCCAATCTCCTGGGTGCATTCCGCATCCGAATAGATAGTGATATGCCAGCCCTCCACAGATTCGCCGGTATTGGTTTTTTTGTAAATCCACACCAGACCTTGCTCCCGGTTCAGCCAGGTATCCACAGCATCCTTGCCGCCTGTGACCAGAACTGTGTGGAATCCCAGTTCCCCGGCCCAATAGGCATCCTCCGTGGGCAGCTCCACTACTGTGTAGCGACCCAGAGGCAGGTTTCCGGTAATGGCATAGCCGTTTTCATCTGTGGTGTAATCTCCAACGGTTTTGCCATTGGCATCTCGGACTCGGAATGTCCAGCCACCCAGGTTGTTGCCGGTGTTCGTGGTTTTCACGATTTGAATACGGCCATAATGGGTGTTCGTAAAGGTGACGCTGGCCGTCCGGTTTGCCTGGATCACAACGGTTTTCACCGCCGTATCGAAGCCCCAATAGGAATCGTCTGTGGGAATTTCTTTGGCGTACAGTGTTCCGGGCTGCAAGCCGGATACGGTCACAGTTCCATCGCTTCCGGTAGCAAAGGGTGAACCGGAGACAGGTTTGGTACAGGCTGAATCCGTATACAGGCCGATTTTCCATCCACCCAGATTCTCACCTGTATTGGTTTTCTTCACCAGCCGAACATTTCCGGTGTTTCTCTTGTTGTAAAAGCTCACAGAAGCCGTCTGTCCAGAGGTAATCGTGACCCGCTGGGGATTGGTGCTGGCACAGCTGTACAGGGAACCTATGCTGGAATCCGTGTTGCCCAATTCTTTGACATAATAAGTACCTGCGGCCAAACCCGATACAGATAGCTTGCCGCTGGAATTGGTGGTGTACGGCCCGGATACCAGATTGGTGCAGGCGGAATCGCTGTAAATTCCGAACTTCCAGCCGGACAGGTTTTGACCGTCCTCCGTAGTCTTGGTCAGGCTGATATTCCCCAGAGACGGCGCCTTTATCTTGAAGTAGGCATTCAATCCGCTGCTTCCAGCGTTGTACAGAGAGATGGTTGTCTGATAGCTTGACCCGGACATATACCAAACATTGTAGCTGGAATTGGATGCCGAGGGCAGATACCGGGTTGCGGTGAACACCGTGGATTCGGAAATATCACCGGTTTTCGTAATGTTCAAGGTGTTTCCGCTCTTGCTGAACTTCGCTCCGTTTCCATTGGAGAACGAGAACGCAGACAGCACTCCATTGGAATCATAAGCACTTCCGGTGTCCCCGGAGAGCTGAATGGTGGGTGCGCTGCCGCTGGAACTGCCGCAAAAACTGGGGATTTTCTTCGCGGACTGGATTACGGATACCAGACTGTTGTAGCAGGAAGTAAAACCGGACACAGAGGCAGCGGCGGCATTGTAAAATACGTCGCCGGAGGTGCCGCACTCGTTGGAGTTGTTCCGGTTAAAACTGCTGGGGTCACGCAGGCCGCAGACGATTTCATAGATCAGAATTTGCGTTGCTACCCGCAGGGGAACATTGGGATTGCTGTCCTTCTTTACTGATGTGACGCTGATGGAGTGATCCCACTGCTGGTCACTATACAAAAGGATTAGTCCGATAGCCTCCCGCCGAGCGGAGGGCAGCGCATACCAGACGTTGCTTCCAGTTGTACTGCCGCTTCCATTCAATGTTACATTCCGGTCCACGGAGTTCCCGCTGGTGCTGGCCGCATAATTGAGCCAAGGCTCAATGCAGTACAGCGGTTCATCCGCATGGGCAACACCGCCGTACCTCGCAAAGTGCCAGCCCATATTCTTGACATAGGCCGTCCGAGTCGTGCCACTTCCGTTGGGTTTATAGGCGCAAGACACCTGGTAGTTTAGCCGGGTGGTGTAGTCGCCGTTGTCGGCAAAGTCGAACAGCATGATACTTTTTTGCGTAGAGGCGTAGGCTTCGGCACCCAGATTACGGTCATCTTCCGATTCGTCCGGGGTGTCCTCCGCTGGGGACTCCGTTTCCTCTGTAGAATCTTCCGCTGGTGCCTCTGTGAAAGGCTCTGTAGCTTCTTCTATATCTTCCGGTGCCGTAGTTTCCACTACCGCCTCCGTTGTTTCTACAGTTTCACTTGTTTCCGGTACTTCTTTCTCCTCCGGCGGTACCTCTGCCATAGCTGCCAGCGGAACGCTGAAAACCAGCATCACCGCCAGCAGCAGGCACAACAGCCGTTTTGTAAGTCTCATGGATTTCCTCCTTCCTCTGCGTTCTGGTACTTCGCCACCTCACTGGGCTTGGTTGTCATAATACTGTAAAGCGCATTGTCCGTTGGGAAATGATCCACGAAAGGCAGGATCACATTGTCAAAGAACAGCAGTCCTTCCCCCGGTGGGGCATTGCTGATATGGGCCGCCTGCTTGGCCGAGATATTCAGCCGCTCACAGAGAATGGCCCTGTCACCGCTGGCCTGGTTCAGCAGATAGATGAAGTCGCTGTTTTCCAGAATGTTCTCGATCTCCGGGGAACCCAGCAGGTCCTTCACGTTCTGGGTGATACCCGTGGGAATTCCGCCCCACTTCCGAAAACGCTTCCAGATCTCCACACTCCAGGAAGCTACCTCCCCATGGAGCAGCAGGTGGAATTCGTCCACATAGTACCGGGTGGCCTTGCCCTCGCTGCGGTTCACCGTTACCCGGTTCCACACCTGATCCTGGATGACCAGCATCCCCAGATTCTTCAGCTGCTTGCCCAGGGACTTGATATCGAAGCATACCAGCCGATTGTTGATATCCACATTGGTCCGGTGGTTAAATACATTCAGGCTGCCGTGGACATACAGCTCCAACGCCGAGCTGACCCTTTGTGCCTCCGGTTCCGGCTGGGCCCTAATTTCATCCCATAGATCTTCCAGAATAGGCATATTCTCCGGCCTGGGGTCTGCCAGATAACCCCGGTACACCTTCCGTAATGAGCGGTCAATGATGGTTTTCTCCACCGGCGTCAACCCGAACTTGTCTCCCGCTGCGACCTCGCAGAAGGACAGTATAAAGTCGGATTTCAACGCCAGGGGGTTGTCGTCCTCGGAGTAGTTCAGGTTGATATCCAGGGGATTCAGGTAGTAGCTCCTGCCCCCGCCGCTGCCGGAAGGGGTAAGCCGGATGACCTGCCCGCCCAGCCGCTCCACCAGGGGAAAATACTCCGATTCCGGGTCGCAGATCAGGATATCGTCCTTTGTCACCAGAAACACATTCAAAATCTCTCGCTTAGCGGAGAAGGACTTGCCGCTGCCGGTGGTGCCCAAAATCAGGCCATTGGGTGTCTTGTTCTGTTTCCGGTCTGCCAGGATCATGTTGCCGGAGCTGGCGTTGATCCCGTAGTACAGTGCGTCCCCACCCTGGAATATCTCCTGGGTAGTAAAGGGCATGAGGATGGAAACAGCGGAAGTGGTAAGCCCCCGCTGAATATGGATCTGGTTGACCCCCAGGGGCAGCGCCGACACAAAACCCTGCTCCTGCTGAAAGTCCAGCCGGGTAAACTGGCAGTTGTACTGCTGGGCGACGCTGGCCGCCCGGGCAATGTCGTTGTCCAGCTTCCGCTTGCTGTCTGCCATATTCACAACCAGGAATGTGACCAAAAACATCCGTTCATTCCGGCTCTGTAAATCCCGGAGGATGTTCTTGGCCTCCACGGCGTAGGTGGCAATGTCCGTGGGGACAATATCCATATCGAAGCCTTCCCGGACGGCTCGCTTCTGGGCATCGATCTTCATACCGTCAATGTCGGTGATCTTCCGCTTGACGGTCTTGATGGCCTCCGTCTGGTCCATACTGCGGATGTGGATGCTCAAAAGCAGATCGCTTTCTGTGTTTAGTAGCTCCGCCAGGATACGGTCATCCATTTCCGGGGCGGTGATCTGCAGGAAGGAAGCCGCACAGAACTTGCTGCCCATCTGGAACTGTCGGGCAGAGGAAAAGCGGAAAGACGAAGGGGCGATAAAGTCCTTGACGTGCAGGCCGGAGGGAGCCAGCCAATCCCAGTCAAAGGAGAATCGTTCCCCGTCCGGATGCAGGATGCCGTGCAGCAGCTCCAGCCACTCCCGGCCATCCAGCACCTTGGCCAGAGCGCCCATGACCTTGAAATGGTTCAGCGCGTCCAGGATGATCCGGGCGAATCTGGCCCTGGCTGCCCGGATATCCGATTCCGCAATGGTCAGCACCAGCAGCTTGGATTTCACAATGCCGTTGTTGCCCTTTTCCAACTGCCGCCGGAGCATCTGGGTATAGAGCTGCCGAATGCTGTCGAAGGCATCCCCCTGGGCGGCAATCTCGATCCGCTTTAGAAAGTCCTCCTGATTCATGTGCCGGCATGGCAGGCTGATTTCCATGCCGATGGAACTGTCATGGGAATTGTACAGATCGCAGAGTCCTTCAAAGATGGCCGTCTGCTGATCCGGCTGGGCCAGCTGGTAGTTCACATCCTCAAACTCGATGCACTTGGACCAGGTGTTGCCGTCCAGCTTGCAAAGGCCGTCCGGGTACATCTGCCGGAACGGCAAGGTGTCCTGGGCGGTATGGGGCTTCCCGTCGCCACGGGCCCGCTCCATAATGACCCGGATCTCTTTCTTTTCAGCGGCGGTCAGCTTTCGCTTTTTTGCGAATCTTTCTTCTCTTTTGGACAACCGCACGCACCTCCTGTTCTACTTGAATCTGCCGCGCAATGGCGGCGTAAAAATTGTTGGTCGCGTAGGGGCGCAGCTTGGGCCTTACGAACATGGCCTGGATCATCTGTCCCAGGATCACCTCCAATGGCTGGCCGTGCTTTTCGTACATTGCCAGCAGGAAGAAGGGCAGCATGACCAGGATCATACAGAGGGTGGCCGCGCTGGAAGCCACCCGGTTTTTGAGCAAAAAGAAAAGCGGTACTCCAACAAGCACCGCCGCCCCAAAGCAAATCAGCTGCCGCCGGGTCAGGCCAAACAGCACCTTGGATTTTACTTTGGTCAGATCTTTAGGAATGGTTACATAGGCAATCGTTCTCACTCCAATCGCTAGATATTGTGTTTATATATTCAATGTCACGCAATATGTTGTGTCTGCGCTGTTTAATGCGCCCCAAACAAAGACTTCGACAGGCTGCCGGTCTTGAACAGTGCGAAGCACAGCAGCACCGTATACCCCATGCAGGCCCAGATGGCGGCGGACACGTTGCTTCCCACGCCGATGTTCTGCACCAGCACGGAATAGATACCCACGCACACCATAATGAGAAACGCCTGGAAGCCCAGGGCGAACAGGGAACGCAGGTAGTTTTGCCCCGTGTGCCCCCAATCCCGGTTGGTCATGGTGGCAAGGGGAATGGGCCCCACCGATGCGGTCAGGTATACCTCGATCATCCGTCCGTAGATCACCAGCATAATGCAGATGGAAAGGATGTTCATGGTCAGCCCCACAAAGATGGACTGGAACCACAGCCCGAACAATTCTCCTGTTTCCAGGGCCTCCATCTGGGCATCCAGATTTCCCAGCACGCCGCTGATATCCACAGAGGTATTGCCGATAATCACCCCCGCGCTGCTGTTGACCACACTCTGCGCCGCATCAAAGATGCCCATAACGATGTTCCAGGTGTTTGTGACGATCAGCACGGCGCAGAAGGTCTTGAACACCCATTTGAAGAACATCCAGGTATCAATATCGTGGAGATTGTTTCGCTCCGTGACCATCTGGATCAGCTCCACACACATGACAAAGGTCAGGATCACCCCGGCAATGGGGACAATGACGGTTTCGGAAAGATTCTGGATCATGGAAAAGACGCCCCCGTTCCAGCCCTGGGGCGTCTTTCCCACTTCTCCCGCAATCTCGCCTACTTTGGTATTGACGGAATCGAACATCCCTGTTAAATTCCCCTTGATGCCCTCCGTCAGCAGCCCACGGAGCCACTGATCCAGTTTGTCAAGAATACCGCCCATAAGCGAATCACGCTTTCAGCGGCTTATCCGAACAAACCGGTCAGCAGGGGCACCAGGGTAGTGCCGATGAGTGCCACACCTCCGCCCGCCATAAGCTGCTTCATTCCCTGGGACTTTGCTTATGTGTGATAAAGAAGTAATAGAAGTGTAAAAAATTTTGCCGTTCCTATCCGGCACTTGCGCAGGGTGTCGGATAGGTCGGGCTTTATTCTTCGGGCAAGTCAATCTTGCCTACAAAGCTGTAATAAATATCAATGCGCTGGCGGCGTACTTCGTTCTCGTCATACTCACATTCATAAACAACGATTTTCTCCACCATTTCACGCAAAAGAGTGTGTGTCAGTTCTTCGATAGAAAGGTACTTGCGGACAACGCTCATAAACTTTTCAGCGTTTACCGTGGCTTCCTGTGCCTTGTCCAGCTCGCCCTGCAAAGCGGCGGCTCTGTCTTTCAGTTCCCGCTGCTCGGCTTCGTAGTCTGCGGACATTTCCATGAAACGCTCATCACTGATTTTCCCGTTTACATTGTCCTCATACAGACGCTTGATGTAGCGGGAAAGTTCTGCAATGCGGCTCTGCACCTGTTCAAGCTGCTTGGCTGCCGCCGCCAGCTTCCGCTTGCCGCCCATTTCATTCTGCTGGATAAGCAGCTTCACGAACCGGGCTTCGTGCTTCTGTGCATAGGCGGTCACTTTCCGCAGATTGTCCAGCACACCCGCCGTCAAAAGGTCGGTGCGAATGAAGTGCGCCGTACAGTCGGCGGTGCGCTTCTTATAGCTGCCGCAGATGTAGCAATCCTGCTTTCTCTTGTCGGTCTGATACCGCTGCTGGTACATCACATGACCGCAGTCGGCGCAGAACAGCAAGCCGGAGAACAAGCCCACATCATCGTAGCGGTTGGGGCGTTTGCGCTGCTTGCGTAACTCCTGCACCCGTTCCCATGTCTGCAAGTCGATGATTGGCTCATGGTGGTTCTCGAAAATCGCCTGTTTCTCAATGGGATTGTCTATGCTGTGCTTCATCTTGTAGGACGGTTTTTCCGTCTTGAAGTTCACAAGACAGCCTGTGTACTCCCGGTTTTCCAGAAGATGAACAACAGTATTGGTCGCCCACTTACATTCATAGCCGGGGTGGTAGCGGCGTGTGCTGCCTGTGCGCTGGTATTCCAGCGTCCCCGGCGTGGGGATTTGCTGCTCGGTCAGCATACGGGCTATCTTGGTAGGCCCGTTTCCGGCAAGGCAGAGCTGATAAATCTGCTTGACTACCGGGGCGGCTTCCTCGTCAATGATGAAATTCTCGTCATCGTCCATGATGTAGCCGTACACGGGCTTGCTGGTAACAGGCTTGCCGCTTAGACCTTTTGCTTTCTTAACTGCCTTGATTTTTTTGCTCGTATCTCTCACCATCCATTCATTGAAAAGATTGCGCAGCGGGGTAAAATCATTGTCGCCCATTGCGCTGTCCACTCCGTCATTGATAGCGATAAAGCGGACGCCTTTCTGTGGGAAAAGCATTTCTGTGTACATTCCCACTTGGAGATAATTTCGCCCTAAACGGGACATATCCTTGACGATGACTGTGCCGACTTTCCCGGCTTCAATGTCTGCAAGCATGGCTTGAAATCCGGGTCTTTGGAAGTTCGCACCACTATAACCATCATCCGTGTACCAACAGAGGTTGGTAAAACCGTTCTGCTTGGCGTAGGTTTCCAAAATGCGCTTTTGGTTGGATATAGAGTTGCTTTCTCCTTGCAGTTCATCTTCATGGGATAATCTCGGATAAAGGGCGGTAATAAGGTTTTGGGTTGTCTGTCTTAACATGGTTTCCTCCGTTTCCGACAGCCAGCCCCACTATTCCGTACTTCGATTGTACCATACAGCGGGGCGGCGTGTATAGCGGCAAAGTGTAAAAAGCGCTTCTTTACAGCCCGTCATATTGCCGATTTTTGTGTAGCAGCTTCCGCTTCCAGCACCTTAGCCATTTTGTCGGCTGCGGTTTCTGTGGCACTCTGCTTGAAAAAGCCGGACACCACAAGAACAGAGTTCCCTATGCGGATTTCCGTCACGCAGTCGGCGGGTGCGGTGCTTTTCATGCTGTGTCTGATATGCTCTTTTTTATCGGTCATAGGCGAACTCCTTTCAATCGTTCATCAGTTGCTTTAAGCGGTTTAGCTTGTTTTGTGCGCTTTCCCTGCGGAAGTTCTCGCCGGAGAAGCAGACCGGGGCGCACATTTCAAGCAGTCGGTCATAAATCCGGGCGTGGGGTGTGTCCTGCGGGTTCTGTAACTCGGTAAGCGTGAGGTTGGTCGTGACGATCAGCGGCTTGCCGCTTCGGTAACGACTGTCAATCACATTGTAGACTTGCTCCAATCCGTACTCTGTGCCACGCTCCATTCCAAAATCATCAAGGATAAGCAGCGGATAGCGGCAGAGGTTGGAAATATACTCGTTCTTGCCCTCGAAGGTGGCTGCAAGGTCATTGAGGATAAGGGCAAAATTTGTCATACGGACGGAGATTTCTTTCTCCATGAGGGCGTTTGCAATGCACCCAGCAAGGTAGCTTTTGCCTGTGCCGACGCTGCCCCAGAGCAGATAGCCGATGTTCCCGGCTTTCATGTCCTCCCAATGCTCCACATAGAAACGGGCGGTTTTCATCTGCGGGTTTCTGCCGTTGTCATTGGCAAAAGTCCATTCCCGCATAGCCGGGTCGGTAAAGCCCCGGCGTTTCAGTTCTTCCACCTTGTCCCGGTGCTTTCTCTGCTGTTCGGCGGCTTCACGCTCCATGCGCTGCACCCGCTGGCAGTCACATTCTGCCGGGTGTCGGTCACGCCCAAACAGGGCTATCTTATCTGCCGGGAAAAAGGCTTCTTTCGGTGTCCGGCACTTGCCGCAGTAAAGCAGACCGTCCTCGCCCGTGTAGTCCTCCGGCTCGGTTGCTGTGGTCGGTATCTGTAAATTCATATCTTCAAAAGCTGGTTTCATAGACTTTCTCCCTCCTT
>ERZ857629.820-NODE-820-length-39365-cov-9.616026_pt1 | contig 39365 bp, 43 predicted proteins | sample MGYA00519700_ERZ857629 | MGnify/ENA primary metagenome ERZ857629 (study PRJEB31778, sample SAMEA3449351) | human gut metagenome | biome: human gut; feature: human-associated habitat; material: faeces | place: United Kingdom | collected 2010/2012 ... | reverse complement strand
AATTGCTATTAAGAAATGTAAGAATGAAATTAATACACTTGAAACTAATAATAAACACGAAATAGAAAAATTAATGAAACAACATAAAATAGATATTGAAGCATTAAATGAAAAACATAGACTTGATATAGAAACTAAAGAAAAAGAACATCAATTAAAAATTGAAGAGATAAAAGTTCAAAATGAACAAGAAATATTAAAAAGAGAGAAAGAATTATCTAATTCTACAATGTATTCAATGATGGGAGATGCAACTAAGGATTTATTTGCAGGAATATTTAACTCACCTGAATTTAAAGAAGAAATGAGTAAAAAAATTAAAGAAGGATTTAATAAGAAATAATTATTATGGATGTACAAAATGGGATTTAATGAAAAGGAAAATTCCTTAGAATATTGGGATAATATACATAGTAAATATGAACGAAATGAAATAAAATTAGACGACTGGTTGGATAAGTTTGAAACTATAATAGATAGTTGCTCAACTCCTATTTTGGATTTAGGGTGCGGAAGTGGTAATGATACTTTGTATTTAATTAACAAAAATAAACAAGTTATATCTTGTGATCAATCTAGCAATGCAATTAATAATATTAAAAAAAACTTTCCAGAAGTGTATGATACTAAGTGTTTTAATATGCTTGATGGAATGCCATTTGATAATAATTCGTTTGAACTAATAATTGCTGATTTATGTTTGCATTATTTTAAAGAAAAAGATACATTTGAATTATTAAATGAAATAAGACGCATTCTTACTGTTGGAGGACGCTTAATTTTTCGAGTTAATTCAGTAAATGATGTAAATCACGGTGCTGGTCAAGGTAATGAAATAGAACATCATTTATATGAAACATCGGATAAAAGATTAAAAAGATTTTTTGATGAAAAAGACATTAAGTTTTTCTTTAAAGATTTTGATATCGAATATTTAAATGAAGAAATAATGACAAGATATAAATTAGAAAAAAGATTATATAGAGTTTGTGTTAGAAAAAAGTAAAGGGTATGGGAATTCCCATAGTAGAATTTATGCGGGAGTATAAATTCAGTGCTGGCTAGACACAAATTTTAATCCAAAATTTAAAAATATATAAAAAGAGGATGAAATTATTTTGATATTTTTTCTCTTTTTTTATAGTATTTATATAAAATAAAAACTTACGAACTTTAATTAGTCCGTAAGTTGTCTTCAAATGGAGCGGGTAGAGGGAATCGAACCCTCGCTACCAGGTCGGAAGCATGGAATTCTACCACTAAATTATACCCGCAACTAATATAATTTTATCATATAAAATAAAAAAGTCAAGAATATTTGTTGAAAAACAAAAGTCAATATGATAAAATAATTGATGATAAAAAAGCATAGGAGGAAGTTTATGAAAAGTGAAAAAGGTGTAACTCTAATAATTGCAGTAATGACAGTACTTTTGTTAACAATACTTGTGGGTTTATTAGTTACAAATGGTATGCAAACATATAGAAATTCAAAAGTCATAAAATTTCAAACTTATATGAAGGCAATTCAAAAAGAAGTTGATGTTATGGTAGAAGAACAAACAGATTATACTACAGTAGGGGCAGCCTTAACTGACGCACAATTAGCAAAAATTCAAACAATTGTTAAAGCAGGAGGATGCTATACAAAAGAAACTGATTTGGCAAATGCAAAATGGAGATATTTTTCATCAAGTGATATAACAACTTTATTTGGTATTTCAAATGTATCTGACGATATTGTAGTGAATTTTACAAATAGAGATGTAGTAAGCTTAAAAGGAATAGAAAAAGATGGAGTTACTCACTATTCTGAATACACTCTATAGAATAGAAGGGAAAAATTTATGGGAAAAATAGTTTTATTAGATGATTTAACAATAAATCAAATAGCAGCAGGAGAAGTTATAGAAAGACCAGCATCAGTAGTAAAAGAATTAGTTGAAAATGCAATTGATGCAGGAGCAACAAGTGTAAGCATAGAAGTTAAAAATGGTGGAATTAAACAAATTAAAGTTATAGATAATGGTTCAGGAATTTCAAAAGACGATTTGGAATTTGCTTTTGAAAGACATGCAACAAGCAAAATAAGAACTGCTGAAGACTTAGAAACTGTTAAATCTATGGGGTTTAGAGGAGAGGCTTTAGCAAGTATTGCAGCAATTGCACATGTAGAATTAGTAACAAAAACAGAAGATGATTTTACTGGAAGCAAAATAGTTCTAGAAGGTGGAGATGTTTTAGAAAAAGAGGAAACAGGAGCAGGAAAAGGAACAACAATTACAATAACAGATCTTTTCTATAATACACCTGTAAGATATAAATTCTTGAAAAAAGATTACACAGAACTTCGGATACATAGAAGATACTGTTACAAGAATAGCACTTGCTAACCCAGGTGTTGCAATTAGATTATCAAATGAAAACAAAACTTTAGTTAAAACAAATGGAAATGGAGATTTAAAAACAGTAATATATAGCTTATATGGCAAGGAAACAACAGATGGATTAATCGAAGTTGAATACATGTATGAAGATATAAAAGTTACTGGTGTAATAGGAAAGCCAGAAATTGCAAGAAGCAATAGGTCTTACCAAATGTTTTTTGTAAATAAAAGATTCATAAAAGATAAAACATTGCAAGCCAGTGCAGAACAGGCTTTTAAAGGCCTATTACCAATAGGAAAATTTGGATTTTTAGTTCTAAATCTTGAAATGGATCCAAAGAAAATTGATGTAAATGTTCACCCAACAAAACTTGAAATTAGATTTCAAGAAGAACAAAAAGTTTTCAAAGCAGTATATCATGCAATAAGAGAAGGCTTATTAAAGGGAGATTTAGTAAAAAATACAGAAAAAGAACAAGAAAGTCCAATTGAAGTTAACACAACGAAACCAGTTCAAGCAATAACAATGGAACAAACACCTATAGCTGCTAAACCAGAAGTGAACGAAGAAAAACCAACAATAGATATGGGAGCAACTCAAATGTTTGAACCAATAGTAGAAGAACCAAAAGAGGAAAAAAACTCAAAGGGGCCAGGTCTTTTCGGTCTATTTAAAAAGAAGGAAGAAATAGAAAAAAATGTTGAAAACAATGCAATAGAAGAAATATTCGCATATAAAAACAACGGACCATATATACCAACTGAAGAGAAAAAGCCAGAAGAAGAAAACACTAAATCAAACTTAGATTTTGAAAAAATGTATAGTCAAACATTTGGAGTAAAAAAAGAAGAAGATAATCAAGATGCTGAAAAGGTTACTGAATACAAATATGCAGATGCAAAAAATCTTTCTGTATTTGAAGAAAGCGAAGACTACAAAAATGTTCCAGCATATACATACAGGGGGGCAGTTTTTTCAACATACTTAATAATTGAAATGGGAAATGAAATGTACATTATAGACCAACATGCAGCACATGAAAGAGTATTGTACGAAGAAATAAAAAAGAATTATTACCAAACAGCAGAAAAAGAATCACAAATAATGCTTTTGCCAGATATTATTAATTTATCACATAAAGAAAAAGCAATAGTAAAAGAGAATGTGGATCTATTTAAAAAAGCAGGATTTATGATAGAAGAATTTGGAGAAAATGCCATAAGGTTAATTGGTGTTCCATCAATTTGTATGGATATGGATACAAAAGAGCTATTCTTGGAAATTCTAGACACAATAGATACTGTTGCAATAACAGCAAAACAAGAGAAAGAAGATAGATTTATAGCAACAATAGCATGTAAAGCAGCTGTAAAAGCTAATATGGACTTAAGTAAAGAGGAAGTAGATAATCTAATGAAAAAATTGTTAGTTCTACCAAATCCATTTACATGCCCACATGGAAGACCAACAGCAATAAAAATGAGTAAAATAGATTTAGAAAAAAAGTTTAATAGAAGAAAGTAGGAATAACATTGAAGCCAATTGTGTATGTGATTGGAGGACCAACTGCTTCAGGCAAATCTAAGCTTGCAGTTGAACTTGCAAAAAAGGTAAATGGTGAAATAATCTCAGCAGATTCTATGCAAATATATAAAGAAATGAACATAGGCACAGCAAAAGTAAATAAGGAAGAAATGCAAGGAGTGCAACATTACTTAGTAGACTTTGTATCTCCAGATGAAAGATATAGTGTTTCTAATTTTAAGAAAGATGCTGAAAAAGCAATAGAGGAAATACTTGCAAAAGGAAAAACGCCAATAGTAGTTGGTGGAACAGGCTTATACATAGATAGTTTAATATATGGAATTGAGTTTCAAGATGAAGAAGTAGACTTAGAATATAGAGAAAAATTAAACAAGATTGCAGACGAGAAAGGCTTAGAAAGTCTATATAAAAAGGCACAAGAAATTGACCCAGAAGCAATGAAGAAAATAAGCATAAATGATAGAAAAAGAATTATAAGGGTTTTAGAAATATACCATAAAACAGGAAAAACAAAAACTGAACAGGAATTACAATCAAGAAAAAATGAAGTAAAGTATGAGTATAAAGTATTTGCAATTACAATGGATAGAGAAAGGCTGTATGAAAGAATTGAAAAAAGAGTAGATTCCATGATAGAGCAAGGACTAATAGAAGAAGTAAAACAAATTTTAAATAAATACCATACATTTCCTACAGCAATGCAAGGTTTAGGATATAAAGAGGTAGTGGAATATTTAGAAGGCTCTTGTACAAAAGAAGAAATGATAGAAAAAATAAAAAAAGAGACAAGGCATTATGCTAAAAGACAATTAACATGGTTTAGAAAAAATAAAGAAACAATCTGGCTAGATGGAGAGAAATCTACAGATGAAAATGTTTCAATAATACTTGGACTTTAAAAGATAAAGGGGTGAATGCTAAAGAATGGCAAAGCTTAAAGAAAAACAAAAGAAAAAAGTTGCTAAAAAAGATATAAAAAAATCAAGCAAGAAAAATGTAAAAGCAAATAAAATAAAACAGCATATTACACAAGTTGTTACATTATCAGTAATAATATTTGCTGTTATTTTCTGTGCATACAAAATAATTAAACTTGCCATCAAACCAACAGATTCATTCCTAATAGAACAAGGAAAAGTAGAACAAGCGGAAAGTGTAATTGGATATGTAATTAGAGATGAAAAAGTAATACAAATGCCAGACGAAAGCAAGAAGATGGTTCAAATAAAAAATGAAGGAGAAAGAGTTTCAGTTGGTGAGGAAGTATTTAGATATGAAGCAACAAATGAAGAAGAACTAAACTCAAAAATTAAAGATTTAAACAACCAAATACAAACAGCAATGGAAGGACAAGTGGAACTTCCATCTAGTGATATTAAAGCACTTGAAAAACAAATAGAAAGCAAAATAAATGGAATTAAAGATAAAAACAATTTACAAGATATAAAAGAATATAAATCAGATATTAATGGATATGTTACAAAAAAAGCAAAAATAGCGGGAGAACTTAGTCCATCAGGAGCATATATAAATAATTTAATAAATGAAAGAATAAGTTTAGAACAACAATTAAAAAACAACTCAAAGTATGAAAAGGCAACAATAGGTGGAATAGTTTCATATAGAGTTGATGGATTAGAAAGTAAATTAACACCAGAAAGCTTTGAAGAAATTACAAAAGAAAGCTTAGAAAGTCTAAACTTAACCACAGGGCAAATAGTTACAACAAGCGAAACAATGGGAAAGATTATTAACAATTTTGAATGCTATATTGCAGTTGTAACAAATTCAAAATCAGCTAAAAATGCAAGTGTTGGAGATAAAGTAAAACTTCGGACTATCTGCAAATCAAACAATTCCAGCAACTATAGCACATATAAAACAAGAAGATAAAGACACTTTATTAATATTTAAAATCACACAAAGTGTGGAATATTTAACAAGTTATAGGAAAATTTCATTAGATATTATCTGGTGGGAAGAAAATGGACTAAGAGTTCCAAACTCAAGCATAATATTTGAAAATGGACTTAGCTATGTAATAAGAACAAAATCAGGTTTACTAGATAAAATACTTGTTAAAGTAATAAAAGACAACAACAATTATAGTATTATAACGAACTATTCAACATCAGAATTAAAAGAAATGGGACATAGCATGGAAGATATAAAAGGCATGAAAAAGATCAGCATTTATGATGAAATACTTGCTGACCCAGACATAGAAGAAGTAAGTAAAAAGCTAAACTAAAAACAAGGTAATTCCTTTATTTAAAGGGATTACTTTTTGTTTTATCCTAGGGTGTTTAAAGTCTTTTCTTACCATATTTAGTAAAACTTGCCCTTTTCTGTATCCATGAATAACAACAACCTCTTGAATATCTTCTGGTAAAGTTTCGAATAATTTATCTAAATAATATTCGGCTTCTAAAAGCTCCATATCATGCAAATCAATAGTAACTCTTTTATCATCTGGAATTAATAAATCGTCTAACATGTTTCCCTCCAATAAAAATATTATACCACAAATAGAGAAGGTTGTCATGCCTGTGGACTTTACTTTTTGAGAAAATAATGATAAAATTATTAAGGCTCGAATATGATTAATTAGGAGATGAAAATGGAAAGCATATATAAAGAGTTAATTAAAACAATTGGTAAAGATAGAGTTTTAATAAATGAACCTATGTCTAAGCATACTTCATTTAGAATTGGTGGACCTGCAGACTTGTTTATTAAAGTAAATGACGTTGATGAATTAAATTGCGTTTTAAAGGTTGCTAAGAAAAACAATATAGCCGTAACATGTATAGGAAATGGCTCTAATACTTTGGTAAAAGACAAAGGAATAAGAGGTATTACTATAAAATTGAATTTTACAGATATTAATGTAAATGGCGATATAATTGAAGTTGGAAGCGGTGTAGCAATTCCTGTTTTAGCAAAAGTGGCTTATGATAATTCTTTAACAGGTTTAGAATTTGCTTCAGGCATACCAGGAACCGTAGGCGGTGCAATTGCTATGAATGCTGGTGCGTATGGCGGCGAGTTTGGAAATATTGTTGTTTCTACAAAGTATATGGACGAGAATTTGGAAGTACATACAATTACTAAAGAAGAACAAGAATTTTCATATAGACATAGCTTCTTTAGTACAGGAAAAAACATTATTATATCTACAATAATAAAACTTGAAAAAGGAAACAAAGAAGAAATTAAAGAAAAAATGCAAGATGATGCCAGCAGAAGGAAAGAAAAACAACCATTAAATTTCCCAAGTGCAGGAAGTGTTTTTAAAAGAAAAAGTGAATATATTCCAGCACAAATTATAGACAAATGTGGCTTAAAGGGATATAATATTAATGATGCTTATGTATCAAAGTTACATGCAGGGTTTATAGTAAACAAAGGAAATGCAACAGCAGATGATGTTCTTAAATTAATTGAGCATATAAAAAAAATTGTAAAAGAAAAATATAAAGTAGATTTAGAATTAGAAATAAAGGTAATAGGTGAGTAAAATGAGAAGCTTTTTTAGTTGGCTGAAAAACAGCACAAAAATTAAAAGATGGATATTTTTAATGTTAATAGGAATGGTACTAGCATGTTTTGGCTTTGCACAAATACTAGTTTCGGACACATTACTATTAACAGATATTATTAAGATAATTGCAACATTTGTGGCAGGAATAACACTATTTATTGTTGGACTAGTTTTTATACAAAAAAGAACACTAGAACTTGCAGTTTTGCAAGATGCAAATAGTATAAAAGAACTTGGAGATACAAAAGATAGAGGACCTAAAGTTGTTGTAATTGGTGGAGGAGTTGGACTAACTAAAATCTTAGAGGGACTTAAAAATTATACAAATAATTTAACTGCAATAGTAACAATTTCAAGCTATGGTAATAAAAAGAAAAGAAAACCAACAAATAATATAAGAAATAGTATAATAGCTTTAGCTCAGCATAGCGATGAAATGTCTAAACTTATGAATTTACCTATTGGAACAGGAACATTTGGAGATGTGTATCTAGATTCAATGGAAAAAATAAGTAAAGACTTTGCAGAAGGCATTCAAAAAAGTAACAATGTCTTATCAATGGTTGGAAAAGTTCTTCCAGCAACATTAGACGAAATGAGAATTTGTGTTGAACTAGAAGATGGAACAGTTATAGAAGAAAAGGAAAAAATCGCAGAGATTACTACAGATAGAGTTACAAAAATTAATAGAGTATTTATAAAACCAACAAATTGTAGAACAGCACCAGGAATTGTTGAAGCAATAAAATCTGCAGATGCAATAGTTATAGCACCAGGTTCATTATATACAGAAGTAATACCTAATTTATTAATAAAAAATGTTGCAAAAACGATTAGAGAAAGCAAAGCTTATAAAATCTATGTATCAAACATAATGACTGAAAATGGACACACTGATGATTATGCATTATCTGACCACATAAAGGCAATTACAGAACATGCAGGTGCTGATATTATAGATTACTGTATTTGCGATAATGGAGATATAGTACCAGAAATACTTAGAAAATACAATAAATCAGGGGCAAGCTTGGTAGATATTGATAAGCAAAATATTAAAGGCACAAGTATTATAAGAGCAGATGTATCATGTACAGAAGGAGAATACATTAGACATAACCCAGATTTAATTGCAAAACAAATAATAGAAATAATAGTAAATGACTTGAACTTTAAAGATAAAAATACAAATGAACAATTTGTATTACTTAACGCAAAATTAAAAGAAGCAAAGAAAAAACTAAAACTTAAAAGAAAGCCAAAACAAAAACATGCAAAAATAGTAAGAGGAAAGAGTAAATTTAGTAGCAAATATCAAGATAGAATTGAATCTATAAGGGAAAGTGAAAAAACAACAAACATAAATAAAAAAATACATGAAAAAGCAAAGAAAATGACAGAAGAAGCAGAAAAAAAAGAAAAAGAAAAATTCTTAAAAGAATTAAAAAAATAATAAGTGGGGTTAGTACAAATGAAATTAAGTAAAGCACAATTAGATTTAAAAGATGGAATAACTAAAGAATGGCTTATAACAAATGGAATAGGTGGGTATGGATCTTCAACAGTATTAGGAATTAATACAAGAAAGTACCATGGGCTATTAGTAGCTCCACTTACTCCACCTGCAAGAAGACATGTAATATTATCAAAAGTAGATGAAAGTATTGAAATAGAAGGAACAAAATACAATTTGTATTCAAACATATGTAAAAACTATATATCAGATGGATATAAATATCAAGAGTCTTTTGAAAAGGAATATATGCCAGTTTTTACATACAAAGTTAATGATGTAAAAATTACAAAAATTATATGCATGGAATATGGAAAAAATACAGTATGTGTGTTATATAAAATTCAAAATGATGGACCAAAAGCAAAACTTACTGTTACACCAATTGTAAATTTTAGAGATTTCCATACAATGAGTACTAACCATGAATTCAAAATAAAACAGGATATAAAGAGCAGTAAAGTAAAGCTAGTAATAGATGAATATAGCAATTATCCTGTATATTTTTATATGCCAAATGGAAATTATATAGAACATTTTAATGATACATTTAGAAATATGTACTATTTAGAGGAGGAAAAAAGAGGCTTCTTCCCAGAAGAAAACCTTGTAGTTCCTGGAAGATATGAAATAGAAATAGAAGAAAATTCGCGGAAAAGAAGTAAGCTTTATATGTTCTTTAGAAGAAAATATTGAAGAGATAGATGCAAAAAAAGTAATAAACAAAGAAATAACAAGAATTAATGAATTAATGTATAAATCTGAATTTATTGAACCAAAAGAAGATTTAACAAAAGTTTCAAAAGAAAGACTAGAAGAAACAAACATTTTAAGATATTTTGCAATAGCAACAGATAACTTCATTGCGTATAGACCAAGCTTTGGTTATCATACAATAATTGCAGGTTATCCATGGTTTTTGGATTGGGGAAGAGATGCATTAATTTCATTTGAAGGTTTATTATTAATGCAAAAAAGATATAAATATGCAAAAGATATTTTATTAACTTTAACTAGAGATATAAAATTTGGTCTTGTTCCAAATGGATATTCAGGTTATGATAATAGACCTTTGTATAATAGTGTAGATAGCTCATTATTGCTATTCGAGCAAGTAGAAAAATACATACAATATACTGGGGATTTCAACTTTGTAAAAAAGAATATATATAAAAAGATGAAATCAATAATAGAGAATTATTGTGATGGAATAGATTTAGATAATAATAATATATTTTTAGATAAAGACGGATTAATTTTTTCAGGAACAGAAAATACACAAAACACTTGGATGGACGCAAAATATGGAAATCATTGCTTTACTCCAAGAAATGGAAAAGCAGTTGAAATAAATAGTTTGTGGTATAATAGTTTGAAAATAATAGAAAGTTTAAGCAAAAAGTTTGGAGAAAAAGAGCAAGCCAAAAAGTATGCAGAACTAGCCGAAAAGTGTAAAAAATCATTTGAAGAAAAATTTTACAATGCAAAAAGAAAATGTTTGTATGATGTATTAGGAGACAATAAAATAAGACCAAATCAGCTATTTAGCATATCACTAACATATCCAGTATTAGAGCCAGATTCAGAGCAAGCAAAAAACATGATGGAAACAGTAGAGAAAAAACTTTTAAACAAATATGGCTTAAAAACATTAGCAAAAGGCGAAAAAGGCTATGTAGATATATATGAAGGAGATGGTTTTAGAAGAGATTCTAGCTACCACCAAGGTATAACATGGCCATGGCTATTAGGTCTTTACTATAATGGCTTAAAAAATATGATAAAAGACGAAAAAGATAAAAAACAAAGAGAAACTTTAAAACTAAAACTTAAAGATTTTAAAGAAAAAACAAAAACTACATTTATTAAAGATATGATGGAAAGAGGATGTTTAGGGCAAATAAGTGAGATTTACGATTCGAAACCACCATATTCTCCAAAAGGAACAATAGCACAAAGTTGGAGTGTAGCCGAAGTTTTTAGAATAATATATGGAAGGGACTAAAAATGAGAATATTAGGAATAGACCCAGGTTATGCAATAACAGGGTATAGCATAATAGATTATGTAGGAAATAAATTCAAATTAATAGATTCTGGAGCAGTGCTTACAAAGGCCGGAGTTTCATTCCCTTTAAGACTTACAAAAATATTTGATGATATAAGTATGATAATAGATGAATATAAGCCAGATGCAATATCAGTAGAAGAGCTATTTTTCAATAATAACCAAAAAACAGCTATAAATGTTGCACAAGCAAGAGGAATAATACTAACAGTTGGGTGCAAGAAAAATGTGCCAACATATGAATATACTCCACTTCAAATAAAACAAGCAGTAGCAGGCTATGGAAGAGCAGATAAAATACAAGTACAAAAGATGGTAAAAACAATTCTAAATGTAGAAAATTTACCAAAATTAGATGATACAACAGATAGTATGGCAGCAGCAATATGCCATGCACATTCAGCAAAATTCTCACAAAAACTATAAGGAGACTAACATGACTATTGAAGAGTTGGAAAAGAATTTAAGAACAGGTAATTTAGATAGTATTTACCTTTTATATGGCGAAGAACAATATTTACTTGAGCAAACGGTGAAGAAAATTAAAAAGAATTTTGGCGAGCTAGTAAATGGTATTAACTATATCCAAATGGACGAGAAAAATGTTGAAACACTTATCTCAGATATTGAAACACCAGCATTTGGATATCCTAAAAAGCTAATAATTTTAAAGAATTCAGGGCTATTTAAAAAAGAAGCTAGGGGCAAAAAGAAAGACGAAAAGCAAACTAAAAAAACAACAAAAGGCACCAGCTTACAAGAAAAAATCGCAAACTATATAGAAGAAAATATTTCAAATATAAAGGAAAGTGTAGTAATAGTTTTTATAGAACAAGAAATAGGCACAAATGATCTTTCAAAAACAATACAAAACCTAGGAACAACATGCAACTTCGAAAAATTAAAACCAATTCAAATAGCAAAAAGAATAAAGGGAATAACTAATGCATACAAAGTAAATATTGATGATAGAACACTAGATTACTTTATAGAAACATGTGGTACAAGCATGCTTACACTAATAAACGAAATTAGAAAATTAATAGAATATGCAGGAGAAAACGGAACAATAACCACAAAAGATATTGATTTATTATCAATAAAAGAACTAGATAGCGTAATATTTGACTTAACAGATAGCTTAGGAAAGAAAGACATAGTAAATGCTCTGCAAATACTAAAAGAGCTATTATATAACAAAGAACCAATACAAAAAATATTAATAACATTATATAATCACCTAAAGAAAATATACTTAACAATGCTTGCAGATGAATACAGAGTAAACATAGCAGAAGCCCTAAACCTAAAACCAAACCAGATGTTTTTAACAACAAAATATAAAAAACAAGCAAGCTATTTCAAAAAAGAAGAACTAAGACATACATTGCAAGCACTAATAGATCTAGACTATAAAACAAAACAAGGACAACTTGATATAAACGTAGGACTAGAAGCAATATTGTGTATGATTTAAACAAAAAATGATTTTTAATATTACAATTATGTTACAAATTGCAAAAAATATTGCAATTTGTATGTTTTTATTATAAAATAAAAACATGAAAGAGAGAAAAAATACGAAGGAGGAATAACTAAATGAAAAAAACAAAAGGCATAACACTAATAGCGTTAATAATAACTGTAATTATACTTCTAATACTTGTAGGAGTAAGTGTAAATTTATTAATAAAAGGAGATTTGTTTGGTAGCGCCCAAAAAGCTGTAAATGGTACAAATTCAAAAATTGCAGAACAACAGAATATAATGGATGACTTAATGGATGAATGGGATGAATTAGAGAGAGACTTTTGTTCACATATATGGAAAGATGGAGGAATAATAACAGAAGCAACATGTACAGAAGCTGGAAAAAAACAAAGAACATGTACAAAATGTGGAAAAGTGGAAACGGTAGAAATTCCACCATTAGGCCATAATTATGAAGATAATAAATGTACAGTGTGTGGAGAAAAACTAATCATAGGAGCAAATATAAATTACCATGAATATATAAGCGAAAGTGGAGGTACAGTATCTGCAAGCTATACATCAACAAAAGCAACAAGAGGAAGTACAGATAGCAGTGATTCAGATGCAACATATTCAGTAGTAAATAATAGTGGAATACAATGGATAGTGCTAGGGGAGGAAAACGGGCAAATAAAAATAACTACAAAAAACATAGTGCAACCAACAAGTGGAGGATATACAGACAAAAACTTTAAATGTTTAATGCTACAAGGACAAACAGGCTATGCAAATTCTATAAATGAATTAAATAAAATAAGTGAAGTATATGGAAAAGGTAAATATGCAGATACGACAAAATTTAGTACAAGTGGAGGTAGAAGCTTTAAGAGGGAAGACTTAGGCTATGGACCTTTAACCAGAACAGCAAGTTATAAATATGCAAGACATTCAGATGGAAAAATATATAGATATGCAGCAAATGCAACAGTAGATGGAACAAGTACAACAGAAGGAGGAACAACATTTAACTACATGGTATTAGATGTAAGTAATTCAATAGAGGAAAGCTCATCAAATCACACATGGAAATCATTATCATCCACAGCAAATTCATACGTGACTTTGTATGACTATACTTATAGTGGAACCTATAATTTACCAGCTGCAGTAGATGAGGCGGATACAACTTATTGGTTAGCTTCACGTTATATTCAGTATGCTACCGGATCAGGAGTAGCTTTTTGCACTCTAGATAATATGGATGGGCGAGACAATGGTTTGTACTTGTCGAAAGGTGAACAAAATGGCATAAACAGAGGTGTTCGTCCAGTAGTTTATCTAAAATCTAATGCCAAATTAACATATGATTCTACAAGTGGATATACAATTAGCGAGTAAAAAATATTGATTTAAATAAAAAACATAAGAAGGAGGAAAATAAGAAAATGCAAAATAAAAACAAAGGTATAACGTTGATTGCGCTAATAATAACAATAATAATACTTTTGATATTAGTAGGAGTAAGTATAAATCTAGCAATAAAAGGAGATTTATTCGGAAGTGCTGAGAAAGCAGTAAATGGAACAAATGCAAAAGTAGAAGAACAACAAACTGCAGTGGATGAATTAATGGGAGAATTAGATAAGGTAGAAAAGCAACAGAAGGAACAAGAAGAAGCAGAAAAACAAAAAAATCTACCAGGAACAAGAGTAACAGAAAATACAAAATACGTAAGTAATGGAAAAACAGCATGGATACCAGCTGGGTTCACAATATCAAAAGCAGAAGGAGAGACAACAATAGATGGAGGATTAGTAATATATTTAATACAAGATAAAACAGAAGAGGAAATAAAAAACTTAACATGGACAGGCACAGAACTAGAAAACTTAAAAAAGACATATGACCAATTTGTATGGATACCAATATCACATGAACAAATAAATAACATGTTTATATGTCAGGCTAAAACAGGGAATAATGGAAACTGTAACATAACAGTAGAGAATGGAGTTGCAAAATGTACAGTTCATAATTCAACACAAATGGCAGGCAGATTATATGCAACAAGTACAGGAGAAAGTTACAATAATCCAAAGAAAGAAGTATATACAGCCAATATTGGGCTTCGTGAACCAGATGTGGTAACTAGAAACAGTACAGGAGACGGATCAAGCTATGATGGAAATTCAACTTACTTAGGATACATGTCAACAGTAACGGGAGATAATACAAGCTACACAAGTACAGTAAAATTTAAAGAAACACTGCAAAATGAATATAATGAAATAGCAGCATTAATATATAATGCTGGAGGTTATTATGTAGGCAGATATGAAACAAGTAATATAACAACAACAAAAGGAACAGCAATAAACGTAGTAGCAGGAAAAAATTCAGGAATATCAAATATTAATTGGTACTATATGTACGCACAGCAAAAGGCTTATGCAGCAAATAAAGGTTTAGGAAATAAAGTGAAAAGTAGTATGATACTAGGTACATGTCACGACCAAATGTTAGAATTTGTAAATGTAGCAGGAAAATATGATGTAACAAAAGCAGGAAATGTAGGGCATACATCATCAAAATTTACTACAAAACCATATCTAACAGGCGGTGTAGGATATAATGAAAATTATTCAGGATATGAAACAGAACCATATAAAGACTTATCAAAGAATATATATGATTTAGAAGGCAACGTATATGAATGGACTACAGAGGCGTTCAACGAAGTCAATCGAGTTTACAGGGGCCGGCAGTTACCTCCGCAGTTATTCTGCTAGTTATCGCTCCAGCGGCAGCACTCCGAACTTCAGCGACATTTGCATACGGTTCTAGAGCCACACTTTATGTAAGTCTGTAAGCTTGCAGGCAATATATTAATTAAATATCTCGAAGTAGTTTTAGGGAAGCTACTTCGGAGGTATTGAGTGTTAAAATATAACTGTGTAAATTCAAAAAAATTGAATATGCACAGTTTTTTTCTTGTGTATGGAAAGGAACAAAAAATTAAAAAAAATTAATTTAATTGATTTTCAAAAAAGAAAATTTAGTTACATGTGCATTATTTAACCTAAAAATTATTGCTAATTATGGACAATTATGTTATAATATGTAAAAATAGCAAATGAAAAAGAGAGGGTGCCAAGCAAATGGTATTGTTGGGAATAATATACATATTAATAATATTAGCATTTATTTTAGCCATGTTTGCATATGTGCAAATTAAAATAGCAGGCATGAAAGTTAAAGATTTTTACAGCTTTATACAGGCAAACCAAATGCTAGATAAGCTATATAGATTTTCAAAAAAATACGAAAAATTAAGTAGTCAAGATCAATTAATATTTTTAATGGAAGCTGAAAAAGTTTTTAGTGCTTTTGATAAAGTTCCAGATATCCTTTGGGAAGAGGAATATCAAAAATATATGGATGTACTTGATAAATATAAAGATATAAAAGTAGTTCGTTGGGAACGAAGTTAAAATTAGTAAACAATGTGGTTTACTAATTTTTTCTTATGTGATAAAATGTATAAGAAAATGGAGGAAAACAATGGCGTGGACTAAAAATCAAGAACAAGCAATATACCAAAAAGGCGATAATATACTAGTTGCAGCAGCTGCAGGTAGTGGTAAAACTGCAGTGCTAGTTGAAAGAATAATAAATAAAATTACAAATGAAAACATAGATGTAGATAAATTGCTAGTTGTAACATTTACAAATGCAGCAGCAACAGAAATGAGAGAGCGTGTTTTAGATGCAATTTATAAAAAGCTAGAAAGCAATCCAAATAACTTAAGGCTACAAAAACAAATAGTATTGCTAAATAAATCTCATATATCTACAATACACGCGTTTTGTTTAGAGGTTATTAGAAACAACTTCTACAAAACAAACATATCACCAAACTTTAGATTAGCAAATACTCCAGAAATAGAACTTCTAAAAATGGAAGTTATAGAAGATGTATTTGATGAACTATATGAGAGCAAAGATGCAGACATTATCAATTTGGTAAATACTTATGGCTCATCATATAGAGATGATGATAAATTAAAAGAACTAATATTAAAAATATATAAATTTATTCAAAGCATTCCATACCCAGAAGAATGGCTAGATGAGCAAACAGAAAAGTTTAATTTGAATTTAGAACAAGACTTCTCAGAAACTCCATGGGGAAATATAATAATAAAAAATGCTAAAGATGAGATAGAAGGCTATATTAATACATTAAAAAACATAAGTAAAAAACTAAAAAAAGACGACGAGCTAGAAAAGTGGTATTTATGCATATTAGATGATATTAATAAACTAGAAAAAATAGAAAAACTACAAAAGTGGGACGAAATATATAACTACTTAAGCGAATTATCATTTGAAACATGGCCATCAAAAAGAAATTTTGTATCAGAATTAAAAGATAAAGCAAAAAGTATAAGAGACAAAATCAAAGATGCAGTTGTAGGTGGTAAACCTAGTAGCCTAAGAAAAAGAGTGTTTATTTATAATTCACAAAAGGCAAACGAAGATATTTATGCAATGTATCCAATTTTGAAGGCAATAAAAGATATAACCATAAAATTTAGCACAGCATATAGAGAAGCAAAACTTGAGAAAAACATTATAGACTTTAACGATATTGAACATCTAGCACTAGAAATACTAGTTAAAAAAGATGAAAACGGAAACTATGTACCAACAGAAGTAGCAAAACACTACCAAGATATTTTTGAAGAAATTGCAATAGATGAATACCAAGATAGCAATGATATTCAAGAAGAGATTTTAAAACAAGTTTCAAAAGGAAATAACATTTTCATGGTTGGAGATGTTAAGCAAAGTATATATAAATTTAGACAAGCAAAGCCAGAACTTTTCCTAGAAAAATATAATACCTATAAAGACAACAAAATACAATTATTTGCAAACTTTAGAAGTAGAAAAAACGTTCTAGACCTAAGTAATGTGATTTTTGAAAACATTATGAGTAAAGACTTTGGAAGCATAGAATATAACGAAAATGAATTTTTAAATGTTGGGCAAGATTATTTAGAAACAGATAAGAAAATTCTAGATGGAGCAGAGCTTCATATTATTGATGAAGCAGAAACCATTGAAAGTGAAAACGAAGAAGATGATGAAGAAGTATTAGAAAAGGCAGAAATAGAAGCTAGATTAGTTGCCAAAAGAATAAAAGAATTAATAAACAGTAACTATTATGTGTTTGATAAAAAGAGAGGATATAGAAGCCTTGAATTCAAGGACATTGTAATTCTTCTTAGAAAAACAACAGGAATAGCACCAATATATGAAAAAGAGCTAACAGACCTAGGTTACCCAGTATTTAGCGATATTGGTACAAACTATTTTGAAACAATAGAAATACAAACAATAATGAATTTACTTAAAATAATAAGCAACCCAGATAATGACATAGCACTAGTTTCTGTATTAAGAAGTCCAATAGGAAAATTTACAGATAATGAGCTAATAGAAATACGAATAGAATGCCCAAAAGAAAGCTTTTATAATGCAATGCTTGTAAACGAAAAACATAAAGCAAAAATAAATGAATTCTTTGAATTAATAGAAGACTTTAGATCTAAAGAAGAATATTTGAAATTAGATGAACTAATATGGTACATATACGAGAAAACTGGATATTATAATTATGTAAGTTTGATGACAAATGGTAACATTAAAACAGCAAACTTAAAGATGTTATTTGAAAAAGCCAAAGACTATGAACAGGGAAGCTTTAAAGGACTATATAATTTCATAAACTTTATTGATAGAGTTACAAAGCATAATAGTGATATGGGTGCACCAAAGCTAATTGGAGAAAATGAAGATGTTATAAGAATTATGAGCATACACAAAAGCAAGGGACTAGAATTTCCAGTAGTATTCCTTTGTGGAACAGGTAGTCAATTTAACATGATGGACTTAAATGCAAACATACTAATGCATTCAGAACTAGGTTTTGGACCGAAATATATAAATTATGAAAGAAAAATAGCATACAATACTCTTGCCAAAGAAGCGGTAAGACATATAATGAAAAAAGAACTTAAAGAAGAAGAAATGAGGCTTTTGTATGTTGCATTAACTAGAGCAAGAGAAAAGCTAATAATTACAGGGGTTGATAAAAACCTAAAAAAATCAATAGAAGATAAACAAGAAATGCTAGAAAGTTCAGATAATGTAATAACAAAAGGAATAGCAGAAAAGGCAAAGACATACTTAGATTGGCTAGAAACAGTATTTTTAAGTGATGATAGAATGAAGTCACTTGTGCAATTATTTGAACATCCAAAAAATGAAAATAGTGGAACCAAAGATGAAGAAAACAAAACAGAAGAATTAATAATTGAGGATAGACCAATAAATGAAAAATTAAATGAAATACTAACATGGGAATACCCTCAAGCCGAACTTACACAAATTGAAGGAAAAAGTTCTGTTACTAAAATTGCAAAAAAGGTACAAGAATATGAGGGCGAGCTAAAACTTAAAAAGCCAAAATTCTTAGAAGGAGAACTTCCTCTTACAAAAGCAGAAATAGGAACAACAGTGCACTTAGTATTACAAAAACTAGACTTTAAACAAAGTTATACAATGGAAAAAATACAAGAACTACTAGAGCTATTTGAACAAAAACAGATAATAACAACAAAACAAAAAGAAGCAGTTCCAAAAGAGAAAATATATGAATTTACTAGAAGCAAAATTTTTGCAGAACTAGCAGAAGCAAAAGAAGTATACAGAGAACAGCCATTTTACATTAATATACCAGTAAAAGAACTATATGAAATTAAATCAGAAGAAAATATATTAGTACAAGGTATAATAGACTTGTATTATATAAATAAAAATGATGAATTAGTACTGGTAGATTATAAAACAGACTATGTACCAGAAAATGACGAAACTTCTTTAAAAAACAAATATACTTCGCAACTTGAGATTTATAAAAGAGCTCTAGAACAAGCACTAAATAGAAAAGTAGACAGTATTTATATATATTCAACATATTTGGGAAAAGAAATAAAGATGCGAGTATAAAAACAAAAAATGTGAATAAAATATTATTGTCAGTATTGACAAGTTAAATGTTATTTGCTATAATAAATTTAACTTTCCCACTACTTTAAAGTAGTCGGGCGTCAGAAGACTTTGGAGAACTCTTTGCAGTTCTCCTTGTTATTTTGTAAAGAATTTTATAATATTTTTATCTAATAAATTCAAGCTATTGTTTGAAAGACGAATATGTCTTAGCACAGCATCATCAAAAATTCTTTGCTTGCTTATGGTGGTAATCTGGTTTATAAGTGCAATGCTCCCAATCTTCATTTTTGAGATTTCGTTTTTCATTTTTTTTTACGTATTCAAAATCAGATGTAAATTGTTCAACTTTTTCAGAAGGAAGGCTCCATATATCTTTATATTTATTAAAGGTATCATATCACGTGATTTACAAAAAGTCAATAATAAAAATAAAAAAATACTTGACAAAAAAATGAAAATATTATATATTTGGTGTATATTTTTTAGAAAAAACAAAGGAGGAGAAGAATGAAAATGAGAAGAAAGAGAAACAATAAAGAAAACCAAGGTATAACATTAATAGCATTAATAATAACAGTAATTTTGCTTTTGATACTTGTAGGAGTAAGTGTAAATCTAATTATTAAGGGAAATTTGTTTAGTAATGCTCAAAAGGCAGTAGATGGAACAAATGCAAAAGTAAATGAACAACAAAATGCAATGGATGATATAATGAATGAATGGAAAAAAATTGAAAACGATTTACACAAAAATGAATTCTGGATAAATATTAAATACTATGATGGTAGTCCAGCAATAGTATGTGAAATGAGTGAAAAAATTTATAATAGTGAAGGTAATACAATAACGTTTAGTCAGAAAGAAAAAATAATAGAGGAAGCTTGTATAGATGAAATTAGCACTAGCTTGCGGAAAAAATATAGAAAGTTTTTCAGAGGCAATGTATTTGTTACAAAAAGTAGAGGGGGTAGAGGAGAATAATATTGTAAAAATTGAAAGCATAAGAGATTTATTATTTTTGGAGAAAAAAGATATGACAGAGGAAGAATATAACAATTTAATAAATACTGCCTATGAAAAGGCTAGAGTGAGTATAAAGGTTATTGCTCCGAATGGAACAATTAATACAATGCAATACGTAAATGACTATGCACGAGTACACACATTACAAGATTTAAGTCAAACAGGAATATATAAAATAGAAATAAAGAAGGATGGAGAATTATGGGGAGAATATAGCATTGAATATAATCAATCACAAAGATATTATTTAACATATAATGGTGGGTTCAAGATTAGTATATATGATACTCAAACAAATTCAATAGTTAAAGCTGATAAAATATATGTAAAGAGTAATGAAAAAGAATTTGAAATTGAAGAAATAGATGAATTTAATTACTTGTACAAAATTTTCCCTGAAAAAGAAGAGCGGCCTAGTACCTGAAACGGAAATGAAATTTATAAAAGATGGTCAATCTTTAACAACGAAAGTTAATTATATAAGATTTCCAAGATGACTCTAAAACTGGCGGGTTATAGATGCGTTTTTTTATTCTCATTTCCTATGAGGGTATTATAATATAAGATTTACAAAAAGTCAATAATAAAATTAAAAAATAGTTATATACAAACTCCATCTTTTATGATAAAATATATCATAAGAAGTGGAGTTTTATTTATGGTAGCAGAAATTATAGTAAATAGATTAGCTAAAGATTTAAATAGAATATTTGATTATCTTGTTCCAGAGCATATGGAAAGTTCCATAAAAATTGGGGCAAGAGTTTTTGTACCTTTTGGACCGAGAAATTCACAAATTGAGGGATTTGTTATTGGTTTTAAAAAGACTTCAGAGTTTGCAAATAAAGAGATTATAAAAATTGAAGATTTTCCTTTAACAGAGGAAAACGTTGAGCTTGCTCGTATTATGGCTAGAAGATATTTTTGCAATATTTCAGAGTGTATAAAATTAATGCTTCCACCAGGCGAAAAAACAACAAATTTAGAAAATAGAATTAAAGATAAAACTGCCAATTTTGTATATTTGAAAAAAGACGAAGATGAGATTGAGCTAGATATTGAACTAGGTAAGCTAAAAAATGCAAAGCATATTAAAGTTTTACGTTTCTTAGAAGAAAATGATGGCATATATAAGGCAGATTTAGAAGGCATTATGGAGGTTTCAAGTGCAGTAATTAAAACATTAGAGAAGAACGGATATGTTGAGATAATTGAACAAAAGATTGAAAGAAATCCTTTTAAAAACAGAGAAATAAAAAGGGACAAGCCTTTACCTTTAACAGAGGAACAAAAACAAGCTTTTGATAAAATTAACAATAGTGGGTTTAATGAGTTCTTGCTTTATGGAGTTACTGGCTCAGGTAAAACAGAAGTGTATTTACAGCTTATTCAAAGCGTTATAGATAAAGGAAAAAAAGCAATTGTCCTTGTGCCTGAAATATCACTTACACCACAGATGGTAGATAGATTTTCTGCAAGATTTGGAGATTGCATATGTGTACTTCATAGCAAGTTATCTACAGGTGAAAGAAATGACCAATGGAAGAATATTAAGGAGCGGAAAATGCAAGATAGTAATAGGTGCAAGGTCTGCAATATTTGCACCAATAGATAATTTGGGAATAATAATAATTGATGAGGAGCATGATAGTTCATATAAATCAGACATGGCACCAAGATTTAAAGCACACGATATTGCAAAGTATTTAGCTAAAAAACATGATATACCAGTTGTTCTAGGTAGTGCAACACCAGATATTTCAACATACCACAATTCAAAAAATGTAATAAGACTTACAAGAAGAGCAAATAGTTCAAACTTGCCAGATGTAGAGGTTATAGATTTAAGGCAAGAACTTGCAATAGGAAACCGTACAATTTTAAGTGAAAGGTTAAAGGAAGAAATAGAAAACAACTTAAAAGAAAAGAAGCAAACAATTTTATTTTTGAATAGGAGAGGCTTTTCAACTTTTGTAATGTGTAGAGATTGCGGATATACTGTAAAATGCAAAAGATGTAATATTAGTTTAACTTACCACATGAAAGAGGATAAACTAAAATGCCATTACTGTGGTTATGAAATGAATAATATTAAAATTTGCCCAAAATGTAAAAGTAAAAATATTAAACATTTTGGAAGCGGAACCCAAAAATTAGAGGAACTTATCCACAACATTTATCCACAAGCAACTACAATTAGAATGGATATAGATACTGTTAGTAAAAAGAATTCACATGAAGAAATTCTAAACAAATTTAAAAATGAGAACATAGATATTTTAATTGGAACACAAATGGTAGTAAAAGGACATCATTTCCCAAATGTAACACTAGTTGGAGTTATTGCGGCAGATAGCAGTTTAAATACAGGAGATTATAGAGCAAATGAAAGAACCTTTGATATACTGGTACAAGTAGCACGGAAGAGCGGGAAGAGAAAAACTACCAGGCAAAGTAATTATACAAACATACTCACCAGAAAACTTCTGTATTGAGTGTGCTAAAGAGCAAGATTATGATAAATTTTATAAAACTGAAATAGAACTAAGAAAACAATTGAAATATCCACCATTTTGCGATATAATAATGTTTGGAATAAATTCAACAGATAAAATAGAAATTCAAAAAGCATCAGAGAAGCTATATAGAATTCTAAAAAAATATACAGGAGATCAAATGCAAGTAATGCCACCACTACCAGCACCAATAGATAGAATAAAATATAGGTATAGGTGGAGAATAATTGCAAAATGCAAATTAAGCAGTAAGATAATTAATAGTATAAACCTAGCAATGGAGGAATACTATAAGCAGAAATTCAAAAAAACAAGAGTTGTTGTAGATGTAAATCCAAACAATATGTCTTAAAAGAAGGGAGAAAACAATGGCAATTAGAACAATTAGAACAGAAGGAGACGAAATATTAAGAAAGAAATCTAAAAAAGTTGAAGTAATTGATGAAAAAATAACAGAACTAATTCAAGATATGATAGAAACTCTTCATAAATATGATGGAGTTGGACTAGCCGCTGTGCAAGTTGGAATATTAAAGCAAATATTAATAATACAAGAAGCAGAAGATGCACCAATACTTGTAATAATCAACCCAGAAATAATTTCACAAAGTGGAACACAAGTTGTTGAAGAAGGTTGCCTAAGCTTCCCAAATAAATTTGCTAAAATTGAAAGACCTGAAAAAATAAAAGTAAGAGCATTAAACGAAAAAGGAAAAAAAATAGAAATAACAGGAAAAGGCCTTTTGGCACAGGCTTTAAGCCATGAAATAGACCATTTAAATGGAGAAATTTTTATAGATAAAATAATACCAGGAACATTGGAAATAATAAAACCAGAGAAATAAGAGGAGATAAAAAATGCTAGATATAGTTTTTATGGGAACTCCAGATTTTGCAAAAGAATCTTTGGAGGCAATATATAATGCAGGTCATAACATAATTGCAGTAATAACAAACCCTGATAGACCAAAGGGAAGAGGAATGAAAATGATAGCCTCTCCAGTAAAGGAATTTGCAATAGAAAAAAGCATACCAGTACTTCAACCAGAAAAAATAAGAGAAATTAAAGATACATTAGAACAAATAAACCCAGATTTATTCTGTGTTGTAGCGTATGGAAAAATTTTACCACAAGACATTTTAGATATTCCTAAAAAAGGCTCAATAAATGTACATGGTTCATTGTTACCACAATATAGAGGAGCAGCCCCAATACAATGGGCAGTTTTAAATGGAGATAAAAAAACAGGAATAACAACAATGTATATGAATGCAGGAATGGATACAGGGGATATGATTTTGCAAGAAGAAGTTCAAATTGGAGAAGATGAAACAACAGGAGAGCTATGGGATAGGTTATCTAAAATAGGTGCAAAATTATTAGTAGAAACTGTAGCTAAAATAGAAAAAGGAACCGCACCAAGAACACCTCAAAGCGGCGAATTTACAATGGCACCAATGTTAAATAAAGAAATGGCAAGAATAGATTGGATAAACAAAAATTCAAGAGAAATCAAGAACTTAGTAAGAGGTTTAAACCCAATAATGGGAGCATATACAACATATAATGACAAAAAAATAAAAATATGGAGAGCTGGAAGTATAGAGCTAGATGAATTTATAGAAAATCACCCAGAATTTGCAGATTATAAAATTAGTTTGAACAACATGGAAGGTGGAGCAGTAATATACTCAGATATTAAGCAAGGCCTATATGTAAAAGCAAAGACAGGAATTGTTATTATACAAGAAGTACAAGCAGAAAATGCAAAAAGAATGCCTGTACAAGATTTCTTAAGAGGAAATTTAATTCAAACAGGAGAAGTTTTTGAATAATTATGGATGAAACATGTGAAATAATAGTAAAAAAATTAAAAGAACAAAATAGAACAATAGCATTTATGGAATCATGCACAGGAGGATATTTAGCAAACAGTATAACAAATATATCAGGAGCATCAGATGTGCTAAAGGTAAGTTTAGTAACATACTCAAATGAATATAAAATAAAATTTGGTGTTGACAAAAATACTATTGAAAAGTATACTGTATATAGCACAGAAACCTCTGCCAAAATGGCGAAGAAAGTTTCAGAGTTTGCAAACAGTAATATAGGTGTAGGCATAACTGGAGAACTTGGAAATACAATGAATAAAGAACCAAAAGTATATTATTCAATATATATAAAGGAATTAGATAGATGTATAAATAAAGTTGTAACACCAACTAGTAAAGATAGAAAAAGCATGAAAAAAGAAGTTGCAACAAGTGTTTTAGAGGATATTAGGAGGAATCTAAATTGAGTTTTACCAACACAAAATTAGAAGAATTTAATAACAGTATTGTAGGAAAAAAAATTGCTATAATTGGTCTTGGAGTAAGCAATGAACCACTTGTTGATTATATGCAAGAAAGAAAAGCTAAATTAGCAGTTTTTGATAAAAGAAATCAAGAAAAAATAGACCAAAAAATTCTAAACAAAATAGAAAAATATAAAATAGAAAAACATTTTGGTGAAGATTACTTGTCAAACTTAAAAGATTTTGATATAATCTTTAAGTCTCCATCATGTAGAGCAGATTTGCCAGAAATAGAGGCAGAAGTAAAAAGAGGTGCATATCTTACATCTGAAATAGAATTAGTGCTAGAATTTGCACCATGCAAAACAATTGCAGTAACAGGCAGTGATGGAAAAACAACTACAACAACATTAATATATGAAATATTAAAAAATAAGTACAACTGTTATCTAGGTGGGAACATAGGATATCCACTTTTCACAAAAATAGGAGAAATGAAACCAGAAGATATAGTAGTTCTTGAACTTAGTAGTTTTCAATTAATGACAATGAAGAAAAATCCAGATATAGCAGTTGTAACAAATGTTACTCCAAATCATTTAGATATACATAAGTCTTATGAAGAATACATTGAGGCAAAGGCTAACATATTTAAAAATCAAACTGAAAGCAACAAACTAGTATTAAATTACGATAATGAAATTACTAGAAATTTTGCAAAAAAAGCAAAATCAAAAGTTGAATTTTTCAGTAGTAAAGAAAAGCTTGAAAATGGCGTAATTTATGATGAGGGAATAATAAAAATTGCTGAGAATGGATTAAGAAGACATATTGTAAAACTAAAAGATACTAACTTAAGAGGAGTACATAACGCAGAAAACATTTGCGCAGCAATTGCAGCAACAATGGATTTAGTTGATGTTGAAACACAAGAAAAAGCAATAAAAGAATTTAAAGGTGTGAACCATAGACTAGAATTTGTAAGAGAAATAAATGGAGCAAAATGGTATAATGATTCAATTGCATCAAGCCCAACAAGAACAATTGCAGGACTTAATTCGTTTGATGAAGACATAGTATTAATTACAGGTGGATATGATAAACACTTAGACTATGAGCCAATTGCTAAACCAATTTTAAATAAAGTAAAAACATTAATTTTAATGGGGCAAACAGCAGAAAAAATATTTGGAGCTGTAAAGCAAGAAAAGGAAAAAGAAAACAAAGAAATAGAAATATACAAAGTAAATAGCTTAGAAGAAGCTATAAATAAAGCAAAAGAAAAGTCAAAGCCAAATCAAGTGGTGTTATTTTCACCAGCAAGTGCAAGTTTTGATATGTTCAAAAACTTTGAAGAAAGAGGAAACAATTTTAAAGAACTAGTGAAAAAATTATAAGGAGGGATTTAAAATGGTAATTGATTCAAAAGGAAATTTGTTTGAGGAGAGAAGAAAAAAAGACAGAAGGTCAGGAGAAGACAGAAGAAGACTAAGAGAAAATGTGCCAGATGAGAAAAGAAAATCAGACAGAAGAAAGGCTGACAGAAGAGATCCAAAAAATGCATATAAAGCGTAAGAAATATGGGGCATGAAACAATGCCCTAAAATATCCCGATGTGGCGGAACTGGCAGACGCACACGACTCAAAATCGTGCGGGAAACCATGTGGGTTCGAGTCCCACCATCGGGACCAGAATAAAAGTGGCTGAAAAGCCACTTTTTTGTATGAAAGAAAAAGGTGGGGCTCGAAAAGGAACGTGCCAAGTTTAGGCTGGTTCAAGGCCAGACTAAACGCAGGTAAAAATAGTCCGGTGGACTATTTTTGTGACGCGAGAGCGAGTGGTCCCACCATCGGGACCAGAATAAAAGTGGCGCTAGAAAAAATAAAAAAATCAATAGTTTTTTGAAAAAAATTAAAAAAATTTCAAAAAACTATTGATTTTTTTATTTTTATAGTATACAATGGTAGCGAAGTGGAGGAAAGTGGTAGAAAGTGGAATACAAAAAGAGAGGTGAAAAGTTTTGCTAATAGGCGAATATGAGCATTCAATTGATACAAAAGGTAGATTAATAATGCCAGCCAAATTAAAAGAAGACATTGGTGATAGCTTTGTAATCACTAAAGGTCTAGATGGATGTTTATTTGCATATTCAAAAAAAGAATGGCAAAACTTTGAAGAAAAATTAAGAACCTTCCCACTTACTAACAAAGATGCCAGAGCATTAATGAGATTTTTCCTAGCAGGTGCAATGGAATGCGAAATAGATAAACAAGGAAGATTTCTTATAGCAGGAAATTTAAGAGAATTTGCTGGGCTTGAAAAAGAAGTAGTAATTATAGGAGTTCTAAATAAAATAGAAATTTGGAGCAAACAAAAATGGCAAGAATACAGCGAAAAGGAAAACAACGAAGCAGATGATATTGCTGAAAAAATGGCAAATTTAGATTTAGGTATATAACTTGCAAAAGTTTATATAAAAAGCAAAAGAAGAAATATTAAGAAACAAATGAATTTTTTAAAACAAAAGATTTCAAGAAACAAAAGAATTTTAAATAAACAAAGAAAAACAAAAGACGTTTTTTAAAAAAATATAAAAAACGAACACATATTAAACTAAAATTAACAAAAGAAGATAATAAGTACAAATGAAAAGATAAAACTAAACAAAAGATGTTTTTAAAATTAAAACTAATGATGAATATTTAAAATAAAGCAAAAGAAGAATCTTAAACAAAACAAAAGACAAAATTTTTAAATAAAACCAATGATTTAGTAATCCACGAAAGTAACCTATATAAACCAAAGATTATAATAAACGATAGACAGCAGTTGGTATTTACTTTTGCCAACTGCTAAAATGTTATATAGGAAAAATCGTTAGATTTTTATGCCTAAAATTTAAAAATTGAGGTTAGAGTATAAATGAAAGAATTTGAACATATTCCTGTATTGCTAAATGAATGCATTGAGGGTTTAAATATTAAAGAAAATGGAATATATGTAGATGGAACTTTAGGCGGAGCAGGACATAGCTTTGAAATAGCAACAAACCTAAAAAACACAGGAACATTAATTGGAATTGATAGAGACGAAGAAGCAATAAAAAAAGCAAAAGATACTTTGAAAGACTTTAAAAATGTAATATATGTTCAAGATAATCATGACAATATAAAAGAAATACTAGAAAGATTAAACATAGAAAAAGTAGATGGAATTCTGTTAGATTTAGGAGTTTCATCATACCAAATAGATGAGGAAACAAGAGGTTTTAGCTATATAAAAAACAGTCCATTGGATATGAGAATGGATAAAACACAAAAGCTTACAGCTAAAGACGTTGTAAATACATATTCAGAACAGAGTTTAGCAGATATCATTTATAAGTATGGAGAAGAAAAGTTCTCAAGGCAAATAGCTAGAAGAATTTGTGAATATAGAAAAACCAAAGAAATAGAAACAACAACAGAACTTGTACAAATAATTGAAAAGTGTGTTCCAAAGCAAAATCAAGGACACCCTGCAAAACGAACATTTCAAGCAATAAGAATTGAAGTAAACAATGAAATAGAACCATTATATAACACAGTGATAAATGCAATAGATTCATTAAAATCAGGTGGTAGATTATGCATTATAACATTCCACTCACTAGAAGATAGAGCTGTAAAAGATGCATATAAAGATAGTGTTGGAAAATGTACATGTCCACCAGATTTACCATATTGTGTATGTGGAAACAAAAGCAAAGGAAAGATTATAACAAAGAAGCCAATATTACCAACTGAAGAAGAAATGAAAATAAATAGTAGAAGCAAAAGTGCAAAACTAAGAATTTTTGAAAAAAACTAAAAGTAAAATTTAAAGGAGGTGCAAAAGATGGCTAGAAGTAACTATAGTAGATATGAATATGAAACAAGTCCACGAAAACTTGAGCCTTATTATGCACCTAAAAAGAAGATTACTGAGGTAAAAAGAGAAACAAAACAAGAAAATAAAAAGAAACAAAAGGCAGAAAATAAGTTAAAAGCAAAGGCTGTAATGTACTTATTTGTGATAATTGGAGTGTTTTTTGCAATAACATATAGAAATGCAAAAATAGATGAAAACTTTGATAAAGTACAAGATTTAAAATCAGAATTAGCTGCAATCGAAAAAGAAAGTGCACAACTTGAAGTATCAATAGAAAGTAGCTTAAACCTTACAAACTTAGAGCAACAAGCAAGAACATTACTTGGAATGCAAAAGCTAACAAACAAACAAACAGAATATGTAACACTTCCAAAAACAGACTATATAGAAGTTGCATCAGAACAAGTACACTTAGAGGAGAATAAAGGAATAATTCAAACTATAGGAGAGTATATTTCTAAACTATTTAAATAAGTTATAATAAACATCTTTTTTGAATAAAATCAAAAGAGGTGTTTTTTTATGTGGTTTTCAGACGTTGGGAGAAAAAGAAGATTAAGAAATATGCTTCTTATAATATTTGTATTGCAAATTGCTTTAATGGTAAGAATAGGCTTTATACAATTTGTACAAGGAACAGAACTTCAAGCAATGGCATATAGCCAACAAACCCTAAATAGAAGTATAAATCCTAAAAGAGGTAGAATATTAGATAGAACAGGAAAGGTAGAACTAGCAGTAAGTGCAAGCACAGAAACAGTTTCGGTAAACCCAACAAATATACCAAGCGAAAAAAGGGAAAAGCTAGCAGAAGCAATGGCAAATATATTCGATTTAGATTATGAAAAAGTTCTAAAAAGGCTTAAAAGAAGAACCTCTATAGAAATAATAACAAAGAAAGTTGATAAAGAAAAAACAGATAAATTAAGAGTATGGTTGGCCGAAAACAATATAACAACTGGAGTAAATATAGATGAAGATACAAAAAGATATTATCCATTTAGTACACTCGCATCAAATATAATTGGCTTTACAGGAAGTGATAATCAAGGCTTAGAGGGAATTGAAAGTTATTATGATAAAACCTTGAGTGGCACTCAGGGTAAAATTTTAAAACTAGTAGATGCAACAGGAACAGATATGGGAATAGAAGGCGAAGATTATATAGCTGCAAAAAATGGAGATGACTTAGTTTTAACGATAGATATGACAATTCAAGCAATTGCAGAAAAATATTTAAAACAAGCATGTATAGATAATGTTTGTACAGATGGTGGAAATGTTATAATTCTAAACCCAAAAAGTGGAGATATATTAGCAATGGCAACATACCCAAATTATGACTTAAACTCTCCATATCAAATAAATAATGAAGAATTAAAATCTGTTTGGGATACTTTAAGCAGTAGTGAAAGAAGTAACTATTTGCTTCAAATGTGGAGAAATAAGGCAATATCAGATACTTATGAGCCAGGTTCAACATTCAAATTAGTTACATCATCAGCAGCGCTTGAAGAAGGAATAACAGATACAGATAGGGCAGGAGAATTCAATTGTTCTGGTTCAATTACAATAGCAGGAGCTAGAATAAAATGCTGGAGATACTATAGACCACATGGAAGCCAAAGTTTAAGAGAAGCTTTAATGAACTCATGCAACCCAGTATTTATAGGAATAGGGCAAAAATTAGGAATACATACATATTATAGTTATTTACAAAAATTTGGACTATTAACTAGAACAGGCATAGATTTGCCAGGGGAGGCAAATAGTATTTTCTTAAAGGAAGAAAAAGTGGGACCAGTAGAACTTGCAACAATTTCATTTGGTCAAAGATTTGAAATAACACCACTTCATATGGCAAAGATAGTAGGCACAATTGCAAATGGAGGAAAAGCAGTAAACCCAAGAGTTGTAAAAGCAATGATAGACTCAAAAACAGGAGAAGAAAAGAAAATTACAATTAAGCAAGGAGAACAGGTAATATCAAAAGAAAATGCAGACAAAGTTCTTAGCATGATGCAATCAGTTGTAGATGAGGGAACTGGAAAAAAAGCAAAAGTAGAAGGGTATAACATAGGTGGAAAAACAGGAACATCAGAAGATGGAGTAAATACAGGAAAACGTATAGCATCATTTGTAGGTGTAGCAGACGTTACAGACCCTGAAGTTGTAATAGTTGTAGTTCTATATAACCCAACAGGAGAAGGTGGACACCAAGGAGGAGGCGTTGCCGCACCAGTAGCAGGTCAAATTCTAGGAGAAGTTTTGCCATACATGGAAATAGCAAAACAAGAAGAGATAAAAGAAAACATAAAAATGCCAAATGTAACAGGCTTAACATTTGAAGAAGCAAAGAAAACTTTAAAAGATGCAGGAATAGAAACAAATAGCCAATTAGATGTAGAAACAATTATAAAAGACCAATTACCAAAAGCAGGAATAGAAATAACAAATGAAACAAAGGTAATATTATATGGGGAATAAAATTAAAATAAAAATAATAAAAAAGCTACCCAAAATATTGAAAAATTAACCAATTTGTGATATTCTATATATTATGTAAAAATGGAGAGTGAGAATAATGAAAGACCAAATTTTAAAAATTAAAGAAAATGCAAAAAATGAAATCCAAAAAGATGAAACTCTACAAGCTTTAAATGAAACACGTGTTAAATTTTTAGGTAAAAAAGGCGAATTAACATTAGTTTTAAGAGGAATGGGAGCTTTATCAGCTGAGGAAAGACCAGTTATTGGAGCCTTTGTAAATGAGGCAAGAGACGAGATAGAAGCTGGAATTGAATTAAAAGAAAACGAATTAAAACAAAAAGCATTAAATGAAAAACTTAGCAAAGAAAAAATAGATATAACAATGCCAAGTAAAAAAACTGAAATTGGTTCAATTCACCCAATTACAGGTGTTATAGATGATATTAAAGAAATCTTTTTAGGTTTAGGATATGAAATTGCAAGTGGACCAGATATTGAAAAAACTTACTATGTTTTTGACCAGTTAAATACACCAATAGACCACCCAGCAAGAGACTTACAAGATACTTTTTATATAAATGATAATATAGTATTAAGATCTCAAACATCTTCAGTACAAATTCGTGTAATGGAAAGTCAAAAGCCACCAATTAAGATAATATGTCCAGGTGCAGTTTATAGGTCAGATAGTGTTGACCCAACACACTCACCAGTATTCCATCAAATAGAAGGACTAGTTGTAGACAAGGGAATAACAATGTCAGATTTAAAAGGAACACTTGAAACATTTGCAAAAAAATGTCTTGGAGAAAATACTGAAATTAGATTTAGACCACACCACTTCCCATACACAGAGCCAAGTGCAGAAGTTGATGTATCATGCTTCGTATGTAAGGGAAAAGGCTGCAGGGTATGTAAAAATGAAGGTTGGATAGAACTTTTAGGTTGTGGAATGGTTCATCCAGTAGTTCTACAAAACTGTGGAATAGATCCAAATATTTATTCAGGCTTTGCCTTTGGTTTTGGAGCAGAAAGAATTGCAATGGCAAAATATGGAATAGATGATATGAGACTTCTTTATGAGAATGATGTTAGATTTTTAAAACAATTTTAAATTTGAAAAACAAACGGCGTCTTGCTGTGTTAGACATCGCTAAAAAATCCTCAACGTATCTTTATACGTTTCCGGTTTTTTTGCTTGTCTGCCTTGCAATACTTGTTTCTTTTTCAAATTATATAAAAATAGAGAGTGTTAGAAAGGAAAAATAAAAATGAAAACTAGTGTAGAATGGTTAAGAGATTATGCAGATGTTAATGTTGATGTGCATACATTAGCAGATAGATTAACAATGACAGGTTCAAAAGTTGAGACAATTGAACAAAAAGGAAATGATATAAAAAATGTTGTTGTAGGTAAAATATTAGAAATAACAAAACATCCAGATGCAGATAAATTAATAGTTACAAAAGTTGATGTAGGAACTGAAAAGCTACAAATTGTAACAGGTGCAGACAACGTAAAGGTGGGAGACCTTGTTCCAATTGCAAAAGATGGCTCAGAGCTTCCTGGTGGAGTAAAAATAAAAACAGGAAAACTAAGAGGGGTAGAGTCTTGTGGAATGATGTGTGCTGTAACAGAGCTTGGACTTGATTTAGAAGATTACCCAGGACAAATTGAACATGGTATAATGATTCTTCCAAAAGAATTTGAATGTTTAATTGGAAAAGATATAGTTGAAGTGTTAAACTTAAAAGAAGATATATTAGATTTTGAAATTACATCAAATAGACCAGATTGCTTCTCAATAGAAGGCTTAGGCCGTGAAACAGCAATTGCATTAAATGAAAATTTTAGAGATCCACATAAAGAGTTAAATAAAGAAGTAAAGACAGTTGAAGAAATTGAAAACTTTAGGGTTGATGTTGAAGCAAAAGACCTTTGTTACAGATACATTGCAAGAGTTTTAAAAGATGTTCAAATTAAAGAATCTCCAGAATGGATGAGAAGAAGATTAAATGCTTGTGGAGTAAGAGCAATAAACAACATAGTAGATATAACAAACTATGTAATGTTAGAACTAGGACAACCAATGCATGCATTCGACATCGAAAATGTTGCTGGAAAACACATAATTGTAAGAAGAGCAAAAGAAAATGAAATAATTACAACATTAGATGAAATAGAAAGAACTTTAAATACAGATAACTTAGTAATAGCAGACGAAGAAAAACCAGTTGCAGTAGCAGGTGTAATGGGAGGAGCAAATTCAGGAATTACAGACGAAACAAAAACAGTAGTATTTGAAGCTGCAACATTTAACAGAGGAAGTGTTCGTTTAACTGCTAAAAAGTTAGGCTTAAGAACAGAAAGCTCAAGTCGTTTTGAAAAAGGTTTATCACCAGAAATAGCTTTAAGGGCAATAAATAGAGCAGTAGAGCTTGCAGAACAAATTGGAGCAGGCAAAGCAGTTGATGAAAAAATTGATGTATATCCAGAAAAAGAAGAACAAAAAGTAATTCCATTCGAACCAGAAAAAGTAAATGCTTTACTTGGAATGAACATATCTAAAGAAGAAATGATAGATATATTAACAAGACTTGGAATAGAAGTAAAAGGCGAAAGCTTAGTAATACCATATTTTAGAGTAGACTTGAATCTAACTGCAGATATTGCAGAAGAAGTAATAAGAATACATGGATATAACACACTAAATAGCACATTAATAAATGCAGAAAGTACAGTTGGAGCCAAAACAAAGGCACAAAAATTACAAGATAAAGTAAAAGACCTACTTGTAGAAAAAGGCTTTTCAGAAATGTACGCATTCAGCTTTATAGGACATAAAGATTTTGAAAAATGTAAATTAGATAGTGAAAAGGCAATAAAAATAACAAACCCATTAGGAGAAGAATTTTCACTTATGAGAACATCTATGATGCCAACAGTAATGCAATCTATGTCAACAAACTATAATAAGAAGAACAAAAATGTTCAACTATTTGAAATTGGAAAAATATATACAGATGAGCAAGGAAATATTGCAAAAGGCGAAGTAGCAACAGAAACAGAGCAAATTGCATTTGCAGTATATGGAAAGAATGCAGATTTTTATATAGTAAAAGGCATAATTGAAAATATTCTAGAAGTTTCAAATATTGCAAGATACACATTAGAAAGAGAAAATGAAATAAACCTACACCCAGGAAGAAGTGCAAAAATTCTAATAGGAAAAGATAGAATAGCAAGCTTTGGAGAAGTTCACCCAGAGGTTCTAGAAAACTATGGTATAAATGAAAAAGTATATTATGCAGTAATAGATATAGAAAAATTTGCAAAGTATGGAAAAGACAATAAAAAATATACCCCAATTCCAAAATATCCAGCAGTAGAAAGAGATATTGCTCTAGTAGTAGATGAAGATGTTGAAGTTGGTCAAATTGAAAACATAATATCTAAAAAAGCAAAGAATATACTAGAAAGAGCAGAGTTATTTGATGTATACAGAAGTGATAAACTTGGAGAAAACAAAAAGAGTGTAGCATATGAGCTAATATTTAGGGCACAAGATAGAACTTTAACAGATGATGAAATTAAAAACACAATGGAAGTTATAATAAAAGAATTGCAAGCAAACTTAGGAGCAGAACTAAGAGCATAAATTTTAGAAAAATTTCCAAAAAATAGTTGTAAAATTCATTATAAATTGATATACTGTATAGAGAAAAAGTATATCAATTTTTAATTTGAAGGAGGTACAAAAGTGGAAGAAGAGAAGAACTTGGTAATAGAGAACAAAGAGATAGTTGCAGAAAATGATGAAAGCATTAAAATTTCAAATGATGTTGTTGCATCAATTGCAGGTGTTGCAGTATCTGAAGTTCCTGGAGTTTATGGAATGGCTGGTGGAATTACAGAAATCTTTGGTAAAAAGGGATTAACAAAAGGAATTAAGGTTGAAGTTGGGGAAAAAGAAACTAAAATAGATGTAAACATTATAGTAGAGTATGGAGCAAGAATTCCAGATGTTGCATTCGAAATTCAAAATAGAGTGAAAAAGGCAGTAGAAACAATGACAGGTCTCAAAGTGGCAAATGTAAATATTCACATACAAGGAATAAATATTCCAGAAAAAAGATCAGAAGAACCAGATGAAAATAACAGCACAAATGAATAAAATTTAGTAGGCTCGGCTAAAGGCCCAGCCTACGGTAAAAAAAGAAAGGATATGGTAACATATGAAAATTTTAGATAAAATAGGACTAGTTGTATTTTCTAGTATAGTATTATTATTAAGTTTAGCACTTATATTAACAATAGCAGAATGGTTAGATTTAAAGTTGGTTTTAAATGCAGTTGAGTATATAGTAACAAACAAAGTAGCTGCAAGAGTAACATTTGGAGTATGTGTAGTACTTATACTTCTTGCAATAAAAACAATCTTCCTAAACTCAGATGCAAAAAGTACAAGCAGTGGAAAAGAAGGAATTTTACTTGAAAATGATAACGGAAAGCTATTAGTATCAAGGGATACAATTGAAAGCTTAACAAATGCAGTTGTAAAGAATTATGAAACAGCACAAAATGTTTTAACAAAAGTTGAATTAGATGGTGATAATAATGTTAGTGTTTTCATAACATTATTTGTATATCCAGATGCTGTAATTAAAGATTTAACAGTAAGTCTACAAAATGATGTTAAATCAACAATTAAAAAATCTTTAGACTTAGATGTAAAAGATGTTAATGTTAGAATTAAAAACATTACAGCAAAAAAAGAAGTTAAAGAATAAGGAGAATAGCTATGGAAAAATTTAAAGACTTTATTGTAAAATATAGAGGAGCAATAATAGGTGGAATTATTGCCATAGTTCTATTAATTTTAAAAATATATCAAATTTTAGTTGGCTGTTTAATAATAGTTGCAGGTGTTTTAATTGGTAACTATGTTCAACAAAATAAAGAAAAGGTTAAAGATGGAATACGTAGATTAGTAGACAGATGGTAATAGATTTGGGCTAAAGGAAAGGATAAGAAAATGAATATGTCAAAAATGAGAGAATATGCTTTTATGCTAATATATGAACAAGAAATACAAAAAGATTATAGTGAAGAAAGTATTGAATTGTTCTTAGAAAATAACGAGATAGATGATAAAGATGCAAGACGTTATATAAGAAAAACAGTAAAGGGTGTAAAAGCAAATGAAGCCAAACTTGAAGAAATAATAGGAACAAAATTAAAACAAGAATGGAAAATAGATAGAATTTCTAAGATAAATTTAGCATTACTAAAACTTTCAATATATGAAATGTTATATGCTGAAGTTCCATACAAAATTGCTATAAACGAAATTATAGAACTTGCTAAAAAATATGGAGAAGATAATTCAGCAGCTTTTATAAACGGAGTTTTAGCAAATGTTGTTAAGGAGAACCTATGATATCAGTTAAACCTGTTGCAATAACAGTAAGTGAGTTAAACAAATATATTAAAAATAAAGTAGATGAAGATGAATTTTTAAACAATGTATATGTGAAGGGAGAAATTTCTAATTTCAAACATCACTATACAGGGCATATGTATTTTACATTAAAGGACGAAAGTTCTTTAATAAAATGTGTTATGTTTAAATCATCAACAGCTACTTTAAATTTTATACCAAAAGATGGAATGAAAGTATTTGTATTTGGAACATTGGCTGTTTATGAGGCAGGTGGAGTATATCAAATATATTGCAAAGCTATGCAAGAAGACCGGTGTAGGCGACTTATATAGAGAATACGAAAAGTTAAAAGCAAAACTAGAGGCAGAAGGGTTATTTGATAAAGAACATAAAAAGAAAATACCTTTAATGCCAAAAACTATTGGAGTTCTTACATCACGGAACAGGAGCAGTTATTAGGGATATAATAAATGTTTCAACAAGAAGAAACCCAAATGTAAATATAAAGCTGTATCCAATACCAGTTCAAGGAAAAGGTGCAGAAACAAAAATTGTGCAAGCAATTAAGTTTATGGATGAAAACAAAATTGCAGATGTTTTGATACTAGCAAGAGGAGGGGGCTCAATAGAAGACTTATGGCCATTTAACGAAGAAATTGTTGCAAGAGCTATATATGAAGCAGAAACACCAATAATATCAGCAATAGGACATGAAACAGATTTTACAATAGCCGATTTTGTAGCAGACCTAAGAGCACCAACACCATCAGCTGCAGCAGAACTTGCACAAGCAGATGTAGCTGAAATGCAAAAAAAGCTAGAAACATATAAGCAAAGGTGTAAACAAGCACTTAGAAAAAAACTTGAAGTTATGCGTTTAAGATATGAAAAAACAATGGCATCAAAGGTGTTTACAGACCCATGCAAGAAAATAAACGAGCAATATATGTATATAGATAGTAAAGTTAAAACTTTAGAAAACTTAATACAAGGCAAATTCAAAGAAAGCAAAAACATGGCAATAAACTATATAATGAAGCTAGATGCATTAAGCCCATTAAAAACATTATCAAGAGGATACAGTGTGACAGAACATGAAGGAAAAGTTTTAAGCAGTATAAACAATATAAATCAAAATGATATAGTTCAAATAAGATTACAAGATGGAAAATTTAAGGCAGAAGTAATTGAAAAGGAGGAATATTAAATGAACAAGAAAATTTTATATGTAATAGGGTTAGTGGTTGTTATTATTTTAGGAGTATTATTTGCAAGGGTACTTAGTGGAAGCATAAATGCAAGACCAGCATCTTCAAGCAAAGTAAAAAACAGTAACAAACTTACAAATAACCAAGTTAAAAACGAAACAAACAACAATACAAAAAATGAAGTTAAAAACGAATTAAATAACAACGAAAACACAAATACAACAACAAACGAACCAAAAGAAGAAACACCAAAAACAGATTTAGAAAAAGCAATAGATATTGTAAAAAAAGACTGGGGAGCAGATAACACAGTATATTTCGCACAAGATGGTCAAAAAGAAAGTGGCGAATACATAATTTGTGTAAGAGACACTGAAACAACAAGTGCCAAAGCTTGGTACACAGTAAATGTACAAACAGGAACATTTGTAAAAGAATAAAGGAGGAAACTATGAACTTTGAAGAAAATGTAGAACAATTAGAAAAAGTTGTTCAAGAATTAGAAAATGGAAATTTAAACCTAGAAGATTCAATAAAAAAATTCGAAGAAGGAATGGCAATATCTAAAAAATGCAACGAAATACTAGAAGAAGCAGAAAAGAAAATAACAGTGCTAATAAAAAAAGATGATGGAGTGGAAGAAGAAGATTTTGAATAGAGTATATTTACCACCTTTTGTGTTAATAATATCAACAGAAATCGTTTGTCGAAAAATGTAAAAATTTGACGAACGATTTTTGTTGCAATTTGGCGGTTTGTGTGATATATTAGTTACATTGTAATTATAATCTTTGACCAAATTTCTAGATGGTCAAACCAAAGTTCAAAATATGATTTTATCTAAAAATTTTTTATCGAAAAAAT
>ERZ857629.814-NODE-814-length-39665-cov-4.213481_pt1 | contig 39665 bp, 34 predicted proteins | sample MGYA00519700_ERZ857629 | MGnify/ENA primary metagenome ERZ857629 (study PRJEB31778, sample SAMEA3449351) | human gut metagenome | biome: human gut; feature: human-associated habitat; material: faeces | place: United Kingdom | collected 2010/2012 ... | reverse complement strand
CATCTCGCGCAGCAGTTGCAGCTGCAAGTCGTCGTCATCCACAATCACTATGCGCACGCTTTCATCACCACCGACGACGGAAAGACGCTCCGGAACACTGCCCGACAGAGCATTGGCGGCAGGAGCATTGGCGGCAGTCTGGCATACGGCGGCGGCATCGAGAATCGTCACCGGCACACTTACGGTGAAGCGCGAACCATGCCCTTTCTGCGATTCCACACTTATCGTTCCGCCAAGGAGCTGCACCATCTCGTGCGTTATGGACAATCCGAGTCCCACGCCCTCGCGCCCCTGAGCACCGGGCAGGCGTGTGAATGCCTGGAATATGCGCTGCTGCTCGTCGGCAGTCATGCCTATGCCGGTGTCCGCCACACTGAAAACAAGACTGCCGCACGAGAGCCGCGCCGCCACGCTGACACTTCCTTCGTCGGTGTACTTCAGCGCATTGCCCAGAAGATTATCTACGATCTGCCTTATATGGAAGGCATCGGCACGGCATATCACATCATGCATCTCCGGCGACACGAGGCAGTTGAGCTGCAAGCCACGCTTCGCAGCAAGCGGCTGCATGCCTTCCACACACTCGACAAAGAGTGACGACGGACTGAATGTAACGGCATGACACTCGGTTTCGCCGCTTTCAAGACGGTGGTAATCGAGCAGCGAAGCAACGAGCCGGAGTATGTGCCGCGCCGAACTGCGCATATTGTCAAGATAGACAGAAGCCTTGCGGCCGCTCACACTGTCGGCAAGCAGGTCGATGAAACCGGCTATTGATGCTGTCGGAGCCTTTATGTCGTGCGTGATGGTGAGCAACAACCGCTCACGCTGCATCATAAGTTTTTCCGTCTGCGCCTTAGCCTCCACAAGGCGTTGGCGACTGCGCTTCTCACGCCGTATGTCGCGCATGGTGTAGAATATGAACAGGGCGGCGGCGACAATGGCAAGGAGTCCGAGCACACATACACGCATGATGGTATTGCGGCGTGAACTGACGGCTTTCTCAACAGCACTGCGCAATGCAGCATGTTCGTCGGTCTGGATGTCTTCGAGCAGACTGCTTGTGCGCTCGGCGAGTTGCACGCTCACCCACTGCAACCGCTGGTTACGTCCGGCTATCGCCTCCCGTCTGTGCGAAGTGGCACGCTGTTCCATGCCATTTATCTGCACAAGGGCATCGGCGACAGAGTCGGCAATGTTGATATGCCCATGCGTCAGAATGGCAGTGTCGGCAACAGCGGTGCTTACAGTGCTCAACGTGTCGGTGCGTTGGCGGCGGAAAGCATCGGCAAGACGGCGGAAGAAACCCTTGCGGTTGCGCACTATCTTATACACCGTTTCCTGGTTATGGCCGGAGGTGGCGGTGTTCTTCGGGTGTATCACCACCGAGTCGCGACCGCTACGCAGGGCCTTCACCTTGTCGTCGTAGAACGACTGGCGCACATCCGAACCCATCTGCGCCATCACAGCAAGCGTATTGGCACGCTTGGCGGCAAGCAGAAGAGCGAGCGAATCGAGCCGTTGCCGCTTGGAAGAATCATTGGAAAGATCCTTGAGGCGGGCGGTCATTACCGAAGCCTGGGTAAGCATGGCATCGTAACGGTGCCATTCCTTGCTGTCGCCAAGGCACACGCTGCGCTCGGCATTGCCCGCCTGCAACAGACTGTAAACAAGGCTGTCGGTGACATCGCGGCGTTCCACCATACGGCGGGCTGCGGTGTTCACCGCCGAAAGCGAACGCGTGTTGATGTACATCATCCATGTGGAGAGGATGAGTACTACGGCAAGTATGGCGTAACCTATGATTATTTTCAGTCTCATTGCGATTATCTTCTTTATGCTTTTGTTGTTAATCCAAGTCATGCAAGCCCATCTACATATTGCCGGAAACGTGGTAACTGGCGAACAAAGAATCGCTTACGATATGCAAAGTTAAAGCAATATGTCGGAAAAACGAAATGGGGGAAAACGAAAACAGACCTCCACTTGATATAAAAAAAGTGAAAGTCTGTTTTCGTTTTCCCCCATTCAGGAGTTATAAGTCATCATTTCAAGTTTCGCAAGCCATTAAAGCATTGCCAAGGACGACGAATCGGTAGTAACCGAATCAGAGAACATCATGTAGGCGGTATCGTCCGATTTCTGTGCGGAAGTGTCTTCCGGCTCTGCTGTGGAGGGTGCATCGGCTGCCGGTTCCTCATTGACAGAAGGCTGTTCTGCGGCGGGTTCCTCCGCGGGGGCATCAACAGGGGCAGAAACCGTAGTGTCGGCTGGTGCAGAAACTGTTGTATCTTCGGGGGCTGCCATATTCATATTCATTGCCGACTTGCTGGCGAATGTGTTACTTACTGAAACCATAACCATTACTGCTACTGCAGAGAAAAATAACTTTTTCATAATCGTTGAATTTAAATTGTTATTAATGTTGATTCATTTTGTGCGGCTGTTGCTGTAATTTTAGCACTGCGTTGCCTGACAATAAAAATGCAACGGGCGTGCCAAAACGCCAACATTCATGCTAATACATTGATAATCAGCACAAATAACCACATTAACACAAAATCAAGGATTGTAGAAAAGTGTGGAAGTATTGTGGATTTTTTCCACACTTTATTGTAGAAATGCGTTGGAAGGATGGGTATCAGATGCCCAGACGCTCCAACTTATTGTAAAGAGTCTTACGGTCGATACCAAGCAGACGGGCGGCCTTCGACTTGTTGCCGGCTGTCTGTTGGAGGGCGGAAAGGATGCGTTGCCGTTCCGCCGACTCGTCATGCAAGGCGAGCACAGGTTCCTGATGCTGAGGTCCCATAGCTTGCGAAAGTTCGGCTGGGGTTATGTATGCATCGCATGCAAGCAATACGGCACGCTTCACAACATTGGCAAGTTCGCGCAGATTGCCCGGCCAGGAATAGGAGGCAAGCATCTCCGCTGCCACAGAGTCGAACCCTTCCACATGGCGGGAGAGTTCGGCATTGGCCTGACGAACGAACAAGTCGGCAAAAAGGAAGAGGTCGGAACCGCGCTCGCAGAGCTTCGGCATATAGATTGTGAACTCGCTTATACGGTGATAGAGGTCTTCACGGAAGCGTCCTTCGCTTACCGCTGTCTCCAAATTCTCATTGGTCGCACACACAAGGCGTATATCCACGGCGGTCTCCTCTGTACTGCCGACGGGGCGGACACGACGTTCCTGCAATGCACGCAACAGCTGCACCTGAACATCATAACTCAAGTTGCCCACCTCATCAAGGAACAATGTGCCACCATTGGCAGTCTGAAAAGCACCTACTTTGTCGTTGTCGGCACCGGTGAATGCACCCTTCTTGTGACCGAAGAACTCCGATGCCGCCACATCACGGGGTATGGCTCCGCAGTCGAGAGCATAGAAAGGCTTTGAACTGCGCGCACTTAATTCGTGTATGCGGCGTGCCACATACTCCTTACCGGTGCCACTTGCACCAAGAATAAGTACCGACATGGGAGTGGGAGCGACAAGACTTACATAGCTGTAAAGCTGTCGTGACGCCTCACTCTTGCCTTCTATATGGCGTGGCAGGGCTTCAGTGGATTCTGCCTTACCCTTGTCTGCAACGGAATCGGCACTGTTCTGCGAAGCATTACCCACCAGAACGGAGGCGGAACGAGAGGCGTAAGCAAGGGCATCATTTATTTTCTGAAGAAGAATATCGGGCTGGACGGGCTTCGCAATATAGTCGGCAGCCCCCGACTTCATCGCAAGTACGGCGTTCTGCACCTCTGCATAATTGGTCATTACGATGAAAGGTGCACACATATCACGCTTACGCATCCACGCAAGCAGGAAGAGTCCGTCGTGGTCGGGCAACCGCAAATCGGACAAGACAAGGTCGATGCCCTTGCCGTCAGCGGTGTCAAGCAACAGTTTTGCCGCCGCCCCTACCGATGTTGCCTTATCCACTTCAAAACCTTTCTTCCGAAGCCATGTCTGCAACATGGTTCCGAAAGTCAAGTCGTCTTCTACTATCAATATATGTGCCATCCTGATTTTTATGTATCGTCAAGTGCTTTTCCGTCTGCCAGTAAAAGGCGTCTTCTTTTTAAAAACGCTTGAACACGAGTCTCAACTTCTCTGTTCTCAACACCATTTCACTGCCCGTAAGACAATCGACACTGTATTTCTCATCAAGAGAATTAACCCCAAAGGGTGCGATGAGAGAGATGTCCTCGATGGCAGGGTCGGCATTCATGCGGTCGTCCTCATGCGGCTCATACAGGCGTAGTGTGCCGTTTGCATGTTCAAAACGGAAGAATGCGGAACGAAGCTTATAGTTTTTGTCGCTCACATTCAGTAACTTCATCTGCACAGACCAGAACAACAGCTGACCGGAAAGGTCGCAGCTTTTCCCCGTGGCAAGCGTATCCACACGCTCAAGATGCCAGAATCCGTCAAGTTTTCCGTTGTCAGAAGTCTCCAGTTCACACGAGGTGAAAGCAAAAGAGAACAATAGAAATGCCGGCAGCACGACAAAGATATATTTTAACTTTTTCATTGTTTCTGCAATTTAAAGGTTTATAACACACCACGTTTTGACACAGTAAGCTGGAAACCGGTATTGCTTCCGCGAATATGCCCGAAGTCCATACCGTACGCACCCTTTATCGTCCAGTCGTTTTTAAGTTTACAAGTGCTTTCAAGCATGAAACTCACGTTGTGGTGTTTCTTTGTGTATGGGAAGTGATAAGTGCCTAATCCGTCCTGCCATGTAGCAAGTGCGCGATAGGAGAAAGTCTTCGACAGACAGCCATCCAAACCGAGATGGAACGCCATGAAGCGTGAGTTCTGCACACTTACATTGCCGTCGGTGTTGTATATGGGCGAACGGAAGAGCGGATTGCCTATCACCTGTCCCCAATGCTGCCATCCTGTATATACATAATGGTTGTAATAGTTGTCCAATCCGCCGACATGGTCGGATATTGAAGGCGTATGGTCGTGGTAAAGCGGACCGCTCTGGTATTTGGTGTAAATGTATTCAAACACCACATTGCGCAGCCATGTGCCATGTTTCAGGTTCAGTTCCGCACCAAGCATCATGTCCTTAAGGTCGTAAAGCATATAGCGCGACTTCTTTTTCACCTGCCATTCGTCGCCAGTGCCGTAGCCGTCGTAATCGAGCAGGAACATAGCCGACTGGTCTTCAAAGAACTTATCGGCGTAAGCACTTACTCTCATGTTGTCGTTGTCATAGTTAATGCGCATGAGCCATGAGCCCACCTGATTGCCGGCAATATTGGTATATACCGTTTCCCCGGCATCGGCACCACCGGGAATGAAGGCATGCCAGAAAGCTTTCAAGCCGCTTTCCGCCTTTACGGTAGTCATCTGGCCGTCTATAACCTTATGGGCCGTGCCGCCAAACTGTGCCGCCATTTCAAGACCGAGTTCCACAGTGAAGTGTCCAAGACGCTTCTCATCGCCGATTTTAAGATAGCCCGCCTTACTGTGCCACAACACATTGTCGGCATATTTCGACTTCTTTGCGGTAAAATCATGCTGCCATGAGTCGTCGGTCATCATGCCGTACGACAGATGTCCCTTCAGACTCACCCACCCTTTCGTAAACGGAACGACCCAATACTCAGGCAAAGCGAGACGCACCTGAGGCACAGGACGAGCGTTGATACCGAGTGTCTGCGAACCGCTGCTGAGTGTGTTGTTCTTCAATTCCATGGGATACTGCTTGCTTCCAACGGTAAGCGTACCATGCAACCAGCGTGCTTCGGCATAAGCCTGCTGCACGATGAAGTTGCTTGTATAATGCAACGGAGCCACAAGGTCGATGCCATAGCCCAACGCCCAACGCCGTGCCGAATCGACAGCTATGGGGCGTTCGACACCGGCACGCAGATAGCCATTGAAGTCACGCAGCGAACTGAGTCCGTATTTGTTGGCGTTAAGCCACAGCGGTGTGACATTGTTCGATACAGTCACCTGCGTCTCCACATTGTAACCGAGTCCCCGTGTCAAATCAATTCTGTCGGCTACGGTATCATTGTGGTTTGTTTCTGCCACAGAGCACGGAACATTCAGCAGGGCGAGAAGAGCAACCGCACACAGTCGGCACACCCTGGTTTTGGCGTATTTGGATTTTGCCATAATAGTCAATCGTTTCCTGTTAGTTATTGAAGTCCGCCTGCCTGATGTCTGATGTCAGCAGACAGGCAGACAAGCGGAACTTGAATCAGTTGTATTGCGAATACCAATAACGAAGTCAATATGTGTTGCGACTCTTCCAACACATGCCGGAAAGCCGCCGGAACATCACTTCAACTCCGTCTTGAAGAACTGTGCCACCTGACGCATGAGATGGTTGCGTGTATTGGCTCCGTAGATGCTGTGGTTACGGTTGGTATAGAACAGTTCCTTGAAGTCCTTGTCGGCCTGTACCAATGCCTCTGAATATTCGTAGGCATTCTGCGGATGCACATTGTCATCGGCAGTGCCATGACACAAGAGCAGGGCACCATGCAGTTTGCCGGCACGCTCTATCGGGTTCACAGCATAGCCGTCGGGGTTTTCCTTCGGAGTGCGCATATAACGCTCGGTATATACAGAATCGTAGAATTTCCAGTTGGTAGGAGGTGCGATAGACACGCCGGCCTTGAACACTCCGCGTCCCTCACTCATACTCATAAGCGTGTTGAAGCCGCCATAGCTCCATCCCCAGATGCCGATATTGTCCTTATCGACATACGGGAGCGAACCGAGATAGATGGCAGTCTCCACCTGATCCTTCGACTCAAGTTCGCCAAGTCGCAGATAAGTACACTTTTCAAATTCCGCGCCACGGCCTCCTGTGCCGCGTCCATCGACGCTCACGAGGATGAAGCCCTGCTGTGCCAGATAATAATCGAAGGCACCGCCCTGCCCCAGCGAGCCCGCATTCCACGAGTTGGTGACCTGCTGACTGCCCGGACCGCTATACTGGTGCATGATGACTGGATACTTGCGTGACGCATCAAAATCGGCTGGTTTCACCATCCATCCGTTGAGAGTGACACCCTCCGAAGTGGTGAACGAGAACGGTTCACGCTTTGTGAAACCCGCCTCCTTCACAATTTGGCGCAGTTCCTTGTTGTCTTCAAGAGTAGAGATGACGCGTCCGTCGCGGTTGCGTGTGGTAAAAACGAAAGGCGTATTGAAGTCGCTCCATGTATTGATGAAGTACTGGTAGTCGCCAGAGAAGAGTGCGGTGTTCCATCCCTCACGGTCGGTGAGACGCTGGGTCTTGCCGTTCTTGTGCGAGACATACACCTGGCGGTCGGTCGCACCGAGTGCCGCCGACTGGTAATAGACATCGCCTGTTGCCTCATTGTAGCCATAGACGGCGGTAATGTCATAGTTGCCGTCACCCACCTTGCGCAGTATCTGCCCGTTCATATTATAAAGGTAAAGCTTCATGAAGCCGTCCCTGTCGCTCGGAACAAGGATTGTGCTCTTGCCCACCGACACATTTTCCATAGCTTCCTCCTTGACATACTTCGGCACCTGCTCCTTGATGATGAGCTGCGATGTTGTGCTTCTCGGATTGACAGCATACAGACACAACATATCCTGATGGCGGTTCATTGTATATACCATCACCTTGTTGGGGTCGGCAGTGGGCTTTATGCGTGGGATATAGCCGTCGGCATCCATCGGCACCTGCATCTGGCGTGCCTTGCGGGTCTTTATCTCATAGCTCCACACGCTTACTACAGAATTGTCATAACCCGCCTTCGGGTACTTGTAAGAGTAGAAACCGGGATAATCGTCGTATTCAAGGCGCATGGGTTTGTCGCCCCTATAGAGTTGGAGCGAGTATGTCTTCACTTTCGACTCGTCGAAACGAATCCAGCATATCATCGTACCGTCGGCATTGAACGTGAGTGCTTTCGAGAAACCGAATTCCTCTTCGTACACCCAGTCGGGCACACCGTTTATTATTTCGTTGAATTTGCCATCCTTTGTCACCTCGCATTCAGCGTTGTCATAGAGCAGCTTCACAAGATGGATATTGTTGTCGCGTACGAAAGCCACCTGCATTCCGTCGGGCGACCAAGTGGGCACCTGCTGCTTTCCGCCGTCGGAAAGGCGTTCAAGTTTACGACTTGATATAGTATAAATGTAATATGTCGCCTTGAACGAACGGCGGTATATCTTCTCTGTCTTTGTCTGTATGAGCAGACGCTTGCCGTCCGGCGACATTATATAGCCGTCGAAATCCTTGATTTTCTCACCCATGGTGTTATCCACATCAAACAATACCGCCAGCTGTTTCCCCGTCTTGAACGAGAATGTGAGCACCTTCTTGCCGTCGTCGCTGATACGGGCATAGGTGTCGGTTCCGGCTATAGGGTTAATACCATTCACGGTCTTTGCCGCGAATTTTCCACTTGTAATATCACTGATGGCGATGCCACCGGCTAGCACATTTGTCATAAAGGTTAAACACATTGTGCAAATCAAAAATACACGTTTCATTTATCTGAGTCTGATTTTCGTTTCTACTTTTGTGCAAAGATACTTTTTTTTCCTTACTTTTGCAACTGAAAGCAGAAAAAGTATCAAATGATTCCACGCATATACAACGACTACGGCGCATGGATACGCCGGCACTTCCCGTTCAGAGTGCAGAAAATATCCATCGACGCAGGCTTTTCATGTCCCAACCGCGACGGCAGTATCTCGTCAGGCGGCTGTTCCTTTTGCGACAACCGCACGTTCAACCCCTCCTACTGCCAACCCGAAAAGAGCATAACGCAACAGCTTGAGGAGGGCAAACGGTTCTTCGCGCGCAAGTATCCCGACATGAAATACCTCGCCTACTTTCAGGCTTACAGCAACACCTACGGCACACTCGACGACATAAAGCGCAAGTATGAGGAGGCTCTCGCCGTTGAAGACATCGTGGGACTTGTCGTCGGCACGCGTCCCGACTGCGTGGGTGACGAGGTGCTCGACTATATCGAAAGTCTGTCGAGGCACTGCTTCACAACCGTGGAATACGGTATTGAGTCGGTGAACGACGACACCCTGCGGCGCATCAACCGCGGACACACGTTCCAATGCAGTCGCGAAGCCATAGAGCGCACCCGCAGCCGCGGCATAACAACAGGCGCACACATCATTCTCGGACTCCCCGGCGAGAACGCGGAGGAGAACATACACCAGGCTTCCATAGTGTCGTCGCTGCCCATCGACATTCTGAAGATACACCAACTGCAAGTGATTCGCGGCACGCGCCTCGCACGGGAGTTCAACGCGCACCCATTCCGTCTGTTCACTGCCGACGAATATGCCGATGTGGTGATAAACTATCTCGAACGCCTGCGTCCCGACATCGTCGTGGAACGCTTTGCCAGCCAGTCGCCTGCCGACATGCTCATAGCCCCCAAATGGGGACTGAAGAATCATGAATTCACAAATCTTGTAGTGAACAGGATGAAGGAAAAAGGCACATGGCAGGGTCGCCTTGCAGGAACTGAAGGCACCAGTGGGTCTGAATAAAAAGAGGAAAAGCAGAAAAAATCACTCAAAGTACTTGCCGGAAAGCATTTCAGCCACCGGCAGACCCTTGCATTCCTTCATCTTGGCATCGACTATTCGCACGAATTTCGTCTGAAAGAAATTACGCTCCACAACCCTGTTCACCACCCACATTATCTTTCCCATGTGGATGTCGCGCTCATACTGCGAGCAGGTGTCATGGTTCTTCAAGGGGAAGACGCTGAGCAGATAAAAGCACAGAGCGTCGGGGACGATGTATTCGCGCTTCATCGTGGCACGCTGGGTCTCGTCGTAATAACGTTCATACAACGGATAGTCGCTGCCGAGATACTTATCGAGCGAGATTCCCACAGTATTGTTCCCCACCACAATACTCTGGTCGAGTGCGCCAATCTGCGCATATATACGGGGCAGACCGAGCGACGGACACATCTTGCCGAGTTTCTTGAAAGCCTTGCGGAACTGCATGTTTATGTCGTCCATGTTGGCGTATTGCGCTTCGGCATCAGCCACTATCGACTGTAGGATGGTGTCCTGATAGAATTTTAGGAACTTGCTGTTTATCGCCGGGTCGTTCACTTCTCCGAGACAAAGCACATCTTCTATAAGCGTGCGCGTTTCCATCGGGTAGTCAATGTTCATCTGCTGCAAAGCCGAGAAGTCGCCAGTGGTGAGATAACGACTTTCAAGACGGTCGTAACGCAAGACTTCCGCCTGGTTTTCACGACCATCGTCACCATTGGACTTAAGTTTGAATTCGCACGAAGCGAGGACAAACGCCAAGGCTGTCATCAATATCACTCTTAGCAGCTTCACAAACAAAGGCTTTCAAGAGAGCATTCTGCACTCTTACACTGCAAAAATACTAAAAAAGTTTTTAAATTCCAAATTTTTCGCTAAAAAAGTTAAACAAAAATCCCAATTACGCTGTTTAACTTTAAAAATTTTGAAAAATCGGACACTTTTTCAGCTATTTTCCAAATCCGAGTAACGATGTATATGCTTGAAATAATAGTTCCAGAGGAGCGAATAAGTGCGGCGTCCCTCCGCACGCGCCACCACTCTTGTGCCCTGTATGTGCTCACGGTCGGCGCGGAATTCATGCCGCCACTTTCTGAAAGCCTTCCTTGCACGACACACCGCCATGAATTCGCCCACGTTTTTGTCGGCTATGAGCATCTTCAGCGCAGCCACATAGTCGAGCACACGGCGCACCATCATCACATGAGCGAGTTCGCTTTCAGGCAGATTTTTGTAAAGCATGGTTAGGTTATTGCGGAAGTTAAGAAATGTCTTCTTCGGATTTCCCTTCGGCAGAGTTCCGCCTCCAACATGAAACACCTTACTCTGCGGCACGCAATAAACCTTGCGTCCGAGGTTACAGAGCCGCCAACAGAGGTCTATTTCCTCGTTATGGGCAAAGAAGCGACTGTCAAGTCCACCTACTTTCCAGTAGTCGTCGCGCCTTATCAACAGACACGCACCCGTAGCCCACAGCACTTCCGCCACATCGTCATACTGTCCGTAGTCCTTCTCAACCGTCTCAAACAAGCGACCACGGCAGAAGGGATAACCGTAACGGTCGATGTAACCACCGCAAGCACCGGCATACTCGAAGGTGTCACGAGCAGTTTCGGCAAGTAGTTTGGGCTGGCAAGCGGCACATTCAGGGTGCGACACCATGAAGTCGAGCAGCGGAGTGAGCCACCCATCCGTCACCTCCACATCACTGTTGAGCAACAGATAAAAGTCAGACTCCACCTGTTGTAAAGCACGATTGTAGCCCTCAGCAAAACCATAATTCTTATCCAATGAGATAATGCGCACTCCGGGAAACTCCGTATTCAGCACTTCCACCGAGTCGTCGGTCGATGCATTATCAGCCACCACAATATCTGCCGATTCTGCCGAATGTTGTATCACCGACGGCAGAAAGCGGCGCAACATGGCAGCTCCGTTCCAATTGAGTATTACGATAGAAAGACTTTTCCGTGCCTCTGCATTCATATTCATATTTCCGAATCAGAATTTCTGACAAAACACTTATTGTTTGTCAAGTTTCTTATGCCTTCAACATATTTTTAGTAAGCAAGTTATCATGCAAGCATTAGGCATCAACAATTGTCGCCCTCAACGCCGACTTGTCGTGATTGAAGTCGCCGAGGCGCACGTTCATCAGGCAGTTGTCATACTCCTCGCGCGCCTCGCTTGGCGGAAGTTCCACCCTTATGTAGTTGCGCGTGAAACCATGCATTGCCTTTCCGCGCACCGCTTTCTCAAAGAGCACTTCCTGCACGGTGCCTATATGCCGGCGGTAGAAATCGATGCGTTTCTCTTCACTCAAGTCGAGCAACTGCTTGCTGCGACGTTTCTTGTCTGCATCACTCACTATGTAAGGTATGCGCAGAGCGGCTGTACCGGGGCGCTCGCTGTAAGGGAACACATGCAACTGCGTCACATCCACCGACTTCAGAAACTTCAGACACTCCTCGAAGCATTCAGGCCTCTCGCCACGGCAGCCCACCATCACATCCACACCTATGAAGGCGTCAGGCATCACACGTTTTATGTGCTCTATCTTCTGTGCAAAGAGTGCCTTGTCGTAGCGGCGGCGCATCAGCTTGAGCACCTCGCTTTGCAGCGGAACATGGAAGTGTGGCATGAAGGCGCGACTATGAGCGCAGAATTCTATAAGCTCGTCGCTAAGCAAGTCGGGTTCCATACTGCTGATGCGGTAACGTTCGATACCCTCCACTCTGTCGAGGGCACGCACGAGATCGATGAACTTCTCGCCGGTGGTCTTGCCGAAGTCGCCTATATTCACGCCAGTAATCACAATCTCCTTGCCGCCTTCCGCCGCTGCCTTCTCTGCCTGTTCCACAAGGGAGGCGACAGTGGGATTGCGCGACAGACCGCGTGCATAGGGTATGGTGCAGTATGTGCAGAAGTAGTCGCAACCGTCCTGCACCTTGAGGAAATAGCGTGTGCGGTTGCCGCGCGAGCACGAAGGGGCGAACGACTTTATCTTGCTCGTGTGCACGGAGTGATATTCATGCAGCGCGTCAACGGTTTCGCCGCCCTCCTGACGACTTTCCTTCTCCGTCCAGGCATCGCTCAAGAACTGTAGCAGCTGGGCTTTCTCGTTGGAACCAAGCACAAGATCTACACCCTCAATACGGCTCACCGCCTCACTCTCAAGCTGCGCATAGCATCCTGTCACCACGACGAACGCTCCCTTGTTGTTGCGTACCATGCGGTTGATGGCCTGACGACACTTGTGGTCAGCCACCTCAGTGACGGAGCAGGTGTTTATCAGACAGAGGTCGGCTTTCTCGCCTTCGGCAGCCGGTGTCACGCCCATTTCGGCGAGCATCTGCCCGAAAGTGGATGTTTCGGAGAAGTTCAATTTGCAGCCAAGGGTGTAGTATGCGGCTTTCTTGTTTTGGAAAACAGATGTATTTATCATTTCGTCATACCTTATTATATATGGCATCACAAAAACGAAGCGACGCCATTGGTCTTGATAAGCATTCCCGTAAAGCATTACGCAATGCCTCGCACAGGCGTACCGAGAAGGCACCTCAACGGGAAATCAAGCGCAAAGTTAGCAAAAAGAATGAAATTTTAAGCCATAAAGCCCCGTCTTTTATCAACAACACACAATCGCGACGCACAGGAAAAGCTGTTTTCGGACATAAAGTGGGGGCTGTTCCGGCACACAACATCGAGCAGTAAAACAGCATTTTTTAGGTTTTCATAACAGGCAATAATTATTTAACTTTTATTTACAGTTTGTATCTTATTGATATTCAAAGGATTAAAAATAGGTTACAAAAAGAACAAAAAAAAAACCGAAAAAGTTGAACGGCGTATTGAAAAATTACTTACCTTTGCAACGTTTTAATAAACAAATGATTGTTTTACAGATTTAAAAAGCAAAGAAAATGAAGAAATTAGTTTTGATGTTCGTAGCTATCGCAGCTATCTCTTTCGCATCTTGTGGTAACAAAACAGCTGCTACTGAGGCAACTGCTGACACAGACACTGTAGCTGCTGTTGATACAACTGTAGCTGACACTGCTGCTGTTGATACAACTGTTGCTGAGTAATTAGCTCGCTCGAACTAAAAAGAGATTAGCCATCAGACTCTCAGAGTCTGGTGGCTTTTTTGTTTATTTACACCAACAATGAAAAAACACCATCCGTTACACATCATCCCGGCAATGCTTGCCGTCCTCCTTTGCACCACCGGCACTACCTTGCCGGCATACGCACGGACACTACCCGCCACCCACGAAAAGCAGCAAGCCGCTACCGACAGGCAGCAAGAGACCCTGAAACACTGGAAGGCAGGACAGTGCGTATCTGAAGAAAGCATAAAGGAATACGGCATCCACCGCTGCTTCACAAGCGAACCCATAAGCGACGCCGTCTTCAAGCGCATCTACGGGAAGTCGTTCAAGAAAGACTGCACCGTTCCACGCTCGCAGCTGCGCTACCTTAAAGTGCTGCACTACAACACCGACGGAAAAATACAGTTGGGTGAAATAGTGTGCCACAAGGACATCAGCGACGACCTTACCGACATTTTCCGCAACCTCTTCAAAGCCCGCTACCCCATAGAGCGCATGGTGCTCATCGACAACTACAACGCCGACGACGAGGCATCGATGAACGCCAACAACACGTCGTGCTTCAACTTCAGATTCGTAGCCGGGTCGAAACGGCTCTCAAAACACAGTCTTGGGAAAGCCATCGACATAAACCCTTTATACAATCCGTATGTGAAGAAGCGTGCCGACGGGACGCTCATCGTGAGTCCAAAAGCAGGAAAGCGATATGCCGACCGCTCACTTGACTTCAAACACAAGATTACACACGGCGACATCTGCCACAAGGAATTCATCCGCCACGGCTTCGTATGGGGCGGCAGTTGGAAGACGCTGAAAGACTATCAGCATTTTGAAAAAAGGTAAGAGGAAAAGAGACGGCAAAGACTAATTATGCGGTTGGATTGCCACTTGTCCACCCCGTTATCTTCCATCCGCCGCAGGCGGATTAACTTCCGATAACTTCTGCTAACTCACGTTTTGAAACACCGACAATTATAAAATAAGAATCCATGTCCGTTTCCCACAAAAAAACGACGCATGAGCATCCTTTATGGAATGGCTCATGCGTCGCATGACTATAGAATATCTATGGATTCTTATTATCTACGTCGGTTATCAACAACGCCACGGATAGCATGTCCGAACGCACGGCAACCAATAACCTTGGTGAACACCTGACCGTTATTTGTCATGAAGCGGTAAGCTGACGGGAGGTAGTACTGGTTCCAGTAGAAGTCAGTCACACCCTCTGCACTACCTGTCCACAGACACATAACGTTAGAACCGATGATGTTACAAGCAGAGTCGAACTCACGACCGCCACCGAGTGCCGGCCACCAAGCCTTCTTGCCATCATACTCATACACATAACCACCATTCTTGAAAGAAGGTTCCATATTGTTCAGAACGAACAAATCCTCAACTGTCGGCAAACGGTAGCCGGAAGGACATGGGTCGTAGTTGGTCTTAAATGAACTCCAACGAGTGAGGTCTTCCTTGTAGTACCAGTCAGCAGACTCTGCTTCCGGAGCGATGAAGAAAGTCATAGGCGATGCAATGGCCTCCTCCATGGTCACTTGCTCGTCTTTCCGTTCCCACTTGAAGTCGTAAGCGCTGTTCACAACAGTCCATGAACGAGCCTCGTTGAGTGCATCTTCTTTATTCCACTCATTCTCTGCGTATCCGCCGAAGAAAGGAGTCGGACGGCCCCACTGCCATACGAGACCCCATGTAGCTGTACCGTCTTCCGGATTTGCACTTGTAGCGCCGATACAACGGTCCATGAACTGTACACCGTTCTCATAGCGCATGTTCTCCGGTCTGTCGGTGCACCACAGAAGCCATGTCCACACCACCTTGCCTGCGTCGTCGAAAGCGGCAAGTACAACAGAACCCTTCTTGCCGGTTGCCTCGAATGTCACGCGGCCGGTTGATTCATCAATCGCAATATTTGAAACAAGATTCTGCTTGTTGCCAAGGCCTGCCTTTGTACTCCACAGCCAGTCCACCTTTGTGAAGCCGGAGATAAGAGTTCCATCAACATGCATAGGCATGAAGCTGTACTTACCCTTTTCAGGAACGATGTAAGTGTTGGCGCCCTCACCGAGGTCGTAAACGCTGCCGTCACCTATAGAAAGTTCTGCTGTACCATAGCTGATCACGTCGCCGTCGTCAGTATATGCCTGCACACCAACGAGATAGTTTGTGTTGGCGTCGAATCCTGTTACAGTCCACTGGTTGCTGGTCGCATTCATGCGCTGTATGCAGTGGCTTTTGATGTATGCAGAGATGTCGGTCACAGAACCGTTATCTGGAATCAATGCCATTTCACCGTATCTGCATCCGGGAGGCAGAGTAGCCATACCCAATGCCTTTGTGATTTTCTTTGTGCCTTCCTCTGCAATCGTGGAAGCCATAACGGAAACGGTAACGCCACCTTTCATAGTGCTCTTCTGGAAAGTAACACTATCCACATTTTCCAGCACATAGGTTTTCTCAGCACCGTCCTTCTGATGAACGACCATACGATTGACTTTCTTCTGCGCATGTACTCCCACTGTCATTGCAGCGAAGAGCATAGCTAAGGTAAGTAAGAATTTGTTCATAACGAATCAGTTTTATAAATTAAAAAATAATTGTTTCCTAATGTTCTAAAGTAAAGACCGTTTGCATAAGCAAGCAATACTTTTTCGCCACAAATTTATATAATATTTTTGAATATCCCAAAATTTATACCCAACTAAATAAAAAAATGATGCAATCATTCTCTATTTACCACAATTTCATGCACTTTCTGCATGTACTGTGCAATTGTAAGCGACTCGTTGTCAGGATTCAAATCCACTCCGCAGAATGCAGAATTACGACAGAACGCCGCCACCACTTCACGGATTTCACCCACCGGACAGCTAACGAGGAACGGCACTGTGCCGTGATAAGCATCGGCGATACGGGCCTTGGCGTCCCATGAAATGCCACGCAGGGCATCGGTGTCAAAACGGAATATGAAGCGGTAAGCAAGTTCTTCATACTGCCGGCAGGCGGCGAAATCGTCAGCACACGAGACATGGAACAGTTTTATAATGTCAAGATGCGGGCAGATGTCGGGCACAACCGTACCGACAAGGTTGCGGATGAAGATCGCACCACAGTCGTCGTCGAACTGGACAGCATCAAGGCCGTAGGAATACACCGCCGTAATGACACTCTGCGCACTCTCGCCTGAGAACATACCAACAAGCGAAAGAGCACGCCCCGCACCTTCGGACGAAAGCGACGAGAAGTCGGCCTCAGCCATGTCGGGAAGCGTTCCCGTGCTACGCTGAAGCATGACCACACGATGCGGCTTGCCCTTGCCGAACTGCATCCCCACATAGTCAGCCCCTGATTGTGCCACACGCCGGATGTCGTCGGCATGGCACAGACCGTTCACCTTTATCTGCATCTGTTTCATTTTACTAAATGCAAATATAGCAAGAAAGACTATAACGGCATAATTTTTAAGAGATAAATGTAATAAAATTCAGAAAACGCCGTTTTATAAAATAGATCAAAACCCTATTGCCCATGAAGCATTTTACTCAAGAAGAGCTGAATCCATCAGAAAGAACGCTGAACATCATACGGCAGATAGCATACACCTACCGTGTGATAAAAGTGAACGGGCGCAAAGAGGTGTATTGTCTGAACTGACACCCTGCCTGATTAACAAACAAAACCAAAGAAGAAATGAAAACAATTATTTCGCCTTCTCTTCTGTCTGCCAATTTCCTCGACCTCAGAAAGGAAGTGGAAATGATAAACGGAAGCGAAGCCGACTGGCTTCACATTGATGTGATGGACGGTGTATTCGTACCTAACATTTCCTACGGCTTCCCCATTATGAACGCTGTAGGAAAGATTTGTAAAAAACCGCTTGACGTGCATCTGATGATTGTGCACCCCGAAAACTACATCAATCAGGTGGCCGACTCCGGCGCATTCATGATGAATGTACACTACGAAGCGTGCACACACCTGCACCGCACAGTGCAAGCCATACACGATGCCGGCATGAAAGCGGGCGTGACACTGAACCCATCAACCCCAGTCTGCATGCTTGAAGACATTATCTGCGATGTGGATATGGCTCTGCTGATGGGCGTAAACCCCGGATTCGGCGGACAGAAATTCATTGAGAACACTATTAATAAGGTGAAAGCACTGCGACAGCTCATCGACAGCAAGGGCAGCAAGGCACTCATACAGGTGGATGGCGGCGTACAGGCCGACACCGCACCACGCCTCGTGGAAGCCGGCGCCGACGTGCTTGTCAGCGGAAGCTATGTGTTCAAGGCTTCCGACCCTGTTGCCACTATCCACGATCTGAAGCAACTCAACCGCTAAGACAGTGCGGCTCAGGCAAGCTGCAATGTCATGCCGTAGGTCTTTGCCATACGGCGCAGATTGAGAATGGCATAGCGCATACGGCCGAGGGCGGTGTTTATACTCACACTTGTAGTGTCGGCAATCTCCTTGAACGAGAGCTGCTGATAATAGCGCATGAACACCACCTCACGCTGTGTGGGCGGCAGATTGTCGAGAAGATTGCGCACATCGCGCATCACCTGACTGTTCACATAATGGCTTTCAATGCTTCCCACGACGAGTTCCGACCCGCTTATGTTCGATAGGTCGTTGTCCTGCGTGGCTTCAACGACACGCTCGGCACGCTGGTCGCGGTACCAATCCATTATCACATTGTGGGCAATGCGCATAATCCATGCGCTGAACTTGCCGCTTGTGGTGTATTTGCCGTCCTGAAGACGGGTGATAACCTTCACGAATGTCTCCTGGAATATATCCTCGGCAGTGTTGCGGTCGCGAACAACGAAAAGTATATAGGAAAAGAGTCTCGACTGGTTGCGTGACAACAACAAATCAAATGCCCGGTTATTCCCATCGATGTACAACATGGCCAACCCTTCGTCGGTCATATTTTCTAATGTCTTCATTTCTTTGTTTTATAAGTTTCTGAAGTAGAATTTCTCGATAGGCGAACCTCTTTAATTTGTTGTTTTTAAATGTTTTGATTTTTATCTGCGAGCAATGGCTTTGCATAAGAAATGCGCCACGACCCATATCGAAACGGAAGCCGCATTACAACTTCCAAGCGCAAAGGTAAATACTTTTGCCGATATACACAAGAAAATGAACATAAAAAAAGAGGTTGGCGCAGGATGCTACCAACCTCATAAGCGATTTCGTAAAATACCGAAATCTTAAAAAATGATACGGCAAATATATAGTTTTATTCCGAAAGTGCAAAATGTTTCTTATAAAAAATGTAATTTTTAACACATTACGCCCTTTTTCGTGTAAAAAGCTGTAACTTTGTCAAGGATATTCGAATTAAAAAAAATGGGAAGAAACAAATACTCAGCCAAAGAAATTGACGAAATAATAAAACTCCTGCGACTGAAAAACGCAGCCAACCGAGGCAAACAGAAGGAAATAAGGCACACTCTACGCGTGGAATACGAGTTCAACATCTCCGATTTCAACGAGCAGGGCAAGGCTTTCGGCGACAAGGAACTCCTCGATGCCATACAGCGCGGCGCAATCTGCGTGCTCGACGACGCAACAATAGCCGACATGAAAGCCAAACGTGCACGCGACAAGGCACGCGATGAAGCGGCAAAACAGAAGGAAGCGGTGGAAGCAGGAGAGCAGACCGACTGGAAGGCGGCAATGAAAGAATGGGAAGAGTACTACCCTTCCGACAGTAAATCATAACATCAGCATGGTAAATGCGAGGAGGATAACGCACGGGCAGAAGCGTTATCCTCTTTTTTTTATGATTCTGTCAAGCCCCAGATGAAATCCCACATATATGATAATGTCAATAGCGACAATGAACGTGACGGGCACTAATGGATAGAGAGTGAGATTTATCGCATCGAAAAAGAGGGCGAAACACAGAATTACAATGAGTGTCCTGTGCTGCGTAAGTCCACATTTCAGGAGCTTGTGATGAATGTGACGCTTGTCGGCCTTGAAGAGAGGCTGGCGGTCGCGGAGGCGTGTTATGATGACACGCACGACATCGAAGCACGGCACAATAAGCAGGGTGTAGGACACAAGCAGACTGTCGCTGCGGTAAGGCATGACATGAGTGTTGTTCATTGCGAACTTCACCACAAGGAAACCAAGGATGAATCCGAGCGTCAGACTGCCCGTATCGCCCATGAAAATCTTGCGGTTGCGCTCGGCCTTACCCCACAGATTGAAATAAAGATAGGCTGCAAGCACGCCCATAAGTCCCGAAATAAGCACGCAATAACTCCACACTCCCTCACGGGCGAAGCACACGAGGAAGCCCAGAAGCGACATGAGCGCGAGCCCACCGGCAAGCCCGTCGATGCCGTCAATGAGGTTAATGGCGTTGTCGATGAACACTATCACAAAGACGGTGAGCGGTGCTCCCACCCAGAAAGGTATCTCGGTGATGCCGCAGAAACCGTACAGATTGTTTATGTAAAGCCCCGATATGGGAAGCAGAGTCGCCGCCACTATCTGCACAGCGAACTTTGTCTTCGCCCCAAGTCCCACGACATCGTCGATAATTCCCACGACATAAATCATGAAAAGACTTATGATGAACATGAACGACCAAAGGCTCAGAGTGACCTGCTCGCGCCCCGTCACACTCGCGACAACGAATATCGACACGACAAAGGCAAGCAGCATGCTCGGCAGAAACGCCACGCCTCCAAGCCGCGGCACTGCCTGTGTATGCACCTTGCGGGCTTCGGGAATGTCGTAGAGTTCGCGCTTGTAGCAGAAGTTGAGAATGCTCGGTATGACAATGAAGCCACAAATCATGCTCAACACAAATGCAAGTATCGTAAAGAAAAGATAATGTACCATAGCAAAAAAGAATGCGATTATATTTTCATAACCGCATTTCTTTAAATTTATTGTCTTTTATTTTAGAAATTCTTATCATTTTTTGCTTTCCGATGCAAGGTCGGCTTCATTTCGCCGACTCTATCACCTTGAGCATATTTGCCGCCAACAGCTTGCGGTCGAAGTTGTCGGCAAGATGCCGGCATCCCTCCTTGCACTTGGCGTATGTCGCAGGTTCGAGCAGCGCGGTGAGCTTATGCCTGAAGTCATCGAAATTCTCCGGCTCGAAACAGAGTCCTGCCCCGTACTGGCTGATGATGTCCTTAGCCTCGCCTTCCACTCCCATAAGGATTGGAATGCCCATTCCCGCATTCTCGAATATCTTCGACGGGATGACCGTTGTGAACAGCGGCGACTTCTTAAGATTTATCAGACACACATCGAGTATGGAGATATAGCGTGCCACTTCCTCCTTCATCACGGAGTCGAGCATCGTCACATTGGTGCAGCCCAGTTCATCCTTGAGTTTCAGCAGACTTTCCTTCATCGCCCCGCCACCTATGAGCAGGAAGTGGAGATTTGGATTGTCCTCAAGTTTCTTGGCACTTTGCAGGATGAAATCGAGCTTGTGTGCCATGCCGTGCGTGCCGATGTAGCCGATGACGGTCTTGCCGGCGAGTCCGAGCTGCGCTTTGAGAGCCTCGTCCTTCGGGCGTGGTGTGAAGAGAGCCTTGTTCACTCCGTTCTTCACCACCTCTATCTTCGCCGGATCGATGCCACGCGAAGTGAGTGTGCGCTTGAACGAATCGGTGACAACAACTATCTTCTTAGCCGAACGGTAGCAACGCTTCTCCTGCCACTCGAAGTAGCGTATGAAGACGCTGTCGTTCATTGCTCCCACCGTTTTGATGCTCTCCGGCCAAAGGTCGCGCACCTCCATAACCCAGGGTCTGCGCTTCCACCATGACAGAGTGCGTCCTGCCAGAGCCGTAAAGAACTGCGGCGAGGTGGCTACAATGACATCGGTCTTTACGAAAAGAGCTGCCAGAAAGCCCGTGACCGAGAAGCTTATGTAGTCGAGAGTGCGCTTTATGAAGCCCTTGTTCGGCACCATGTAGGTCCACACGCGTATCACTCTGATGCCGTCCATCATCTCCGTCTGCCACAATTCGTTTTTGTAGCCGAGATAGACCTTGCCTTGCGGGAAGTTGGGCGCACATGTCACCACAGTGACTTCGGCGCCGGCCTTCACCCATTCGCGGCAATGGTCGAAGGTGCGTGAAGCCGGGGCGTTCACCTCGGGAGGGAAGTTGTCGGAAAGGAAAAGTATTCTCATTATCGCTTGAAGATTCCGCAAAAGTCGAGTATCACCTTGTCGTCACGCCACTGCAATGTCTTGAACGCAGAGTGGGCAGTGAGGAATACCACTATGTCGGCCTTGTCGTAAGCCTCATTATATTCCGAGAGTTTGAACACGGGATGCTCGCTGATGTTCGGCTCCACGATGAGAATGTTGGCGTTGCAGCAGTCCTGCATCACACGGGTGGCGATGTATTTCGACGGACTCTCGCGCAAATCGTCGATGTCCGGCTTGAAAGCCAGACCCATCATTGCCACTACCGGCTTGCGTTTGTTGTCGAGTTCAAACTTGAGTATGGCGTTCTTCACCTTCTCGGCACACCAGAAAGCCTTGTAGTTGTTCACCTCACGGGCTGTGGAAATCATCTTCGATTCGGCGGGGAACTCCGTTGAAATGAAGTAAGGATCGACGGCAATGCAGTGTCCTCCCACTCCGCATCCGGGCTGAAGGATGTTCACACGCGGGTGCTTGTTGGCAAGACGGATGAGCTCCCACACATTGATTCCTGCCTTGTCGCAGATGATTGAGAGTTCGTTGGCGAACGCTATCTGCGAGTCGCGGCTCGAATTCTCGGTGAGTTTGCACATCTCGGCAGTCTTGCAGTTGGTGGGATGAAGCTGGCCCTGCACGAACTGCGAGTAGAAATGCTGCGCAGCCGCTGTCGAAGCCTCGTCACGTCCGCCTATCACACGGTCGTTGTGCACGAGCTCGTAAATCACGTTGCCCGGCAGCACACGTTCTGGACAGTATGCCACATGTATTTTGTCCACGAGTTCGGGACGCTCCTCGAATATTATTTTCGCCATCTTGTCGGTGGTGCCGACGGGCGATGTAGATTCTATCACAAAGAGATTGCCCGGCTCAAGGAAGGGTATCACCGAGCGTGTGGCAGCCTCAACATACGATATGTCGGGTTCATGATTGCCGCCACGGAACGGTGTCGGCACCACGATGAAGAAGGCATCGCTCTTCTCCGGCTGTGTTGTGGCGTGTAACTGTCCTGCTGCCACCACCTCCTTGAGGAGGTCTTCCAGTCCGGGTTCAATTATGTGCAGATGCCCTGCATTGGTCTTATCGACTACTTCCTGGTTTATATCAACGCCTGTAACCGTCACGCCATGCTTGGCGGCAATGATGGCTGTCGGCAGTCCGATGTAGCCAAGACCCATGAAACATGCTTTCATCTTATTTAGTTTTTAAATTCTATATTCTTGCTTAAACTTTCGTTCTTCTGTTCCTAATTCTTTACGAAGTCGATGATTCTGCCGCAGGCCTTGCCGTCGCCGTAGGGGTTGGTGGCATGACTCATTGCCATGTAGGCATCGCTGTCGGTGAGAAGTCGCGACACATTGCCTACGATGGCATCGTAGTCTGTGCCTACGAGCTTCACGGTGCCGGCTTCAAGGGCTTCGGGGCGTTCCGTCGTATCGCGCATCACGAGCACCGGCTTGCCCAGACCGGGAGCCTCCTCCTGTATGCCGCCGCTGTCGGTGAGCACAATGTCCGACTTCTCCATGAGGAAGATGAACATGAGATATTCGAGCGGTTCGATGAAGAACATATTGCCGAGCGACGACAAATCCTCGCCGAAAGTCTCGTGTATGGGGCGGCGCACATTGGGGTTGAGGTGCATGGGATAGACGAAATCGACATCGGGATGCTCCTGCGACAGTGTCTTCAGAGCATTGCAGATGTTGTGGAAACCATCGCCGAAGTTCTCGCGGCGGTGCCCGGTGATGAGCACGAGGCGACGGCCGGCGTCGAGGCGTGCCACGTCGTAACCGCGTGTCTTCAACGCTTCGGCAAGACTCGCGTCAAGACTCGCGTCGCTCTTTATCTTCGCCGTCACCCAATGCAGGGCGTCGATGACGGTGTTGCCCGTCACTGTGATGTGGCTTGCATCGACATTCTCCTTCAGAAGATTCTCGCGGCTCAGCGGTGTGGGCGAGAAATTGTAAGTGGCTATACGCCCCGTTATCTGGCGGTTTATCTCTTCCGGCCACGGACTGTAAATGTCGTGTGTACGGAGACCTGCCTCAACATGTGCCACGGGTATCTGGCTGTAGAACGCGGCGAGTGCGGCGGCAGTGCTTGTCGTGGTGTCGCCATGCACGAAAAGTATGTCGGGGCGGCACTCCTTGAACACATCGCGCATACCGAGCAGCACACGCGAGGTGATGTCGTAGAGGTCCTGTCCCTGCTTCATTATGTTGAGGTCGAAGTCGGGTTTTATGTCGAAGAGTTCCAGAACCTGGTCGAGCATCTCACGGTGCTGGCCCGTAACGCAGACCACTGTCTCAAACTCTTCGCTGCGCTGCTGGAACGCTTTCACCAGAGGAGCCATCTTGATGGCCTCCGGACGGGTTCCGAACACGAGCATTATCTTTTTCATATTTATCTTGTTGATATTCTTTTTTCTTGCTTTATCATTTACAGAACGGCATTTTGCACACAATATTGCATTGCAAAGCCACTGTTATCGCCGTATTTCCCTGACTTTAACGGAAAGCCCTCACTATGTTGCGCGACAGCGCCGCAATGCGTGTGGAGAAGAAGGGCAGACTGTAATGCGCCACATCGCTCAGATACAGCCCGATGTAGGTGCGCATGAGCAGTAGCTGATTGAGCGCATACTCCTTGCGTGCCACCACACGCCGCGAAGCCGAACCGGCACGAAGCCGACGGTAATAGAGCGTGTCGGCGGTAGCGAGGGCGATGGTTTTGACGCGGTTGCTCACCGTTGCCATGAACAGCGCATCCTCGCCTTGGCGGAAGCGTGTGTCGAAACGGCGGTTGCCTATGACTTCGCGACGGATAATCTTGCAGCACGACGACGACATGAAACTGCGTGCCGACACGAGTGTGACACGCTCACGGGCGGCATTGCGATGGAAGGCGCGTGTGAGATAGTCGTCATGGCAGGTGCCGTCGGTCTCGTCGTAATCGGCGACATTGGCCTCCACCACATCGGCACCTTTGGCAGCTTCTGCCAGAAGGTCGGCAAGATAACCGGGCGACACCCAGTCGTCGTCGTCGATGAAAGCCAAATATTCGCCACAGGCGGCATCGAGAGCCATGTTACGTGCATTGGAGACTCCGGGGCGGTCGGTCTGCATGAAGCGCACACGGAACCCCTGGATAGTGCCGACGACATACTTCCTTATTTCTTCAGAATAGGGTTCGTTGCAACCGTTGAGCACGATAATCACCTCAAACGAGTCGCTGCCAAGAGTCTGACGGCACAGACTTCCGAGACACTCGTAGAGGTAATCGCCGGGGCGGTAGGTCGGTATTATCACCGACACCTTTATATCATTCATCTTTATATGGGTCAGTAACGTTAAAGCACGGCATTGTGTATGGCATCGATGAAGCCGTGTCCCCACTCCATGTCGGGTTCCACATAGTTGCCTTCGCCCCACTCGTTCCACGACTTGAGGAAGAGTATGCGGTGTTCGGGCTGCTTGTCCTTTATCAGAGACAGTGCCTGACGGATGTGGTTTTCAAACTTTTCGGGAGTAGCATTCACATAGACCCCGTCCATGGAAGCCACGCGTGGCGTGCGGTCCCACTGCGGAAGTATGGATGGATAGACATTCTCCCAAGTGTCCTCCGGCGCGAAATAGTTGCGCACGGTGCGCTCGTAGTCATAGCGCATGCTGCCCGTGGGGAACCCGATGTGGCGCAGCACGGTCTTGGCTATGTTCTTCCACTTGCCTTCGTAGAGCATCTCACCACGGCGTTTGCCCAACGAATTGACGGCATCGAAGCCGAGGTCGAGCACGCGTCGGTATATCTCGGCACTGCTTTCAAGGTTGGGCATCACGCGCTGGCGTGTCCCGTCGGGCGCAGTGCGTATGGTGAGCGTGGAGGGTGTCATGCCAATGAAGTGGAATCCGGGCAGGCCGTTTTCCTCGGCAAGGCGCCGCCATGTGGCGATGAACTGCTGCACGTTCTTGAATCCGAAGGGGTCGTAGATGGCGAAGATGAGTTTTCCATCGACAGTCATGTAGCGTCTGTCCTTGAACATGGGCAGCAAAGTGTTGAAATGTGCGATGTCGTCCTCTGTTCCGGGATAGGTCTGCTCCATCAGCACGGAGTTCTTCTGCACCGCCGACTTGCGCTCCCATGTCTTGTTGCTCCATGTATGGTTGGCCCAGCAGATGCAGAAGGGGAAGTCGGGCTTGCCGCTCGCCACCACTTCCTGCAACGGGCGTTCAAGCAACTGGCGTCCGTTGCCGAACCAATAGTGGTAGTAACAGAATCCTTCCACGCCTGCCTCGCGTGCCAGTTGAGCCTGCTGCTCGCGCGTTTCGGGCAGACGGAGGTCGTAGAAACCAAGGTCGGCAGGAATGCGCGGCTGCTGGTGTCCACGAAACAACGGTTTGGCTTTCGCCACGTTAGTCCACTCGGTAAAACCCGGTCCCCACCAACGGTCGTTTTCAGGAGTCGGGTGAAACTGCGGCAGATATAATGCTATTACGCGTGCTTTCATAATGCAAAGATAGCTTCTTTTTATGTAATTCTACCATTTCTAACAGACAATTTACGAGCAAAAAGCAATCATTGTAAAAAGAACCGATTTTTATCACCCCATAAATAAGACCTCACCACTCTTTCAAAAAGAAGAAGTCTGACATGATGGAATTGTAAAACGCCTATATCAGGCAATGGTTGCGGGAGGGACAATTTAACTATTTTTAAGTGGAAAATTTTGCAAAAATTTTCCACTTAAAGTACTATTGCACGCTAAAAATAGTCTGCAATGTATTTCACTAAGCTGTGATTATGCTGTTTGGAAATGAATCTACATTCTGCCTCCCGACACATTAATCCCTGACTTCTTAATTCCTGACTTCTAATGATGCCTTGCTACTTGTCGTGGTAAACAGTTCTTAGCTCCACACATCCCTCTTGCTTTTTACTTCTTTACTTTCCTACTTTTTTACTTTTAAACGCTTTTCTACTCTTTTACTTTTAAACGCTTCTTTACTTTTCTACTCTTTACTTTTAAAAACAAGACTTCTTTACACTCAAAACAAGGCTTCTTTACAACGCAAACAAGGCTTCTTTGAAGTACAAAGAAGCCTTGTTTGAAAACGATATATTATTTGTCTGAAAATCAACTACATACACTTCACCACACCGACAAATCCCGGAAAAGCGGAATCGCAGACGACAGTTGCTTCGGAAGACAGGTACGAATGTGGGGAAAGGGCGTGGCACAAAGCAGCATTTCAGCCTTGGCAAGGAATGCGTTTCACAACCTTTGCCGGGCAACCGGCTGCCAAAGAGAAATCGGGGATATCGTGTGTGACAACGCTGTTTGCTCCCACCACTACTCCATTGCCTATGGTCACGCCGGCAAGCACGCACACGTTGTCGCCAAGCCACACGTTATCGCCTATGACAACACCGCCTTTCGAGCATACGGGGCGGCAGTGCGGCGGCATATTCAAGTGCTCCGAAGAGAATCCACCATGCGAGTTGTCGGAGATAAGGACATTTGTCCCCGTCAGCAGATTGTCGCCTATTATTATGGAGCGGACTGCGGTAATATGCGCGAAGTCGCGGATTGTACATTTATTGCCGATTCTTATCAGTGGAGCACCATAGTCGCCCTGCCATGCCGTCAGTTGCACATTAGCACCTATCATCGTGCCAGCACCGACATGAACGTGCCGGAGTCCACGAAGATTGAGCGCGCGGTAGGACACAACTGTATCACTGCCCAAACTTGCGAAACGGCGTTTAAGCCATCCCGTATATACGTTGGTGAGGACGGAATGCCATAGTTTTCCTGCCGCAGGCGGCCATACCACTGACAGAACAAGACCTATCGCACGACAAAACATTCTGAAAATCTTAATCATACTGTGACATTACAAGTTAGTTAACAAACCAAAGACAATGCTTTTTATGCCATCCGCATACCGGAAGCCTCAATTATTGCCCGCTCGCCCACAGCCTCAGCGCACTGCCAGAATCAGACGGGCAGAAGCTTTATTCCGAAGATGTAAGAGAAGGTATATGCCATGTACACCAGTGCTATGAGCACCACGACAAGCATCGCAACCCATTTCGGGCGGATGGTGTAGTAGATGTTGCAGAAAAGCACTATCGTCACGATGCGGAAAAGGTAGCTCAGACGGTTGGCAAGCACGGGGAGGAAAGCGAACGCCGTGAACGAGAAGATGCTTATGGCGAATATCTTCATCATCAGCGGGAAGTACCTGTTGTGCTCCTTTATGGTCTCATAGAAGTACATAAGATAAAGGAACAGCATGATGGTGAAGAGATGCAGCGGACTGAACACGTTGAGACTTGACTCCATGGTTTCGGAAGTCTTCTCGTAGTTTTCGAGTTTGTTCTCAATATACGGAATCGGAATGTTCACAAGGAGGATGCTTCCAAGGAAATAGAACACATAGGAAGCGGGTATGACCGCCGTCCAGAACATACGCGTTTTGAGCGACATCTCCTTGTTGCTCAAGAATACAAGCGGAATAAGGGCAATGGCGGAAATATGGAAGAACATGCCCAGACCTATGAGCAGAAGCGACTTTATCCACTGTCTGTCAGCCATGGGCTGTATGGCAAGCAGGAAGAGTCCGGACATGATGCCGGTACGAATCTGCGTGACTTCGTGAAGCTCGTAGATGAAACTCAAATAGAGCACGACGGGCAGGAACCACATATCGGGCAGATATTTCCTGAACGCCTTGAACTTGAGCATCACACCGAAGAAAGCGTAAAACACGAAGATGATGTGCACATCATTGGTCAGACGGCTAAGTATTTCGGATATAAGGAAATAGGAATACTCTATGGCGCCGGAGATACGGTCGTCATCGTAATGATGGAAAGCATACTCATAGTTCACCGAATCGGGATCGACACCCACTTCACGCAGACCTGCAACAAGAACGAGGACAACGGCGAAGAACCAATAGGCATTCCGCTTTGTACTCTCCTTGAGACTGTTCTCCAAGAACGACAGAGAAACAACGATTGCAAATATGATGAAGATTATTGCTCCCATTTCAGCGTTTTATTATTTTTTTGACAATAGCATTCACCGCCGCACGCTCTTCGCGGCGCAGTCCGACAAGGTAGGTGACGGCGAAAGTGGCGCATGGCGAGAAGAGCATCACCACACACAGGCGCACCATACTGCCGTCAATGGCGCGGTGGACACACCATGCAGCCGCCGCACTCAGCCCAAGAACGCATACGCCACGAAGCAGTATCTGCACGGCATACTGCGACAACGACACGATGTCGAGGTTGCGCTTCAGGCACAGAACCCTCGCAAAATGCGCCACAAGACAGAGCGAAATCATGGAGACAAACACCGCGAACGACGGCATTCCCATCTTGAAAAGAAGCCATGTGAGAGGCATGCTGCCAAGCATAACAGTTTCGGTGACAAGATGATAGACCTTGATGCGACCCGTAGCCTGCATGATTATGGTGATGGGGTTGTGCATTGCGAGGATGACGGTATAGACAATGAAAAGACGGGAAAAGAGTATCATGTCTGCTGACACGTTGCCGCCAAGCCACAGACGCATGATTGCCGGCATTTCAAGAACGACGGGGATAGACGCGCACGACAACAGATAGAGAATGAACTTGTTGTTGAGCGTGAACAGATGCATGAGGTTGTCGTACTGGCGGGCGGCATACTGCTGTATCATGCGCGGACGGAAAGCAAGGACAACACTGTTTGTAAGTGAAGTGAAGGCATTGTAGATGTTGTTGGCAACACCGAAGGCGGCGTTGGCAAGAGGGCCGAAAAAGAGGTTAAGAAGAATGATGTTGCCCTGAATCATGCCTATTCCGGCGAAAGCACCGTACATGGTCCATCCCGAAAACGAAAGGAGTTCGCGATAGATTCTGTGGTCTTTCACCATCATATAATGGCATTCGGCATAGCGACAGCGAGCTATGAAGACATAGCACAAAAGGGTGATGAGCGTGACGGCAGACAAACCTGCACCGTAGAACACGAGTCCGTCGATGGGAGTGCGGCCTATAAGCCACGCCACAATGAACTTCAGCACGCAGTCGATGCACGAGATGAGGGCATAGACATTCATGTCTTCATGCGAAAACACGGCGGCAGTGTATGGTATCTGCATGTAGCTGAAGGCGAAAGTGAGGATGGCGAAATGGAAAATGAGAATGGCTTGCGGCAGACGGTCGGCGGGAATCTGCAACTTTTCACCCGTAACATAAACCCCGACGGTCTCGAAAAGCACGACCAGAACGGCAAGCGACACTATAATAATATTGATGCTTGCCGAGAAAATCTCGCGCAGACGGGGTTCGTCGCCAAGCCCCATAGTGTAGGAAAAGAAGCGTTGCACCGAAACGGCAAGCACGGGGAATACGCACGAACAGGTCATCACCACGCCCACTACGGTGTTGAACACACCGTAATCCTCGCTGCCAAGCCCGCTCAAAACGAGCCTGACAGCGTAGAGATTGACTGCCGTTATCACCAGAATACGGCTGAACAGCACAAGCGAATTCCTGGTGATTCGCTTCGACTGTGCAGCCGTTGCCGGTGCAGAGTTGTCTTTTCTGCTACCCATTTGCAATGATTAGTCTTTTAGCAGATAGTCGCGCACGGAATAAAGCGTTATGACAAAGGCTGCGAGCAAGGTCATGGCAAGGACGAAGAACATACGTTTCGGCTTGCTCGCCTTGATGGGGACGGCTGCGCCTTTGAGCAAAGTGAAAGCCGGAGTGCGTTCCTGCACACGTGCCTTCGCCTCCTGATACTGTGCGCTGACAGTGGAATAGACATTGAACTTGAGCTGCATCTCGTTCTCCAAATCCTCCTGCTTGCTGCGGAAACTTGCGAGCACTACATCGGAGTTGGCATCGCTGTAACTTGCATACAACTGGCGGGCGCGCTCATAGTCGGCCTTGGCCTCGACAAGAAGATTGTGGTAATAAGCCATATCGGTGCGGGCCTTGTTGGTGCGGTAGTTGGTGATATAGTCCAGAAGGATGCGGCGCGTGGAGTCGGCGAGAATCTTGCACACAAGCGGATCCTGCGCAGCCGTGGCGATACCGATTACTCCCGTCTTCTTATCGACACCGATTGATATGGACGCACGCACGGCATTTGCGAGATCATCCTCGTCGCGCGACATGCAATAGGGGTCGAACTTGTCGCCCTTTCCTGCCACGACCGTACCGCTCTTCTTTGGCAAAAGCGACTTCGCGGCGGCTATGGCATAACCCCACCAAGGCAGTTTGGTGTGCTCAAGGATATACTTTGCGTATGTGGTGTTCACTTCACCGTCGGCAGTGCGCACCTTGATATTGAACAATTCGGACACGAACTTATTGTCGCTCATAAGGTCGGGGTAGAGCAACGGCGTGATGGCGTCGGATGTCTGGAGCATGTCCATGTTCAGACCAAACGATGAAGCAAGCGAACTGAGTGTTCCTCCGCCTTTGGAGTTGTCGAGTTCGGGCACCACAGTGGTGTCAGTGGTGTATGTGCGAGGCACACATATAATGATAAGGCACGACAACACGAAGACTACTGGGAGAACCTTGTAATAGAGTTTGCGGTTCTCCTTCATCTTCTTGAATATCACCACCATGTCGATGGCTTTTACTTTCTTTACTGTTTCCATATTCTTTCTAAACAGATGAAAAGTTAGTTCTTCACGAGATTTGCCACCGTTGCAATCATTGCAGCGATTGACGACATGCTTGAACCAAGGCTCATAGTCTCGGCAACGCTCATCTTACGCTTCAACTTGGCAGGAACAACAATCTCACAACCGGGCATAACCTTTGCGCCATGACCCAATTTAGCCACCTTGCCGTTCATGTATATAATGTAAGCACGACCCTTCACGGCATCCGAAGCATAGCCACCGGCCTGGTTGATGTAGTAGCTCGGACGCTTGCCACGCTCGTAAGCGACAGTGTTGGAGTACATCACGGCACCGTTCACCTTCACCGTTCCGTTGTACTGCGGCACGATAAGGCGGTCGCCCTCACGCAGAATGATGTCGGCATCAGATCCGGGATTGTTCATGGCTTCCTCCAAATCTATACCTACGGGGTACTCGTCCGGCACGGCAAACTTGGAGATATTGGCGTTGGTAGCATCCTTTGCGGCTGCCTGCACACTGCTTGCATTGTTGCTACTTGCGGCAAGCTGCAACAGATTCTTCTGCTGTTCCTCACGCTGCATCTGCAAAACGGCACGCATACGGTCCTTCTCCACTTCGGTAGCCTGGCGTATAAGGCGCGCACCCTTGATATAGGCGAGGCCGTTGGAACCGCCCGACTTCTTGAAGAGGTCACTCAAACGGGTGTTGTTGCGCTCCATAGCGTAGGTTCCGGCAAAGAGGACTTCACCCTCGACAGACACATTCTGCTGCTCGGTGTAGCCCGGACTCTTCATTACATAGACCTCGTCGAAAGGCATAAGGGTAAACGAGCGGTCGCCATCGATAATGAAATTGTCCTTCAGCGGCACCTGATACGTCTTGGCAATCACGCTGTCGGGCTGTGTGGCTTTGGGGTCACTCGTGCGGCGGCTTACACTCACACTGAGAAGAGAAGCCTTGTCGGTGAGTCCGCCGGCCTGTATAATGAAGTCCTCAACAGTCTCGTTGTCAGCGTATTTATAGATTCCCGGGTATTGCACTTCACCACGGATTGTGATGGTGCGATCGCTCAGTTTCTCTGTTTTCGTAGCTACAAAGAGTACATCGTTCTCCTTCAGCGGAATGTCAGGAACCTTTCCGCTCATGATACCATCAATATCAACGCTGACCACTTCAAGCGTGCGGTCGGCCTTCATACGGTGCATCACGGCACGGGTGGTGATGGCATCCTCAGTCACTCCGTCGGCATGTTCAAGAAGAGAACGCACGGAGTTCACCTGTTCGCCAAGGTTGTACATTCCCGGACGGAACACGGCTCCCTTCACTTCAACGGTGTTAGCGAAGCGGGGTGTGATGGAATCCACCGACACAGAGTCGCCGTCAGCGACATGGAAGCTTGCAAAATCGAACTCATTCACGTTGAAGGCGGCATATTCCTTGCCGTTTTTACGGTTCACACGCACAGCCTTGCGATAGGCGTCACCGGTGAATCCGCCGGTATATTTGAGCAAAGACGCCACCGATTCATCAGGTTTCATCTCATAATACATCGGGCGTTTCACCTTTCCAGTCACGTTCACGAGGCATTCGTAGGGACCTACGACAATCACATCGTTGTCGGCAAGGCGCACGTTTCCGGTAAGTTTTCCATTGAGAATATAATCGTAAATATCGACAACGGTCACAAGACGGTTGTTGCGATAGACCTTGATGTTACGCAAAGTACCTATGTCGTTAGTTCCACCTGCCATATAAAGGGCGTGGAAAACAGTGGCGAACGCCGAGAGAGTGTATGTTCCCGGAGTCTGCACTTCGCCCATGACATTCACCATAATGGTGCGTGTCTGACCGACAGAGAGCTTTATCTTACTGTTGCTGTAACGGCTGCCGAGGGTGGAACGGAGACGTGCATTCGCCTGCTCGACAGTGAGTCCACTCACCTGAACAGGACCGAATCCTTCGATGGTGACGCTACCATCGGGCGACACTGTACACTGTTCCGACTTCTGCGAAGCGCCGTAAATATCGATGAACACGGCATCGCCGGGACCCAGACGGTAGTTCTGCGGGGTGGCAATGTTCATGTTCGGTTCGAAAGAGAGTTCGTTGTTATTGAAGATATCGCGTCCGAACACTTTCTTTTTCAACGCATCACGCTCGGCAAGGAGCTGCTGAAGCATCTGCGCCGTATCGGGAACCAACTCGAAAAGTTCGTTCTGATAGTCCATGAATTCCTCATCGTTCTCATCGTAAGTGTTCTTGTATGTGCGGTCGCGCTCGGCTCTCATGCGCATATTGCTGTATCCGTTGGCCTTTGCGTCGACCTCCCGGCCATAGTCGGAACGCTTGTAGTCGGAGCGTGTCTTGCCGTTGTTAGTACGCAGACGCGAATCGGTATTGCCGCTGGTCTCATTTGAAACGACACCGAGACCGCCCTGCTTAGCCTCACGTTCATACTTTTTCTTCACACGGCGTATCTGTTGGATATCTACGCCGCGCTGCATGAGTTTGGTGACAATCTGCGCTTGCGATGTGCCTTCTTCGCGTTCCTTCATGATGAACTTAATCACCTGCGAGTCGGTCATCGTGGACTGTGCCGCTGCCATGAGAGGCACAAAAGCCAGAAAAAGGAGTTGAATGATGAGTCTCTTCATATTATGCTTATATTTTTTTCCCAGTAACAATGCTTGCAAAAGTCTTCATAAGAATGCTGAAATCGAGCCACAGCGAACGGCGGCGATAGTAGTCGATGTCCATGTGCAGACGGCGCAACATCTTGTCCATCGTGTCGGTATAGCCGTTGTAGAGTGTGGCTTCCGAAGTGAGTCCAGGCCGCATTCTGAAGATATACTTGTAGTTTTCGTCCTCAGCCATAATCTTGTCGATGAAGAACTGACGCTCCGGACGCGGTCCGACAAGCGACATATCACCACGAAGGACATTCCACAACTGTGGCAACTCGTCGAGATGATGCTCGCGAAGGAAGCGTTCCAGACGGGTGGAGTTGGTGGCATCGCACTTGGCAACGAGCTGCGGGCCATTCTCTTCAATGACACTGCTCATGGTGCGGAACTTGTATATGGTGAACGGCAACGCCCCATACCCTATGCGCTCCTGGCGGAAAAACACCGGACCGTTGTTCTGGTGACGCATAAGAACCATTATGATGAGATATGCCGGGGAAAGGACCATCATGCCGACCAAGGCGCAGACCACATCGGTGGCTCGTTTCACCACCAACGCTGCCGCGCCCATTCCGTCTTGAATAATGTCGTTGCCTGACGTTTGCTCCATTTACATTCGTTTATAATAGATAACTATATTTTTGTTGTTTTGTTGCAGAAAAGTCGCGGAAAATGCTTGAAAAAGTGCAAATTCGCGACTCCTGCCGTTTTTCACCTCGCATTATATGTCTGCGAGAATGTCGGTTTTCCGTTTATATCGCGCACTTCCACCTTCAGCTGACCGCCCTGAACCGTGCCAACGGCACACGCCTCATTGGAATTGACAAGCACGGGGAAATTGTGCAAAGCATCGGGTGCGTAGTACTCATGCCGGTGCAGATGACCGCAAATCATAAGGTCGATGCCGGCTTTGTTGAGTGCCGGCACGAACTTCTGCGCCACTTCCACGGGTCCGTGCCATGCGTCCTGCTCTATGCTCTGCGGCGGAATATGAGCTATACAGATACGGAATTTTGCCGTCTTGAAGTCTTCGCTTTCCGTGATTGCCTTCACCCACTCCGCCTGTTCTGTGCGGTAGGCGTCGTAATCGGTGATGCCTGCATACTCTATATCGCTGTCGGGCTTGTCCTCGCCGGAATCGAGCATGATGAAGAACACGGGACCCTGGCGCACGGCATAGTACAGACTTTGCTCGCGAGGGCAGAAATAACGCTTCAGCTGCGGTGCGAACACGCCGCGCGTCTCGTGGTTGCCACGGACATAGTAGAAGGGTTTCTCCTTTGCGAACAGGCTGATGCTCTCGTCCATAAATGCGGCGAACACATCGTCCTGACTGTTGAGTTCCGACACCATGTCGCCGTTGTAGATCACCATATCGCGTTTCTTCCAGTCGGCACCTTCAAGCATCGGGGTGATGAAGTTCTTGCGCGCATGCACGTCGTTCAGCACCACGAAAGAACAATCGGCCTTTGTACGGTCGGCGGTGGTGAACCGCAACGGTTGATGGCGAAACACATCCGTAGCCGCAACATCGCCGTAATGCACACGGATGCTCTCATGCGAAAGCACCTCCTGCGAGTAGATGCGGTAGCGGTAAGTGGTGCCGGGTTTCAGTCCGACGAGTTTCACGGAGTGTATGCTGTCTTCGCTCTTTATGCCTATGTACGAGTCGAAATGACGCTGACGCTCCCTTGCGTAGAAGTTGGAGCCGTCGTCGGGGGCTGTCTCCACCCATCCAACGCTCACACGGTTGGTTGTCCACACGATGGTGGCTTCCGTTTCCGTTATGTTTTGCAGGTAAGGTCCGTGCGTTATTCTTATTCCATCAGCAAAGGCTGCTACCGAAGCCCACACGAAGGCGATGAGCAGAGCCAGGTTTCTCTTGTTTGTTTGCATTGTACTAATCTGTTTTATGGTTATTTCTTAAGGTTTTCAATTCCGCGACGGTAAATGTCGTCAAGCACGAGTCCGGCGATGGTGAATCCGAAGATGCCGGTGATGTGCGCCATGGTCCCGTTTATCTGTGCTTTGGAAAGACTCCAGTCATGGTTCACGAGCGACGGGTCGCCGGGACCGTCCCCAGTCGCTTCGCCCATGCCGCAAGCGGAGTCGTGCCCTCTGTTTTCGAGGAGTTCCTCACTATATACGCACTGGAACTTGTGCGCCGGCTTCAGTTTGGCACGCTTCAGCTTCTTGCGCAATGCCGCTCCGAGCGGGCATCCGCGCACTTTCCAGAACTCTGCCACGCGTATTCTCGTGGCATCCTTCTTCAATGCCGCCCCCATCGACGAGAAGAACACCGCTCCCGAAGCGCATGCACGCATTATGAGCAGAGCCTTGTCCTTGAGGCTGTCTATTGCATCGACGATATAGTCGTACTCCGAGAGGTGGAAGTCGTCGGATGTCTCTTCACAGTAAATCTTCTGCAAGGCGGTGATTTCAGCCTTTGGGTTTATCTGAAGTAGGCGTTCCTTGAGTGCCTCCACCTTCACCTGCCCTACGGTCTGCGTTGTCGCCATGAGCTGACGGTTGATGTTGGAGACGCACACACGGTCGGAATCGACTATGGTAATGCGTTGTATTCCAGAGCGGACGAGTGCTTCCACGCACCAGCTGCCCACTCCACCGACACCGAACACGATGACTTTCTTGGACGCAATGCTCTTCATTACATCATCGCCCACCAACAATTCTGTTCTGTTGAAAATGTTCTCTGTCATACGCATATCGTTTCGTTCCGTCTATACCAATTTGCAAAGTTAGTAATTTTTAACCACAAACTCCCCATATTACCAACCCAATTTGCCGAATTCATGTATTTTTTCCGTTCCGCCAGCAACCGCTGTCGCATCTGACAAAAACACGACAGGCGGCAAAGCATGACATGATGCCATGAGCTTTGCCACCTTATTATATATGAGAGTTTCGCCTGTCTGCGGCATTCTGTCAGAAAAACGAGCTGACAAGGAACGAGAGGGTCACATAGGACAGTTGCCACGCAACATGTCACGGTCGCTCTCGGCACGCACGGCACCGGCGTTGCGCCGACTGAACTCCGCATGTATCTCCACGAGTTCCTTCCTGCCGAATATATAGTCGTCGTACATATCATCCATATCCACACCTTCACATTCGCCGTCGCCGAAGCAGAGCGACTCCTTCACTATCTGCATGCGCTCATCCACAGTGGTGTCCTTTATGAGCAGACTCTTTCTTTCCATAATTATTTCTGTTTATCTGGCGCAAAGTTACTCATTTTCTTTGGTTTTTGCTTACCTTTGCATCATAATTAACAGCGGCTCCTCAACCAATGCCGCCCACAAGCCGGAACACACCGCCAGCAATACGGAAAACGGCAAAGAGAAAACGCAACTTTCACACATACACACAGATACGATTATGACAACGCTTCACAAACCAGCAGTAATCGCCATCGCAGCGATGCTCTCATTGGCAGCTGTGCTACCCGCCAAAGCCCAGTCGAAACCCGGAACAGCCGAAAAGACGGCACTTGCGGAAGAGGCACGCAACACCGCCCTGCCTTTCATTTCCATAAAGACCGTAAGCGGAGAAAAGCCCACTTTCACCATAATAGAAGACCCCTACGGCATGGGGAAGAACGCCATAAAAGCCGAGCACACGCCGGCAAGGATGGTGATGACACTCCACGGCGACACCATCTACGACAGTGGCGACTATGTGGAGAAGAAGTCGGGCATAAGGATAAAGGTGAGGGGAAACACAAGCGCGATGCTGTTCGAACAGACTCCCTACAAGCTGAAACTCTCGAAGAAAGCCGACCTTCTCTTCCGCAACGACAATGAGAAGAATAGCAAGGACTGGGCTCTACTCTCCGTCTATATCCCCAACGACAACATGGAGAAGGGACAGGGACACTTGCAGACCATGTTCGGACTCGAACTGGCACGTCAGGCAGGCATGGACTGGTCGCCCTCGCAACAGTTTGTGAACGTGGCTATCAACGGCGAATATGCCGGCATGTACAATCTGTGCGAGACAGTGGAGCGCAGCACAGCAAGAGTGAATGTGGACGACAGCGGATTCGTGATAGAGGACGACGCCTACTGGTGGAACGAAAGCAGATACTTCCGCACGGAAAGACAAAAGAAAGACGACTGGATGGGCTACACCTTCAAGTATCCCGACGAAGACGATGTGACAGACGACTACCTGACGACGCTCTCCGACTATATGTCGTCCGTAGAGAACGCCATCGGCAACAACAACAATCCCGAACGTTTCATCGACTTCACATCGTTCGCCAGATGGATTCTCGCACACGACCTGCTCGCCTCCGCCGACGCTGCGGGGACAAACATCTACTACACCAAGCACGACTTCGACGCTGCCGACGCAACAGCGTCGCCTCTGAAAGCCGGCCCACTGTGGGACTTCGGGGCCATATACAAGGCTCCGTTAGACGGATGGAGCCTGCAACACACAAGCAGTCTGACCTTCTATCCGCAACTGTTCAAGAACGAAGACTTCTGCAAGGCATACACCGCCCTCTACGACGAACTCTCAAAAACACTCCCAAGCGACATGCAAAAAGCGTTGGACGAATACCAGTCGGTCAACGGTGAAGCCTTCGACAAAAGCGAGAAACTGCACCAACGGCTCATCAGCTACGACGCGGCACGCACCTTTGCAGCACAGAAGGAAGAACTACTGCGACTCCTCAACAACCGCATAGCTACCGTTGGCAGACTCATCAAAAGCGGCATGCTGCTGACTGGCATAAGCACACACCACACCACAAGCCCCACAAAAAGCAGCCGGCATGACATGACGGGACGCAACCTGACAAACATCCGACCGACAGCACTGCCACATGGCATCTACATAGAGCGCGGAGCCGACGGAAAGACAAGAAAGATATGCCGATAACACGCAAGCCCGACGGCTTGCAGGCAAAACGCCTCTAAAAAAGATATGACGCCGACCGGACTTCACCAGCATCTTTAACATATTTAACTTCTGAACATTCACAAGTTCAAGAAATAATGATTAATTTTGCAAGAACATCTCGGGGTTGACTGGATTTGACAGCGGGATGAAATGGTATGTAAGCACGCGGAGTCTCGATGGCTAACTCCTTAATCTTAGCGATCAAAAATTTAATTGGCGAAAACAACTACGCTCTCGCTGCCTAATCGAAGTACAGTAGATTAGCTTTATTCCGTCACAAGGTGACAGAACGAGACACTGCTCCAAGGATGTTGTTCCGAATCTGAGGGTAAAGCGGTGCAGGTAAATCGGAAATAGCCTGTGTGTGCCCCGCCGCACTGGTGAAGTTTTAGGGGATAAGGTTGCAATTGGTGGTCTGGGTCTTGTTGCAACACGAAAACCGAAGGCCAGAATAAGCGTGTAGAAAGCGTATGGTTTCCCTGTTTGGACGTGGGTTCGAATCCCACCAGCTCC
>ERZ857629.810-NODE-810-length-39753-cov-12.019522_pt1 | contig 39753 bp, 32 predicted proteins | sample MGYA00519700_ERZ857629 | MGnify/ENA primary metagenome ERZ857629 (study PRJEB31778, sample SAMEA3449351) | human gut metagenome | biome: human gut; feature: human-associated habitat; material: faeces | place: United Kingdom | collected 2010/2012 ... | reverse complement strand
TGACGATTTTTCAATATACGCACTACATAGCCTACTTGTCCTGCCATGATTCCTGTTAATACGCGTAGCTTTACATGGTCTTTGGCAAACTTCACAAACGGATCACGCAAGAAAGTAATACGTTCTGGTTCTGATTCCATCACTTGCATAAAGGGGCGCATTACGCTGTCTTTAATGGAAGCTGGGGTTCCATCCATACAATTGTTTACGAGGTGGTATCGTGGAAAGTTTTTTTGGAGAAAGACTTTTAGTATGTCTGTCTCTCCTTGCAAAAATACAAGACCGCTGACACTTGGCTTTTCTTCTTTCATTACGCCTTTGCCATTTGGCTTACGCTTATAAGTGATGGTACGATGGATAAAACAATTAGGTTTGAAATCGCCTTCTAACTTGACGGTTTCAAGTGTTTTTTCAAATTTTTCTGCCGCAAAATGTTGGATAAAGAGGTATCCCCATGGCGTTCCTTCTTCTTCACTATCGGACATTCCTTCTACTTTTCGAGCCGATTTTTCATCAGACCGAATAACGTGGATGCCCTTTGGTAAACGCTTGTTGTTACACATGTCGTTTACGTCGGCTGTAGAAGAAGAAAGTGAGCTGACCTGCGTCATTTTCTTATCTACTTTATGTCACTGTTGGCTGTCATCACTTGGGATGACTGTGCCAGATTTACAATAACATTGTTCATAAAATCATACTATTAAACTGTATGTTTGTCCAGTCTGAGAGGAGTGTCAATAGTTCTGGCTTTACCCTCTCATTTGGCTTGGTGTCTCTATCCGTTCATCCGTATTTTGCACGTCAAAATACGGAACGTGCTACAAAGGTACATTTTTTCTTGCATTTATTATCATCTTCTCCCGAAAATCTTCCACCATTTTGCGATTTCACGTAGAAATGTTTAATAAATCTGGACCTATAGGTCAAATTGCAGGATAGCATATAGCGCGAAGCCTTATATACACTACATTTACAAGCATTTAAAAATAATAAGAAATCATTCAAATACACAAAAGCAAATGTTCTGTATGTGGCTCCGCGCAAACAGTAAAGAACGGTAAGCGTAAAGGAGTTCCAACATACAAATGCCAAGCTTGCGGTTGTCAGTTCCGTAACTCCACGACTCCCTCAAATGATGAGATATGGAATTTGTACATGGAAGGCAAACAAACCATTTCGGAACTCTCGCATCGCTTTGGCGTAAGTGAATCAACAATCAAGCATCGACTGAAAGATATCAGCAAAAGTTGGGAACAGCCAACCATTGAAGGTTGTGGTTATGTCCATATAGACGCAACTTACTGGGGGCGCAGCTGGGGTGTTTTGCTAGCATTAGACGAGCATAGTGGCTTTCCCCTCTATCTTGCCTTTATCGAGAACGAAACGGCAAGCGACTATGAAGCAGCGATAAGAAGCATAGAGGAACGTGGCTATACGATCTTTGGTATTATCATAGACGGCAAGAAAAGCCTCTTTACCCTCTTCTCTGACTATCAGATACAAATGTGCCAATTTCACATGAAGCAGGTAATCAGACGTTATCTCACACAGAATCCAAGGCTTAAGACAACGCGAGAACTTAAGGGCCTATTGGACACGTTGACTGTTTCCTCTGGGAGGGACTTCAAGATCAACTATGCCCAGTGGAAAGAAAAATGGAAAGACACGCTTGTAAAGCGCTCTCTGCTGAAATGTGGGAAAAAAACTATACTCACAAGCGCTTGCGTTCTGCGATGCACAGCTTGGATTTCTATATGCCATACCTCTTTACGTTTCAAAAAGAAAGTTGTGAAGGCATGCCAAATACGAACAACAAGATAGAGGGAACTTTTACCAATCTGAAGAAAAGGCTGAACGTACATAGCGGTATGACGGAGATGAGTCGCAAGCGACTCATTAGTGAGTTTTTCTTGGCATTGGCAGCAACTCATGGCATAAGAAAGCAGGACCCCTCAAGTGAAGAATCCTGCTAATGGCTTATGCCTTTCGTTGTGCGCGGTCCTATTCCTCATGAAGGCACCCCTACAGAGCTTCACTACGCTTCAGACCGCTTTACAAAGATAGCGACAATGTGGAATAGGACCGCATTGGGAAGGCGATTTTTCATCCTGCAATTTGACCTATAGAGAAAAAGTAGGTCTAAAATATCCTGCAATTTGACCTATACGCCCAAAATATATAGGAATGCGGCCATTACAAGAATATCGCTCATTCTTGGAGCTTACATTTATACTAATTTATAATTCAAGTATGATAATCAATGAATAATCATACTTGATTCTTATTTGATGTTATATTTTCGTTCCTTCAATCTTCGCAGTTTTGCCTTTCCTTTTCCTAATACTACTTTTGTCTACATGAAAAAGTTTTTATTGGTCTTCATAACTGCTGTCGGACTCTCTGTATCTACAACAGTTCATGCTCAGTTCTCCTCCGTAGATAATCATAATCGTCGTTACAAGGTTAAGGTCGTAACACCACATGCAAAAAAGAGGCACCACTTTCTCGTGATACCTCTTCCATTAAGCAGCCATCAGTCATTGACTCGACGGCTACCAATGATTTTACAACAAATAAGCCTGCTACTGCAAGCTCACAAATCTCGTTTCCTCTTCAAAATATTTATATTACGTCACCATATGGCTACCGCAATGATCCATTCACTGCCAAGAGAAAGTTTCATAACGGTATTGACCTGCGTGCCAACTATGAACCTTGTTATGCCATACTTGATGGTATTGTAGAATGCATCGGCAATGATAAACGTTCTGGCAAGTTCATTACTCTTCGTCATGGTAACTATACCATCAGCTACTACCATCTCTCGCACATTCTCGTTCCACTAGGTAGACCTGTCCAAGCGGGTACTCCAATCGCTATCACTGGTTCAACTGGCTGCTCCACAGCCCCACATCTTCATCTGTCAATAAAATACAAACGTAAGTCTATAGATGCCAAGGTATTATTGGATTATATCGTTCATTCCAAAGACTCAAAACTTGGGTGTCAGGGTGTAAATCAGTAGAAAAGATTTTGGTATTAGGCAGTATTTTGGCAAAATAAATTTTGGTATTAGGCTTTTTTCATGTAACTTTGTGGGCAAAAAGGGAATAATGGCAGATATAATATTCAAGCGTAAAATCTATTCCAAACTAAAGGAATGGAAAGAGACTTCTAAAGGCAAAACTGCATTGCTTTTAGAGGGAGCGAGGCGTATAGGTAAGTCTACTATTGTGGAAAAATTCGCTCAAAAGGAATATCGCTCATACATTTTGATAGACTTTAATGAAGCCTCGAAAGGAGTAAAGGGACTGTTTGATGATTTGATGGACATGGATTATATTTTTCTGTACTTGCAGAATATTTATAAGACCACATTGTATGAAAGAGAGTCTGTGATTATCTTTGATGAAGTGCAGCAATGTCCCAAGGCTCGTCAGGCAATCAAATATCTAATCAAAGATGGTAGATATGATTATATTGAAACAGGATCCCTTATTAGTATCCGAAAGAACACTAAGGATATCAGCATACCCAGTGAAGAATATCGACTTGAAATGTTCCCATTGGATTATGAAGAGTTTCGATGGGCAATGAATGATGATACGACTATGCCTCTGATGCGAAAGTTCTTTGAAAGAAAGATGTCATTAGGTGATAGCTTGAATCGTCAGAAAATGCGCGAATTGAGATTGTATATGTTGATAGGAGGGATGCCACAGGCAATCAATGCCTATTTAGACACAAACAATTTGCAACATGTTGATATGGTGAAACGACAGATTTTACAACTATATGCAGACGATTTCAGGAAAATAGACCCTACTGGGAAAATTTCAAAATTGTTTATGGCTATACCGTCTCAGTTGAGTCGTAATCTGTTACGTTACCAACCAACACCTGTAGTTGGAAAAATGGGGGCTGACAAAATCGACGAGATGATTCTTTGCTTGGAAGACAGTAAAACCGTAAACGTGGCTTATCATGCGGATGATCCCAATGTTGGAATGTCATTGACAGCTGATTATGGAAAATATAAGTTATATATAAGTGATACTGGATTGTTTGTGACATTGGCATTTTGGGATAAGGATTTTACGGAAAATATCATATATCAGAAACTGCTTAATGATAAATTATCTGCTAATCTGGGATATGTATATGAAAATTTGATTGCGCAAATGCTTCGTGCTTCAGGCAACAAACTGTTTTACTATACTTTTCCTAAAGATGATACCCATTCTTATGAAGTTGACTTTCTCTTGTCAAGAGGCAACAAACTTTGCCCTATTGAAGTAAAATCGTCTGGATATAAGACTCATGCGTCGTTAGATGCTTTCTGTCTTAAATATTCAGATAGAATAAGTCAGCCATATCTACTTTATACGAAGGATTTTCATAAAGACGGGAATGTATTGCTAATGCCAATTTATATGACTCCATTGCTATAAACCTCAAAGGCGGATGCCCAAGACTCTCCATCTTGCACATCCGCCTTTGCCTATACTCATTCTATGAAGCTACTTCTTCACTCCGTATATCTCATAGTCCTTCTTTCGTCTTTCTACTATCGGAGGATTCTTCCCGTCATAGTACATATCAAACCATGTTGACGATTCTTTTGGTTTCATACTATCACTCAGCACAAAATGTTTGCCGTCCAATGACCGTTGCTGTATGTAATAATGGTATTTTCTATATGCCGTCTTGACGAATACCTCTCTTGATCCCAGGAAGCAAATGTCATCGTACATCATTATCTCTGCTCTTCTGTAAGTTTCACCATTGTTTCTTCCACGTCTCATATACACTCCCCCGATCTTCAGGAAATCCATGAAACCAATGGTGACAAATTCTGGCTTACGGGTTAAGCAGGTCATATTCTCCAAATATACCCAGTATTCCTTGCCTTGCTCCGTAAAATGAAGCAGGGCGTTGTCCTGCAGCTCTGCAAACTCATACGTCTGTTCTGGCTTTTCCATTGGTTTGTACAGTTCTGTGCGTACAAGGTATTTGCCTTCTCTGTTCTGCACTATTCTTATACCGTATGCCTGTGGGTATATCTTAGCATAACTGCCTAATGACTCCCATTTATCCAGCCAATGTCTTCTATAATATACTTGGTAATTGTTCTTCGTGACGCAGGTTACTCTCAGATTGGCAGGTTCTTTATAGTCAGCTAACTGTGTTCTGCATCCGATGTAATCTATTTTTATTTCTGGTCTGAAAAAAATTATGTACTGTTTCTTTTCCTCTTCAAACTGCTTGACTTCTTCTTCCCATGTGTTTCTCTTTTCTACTAATTCTTCAGCTGTCATAGGATGCAACATGGTATCCCAAGCCTTGCGCCAAGCCAAACCTCCTTGCTCGTCTTCCCAAATCGACAGGTCTTCTATTTTCTCCTTGAACATGTATAGTCTGTCTGGCTCTGATGGCTGCACAAAGAAATTGCGGAACCGCAGCCCTTCGTCTGTCCCATTATTCAACGCATTCCGCAATACAAAACTGTTCTCGTCCATCTGACGTGTCTTTACTCTCGGATAGAGGCGCAGTCCGTCTGTTGTGGAAAACTCCATAAAACCATGCTTTTCGATTCTTGGTCGCTTGAAGAATCTTACTCCATTACGCAAGTCCATCCATGGACGTTCTCTGTCTATCTTCCGTCGAGAATACAGCTTGGCAATTCCGTATGCTTTCAGTTCTACCTTATTATACTCACAGGGTAGCACTTCCTTGCTGTCCTTATCCACAACACCCGACAGACCTTCCTTGTTGCTGACTATCTCGTAGCCGTATGCTTCCTCCAAGTCCATACGTTGCCCCTCATGTGTCATCACGGTAATTAGCTCTGTTCGTGCGTCCGAAGTGATTCTCTCTTGTTCGTTGCAAATGGAATAGGCTATGTTATACAGCCCTTCCACTTCTTCTGTCAGAATGCCTTTACCAGCGACACGTCCCTCAAACATGGCTTGCCAGTCTCTGTCATCTGACGGGAGTCCAAACAAACGGTATAGCCCGACATTGTCCAATATCAAGCAATACTTCTTGCCCTCAAACACACGCATGCCACGTCCTACTTGTTGCAGGTACTTTGCCAACGACAGTGTGGGTCTCGCCAACTGGATAAACTCTACATCGGGACAGTCAAAACCTTCACCAAACAAATCTACATTAACCAACACTTGTATGTTATTTGTTTGCGCCAATGGAGTATCAGTATTATCCGTACTATCAGCCTTATTGCTAACATCTGTATCTAACGGCTTAGTAAGGCTCAAAGAGGCATAGTTAGACTTACTATCAATGCTTGTTTTCTTATACCTTTCAATAATCTCCTTTCTTTCTTCAAGCGGTGTCTTACTGCTTATCGCCACTGCATTTATGCCATGCTGTCTGTATGCTTCTGCTATATGTTCCGCATGGGCTATGTCTATGGCGTAAGTGATGCCTTTCTTGTTTGCTGCATATCTTGTCACCGTATCGCAAAGCCTCTCAATACTTGGCTGCACATTCATTTTCTCACTCATCTCTCTCAGCGAGAAGTCTCCGTCGGCACCTCGCTTCTTCAGCGAGTTCACCAAGCGCCAGTCCTCGCTGTCCTCTTTGATGGACATATAGTCATACAGCGATAACCACCCATCGGCAATAAACTTCTTTGCTGACCACGACTGCAGTAGCACGTCAAACAAATCGGTGAACCCCCGTTTGGTCAGTCGGCAGGGCGTGGCTGTTAATCCCAATTTTTTCGATTCAGGAAAAGCATCCATCACCTCCTTATAGGTCTTCGCCACGACATGATGTGCCTCGTCGATTACTATCAATGATGGAAATTCCTCCATTTCTTGATAATGCCTCGACAGCCATTGTATCGACATTACTTTTATGCGGGAATCATCCAATAAGAGGGAAGGTGTAGTGCCAGAAGTAGAAAAGCTACTCGTCATGGTCTCAAGCGTTTCTCTTATCTGTTCTACCAATTCACGCCTATGCACCACAATCCACACACATGGGTTTTTCCCTTTTAACTTTTCTCTTTTCACTACTTCTGCAAGAAGTATCGTTTTTCCCGTACCTGTCGGCATCTGCACCATCACGGATTGACACGACCGAAAAGCCGCCTCAATCCGTTCACTCATTTCTCTTTGATAGTCGTATAGCTGAATATCCTTCATATCAGTATTTCCTCGGCAAATATGCTGAGGGTATCTCTTTCATTTTTCGTGGATTCTTTCCCCATACGTCCTGCAACTTCAGATACCATTGTCTTCCTTTGTTGTACTCGCCCTCCACGTAGTACACTTTGTCTGGTTCTTCCTGCAATATCACATATTGTTCCATAAACATGAACATTCTATTGTTCACGGCACATCCCCAATTGCGCAGCGGTATGCCGGCGAGTTTCTTGTTCTTGTAGGAATAGTAGTTGTAGCCTACTTTCAGCAGTTCCATAAATCCCATACGTTCCACTTGCGGACGCTTGTCAAACTCTTGCATGGTATATAGGTTTACCCATGTTGTCTTCTTTTCTCCTTCAAACACTACCTCTGCTATATTGTCATCGGAGAGTTTCACTTTCTCCAGTCCTCTTAGGATGATGTGATTGTTGTTGTTGCTGATGGCATACTCGTTGCGCATGAAATGCTCACAGACGTATGCGTCCTTGCTGTTAAAATCCTTTCCCTTGTTCTTGTTTACACCATAATAGACGTATGTCACCATATAGTACTCGCCATTCACTTCCTGCTGTATGCTACCTTCCTGCTGCTTGCGCTTCTCGCCTGTGATGTAGGCAGGTTCTTCTACGGGTATTTCGGTCAACTGGTTGTCGTTGTTTTCACACGGATAGAAATACTGCTTGACGATGCCTGTGGCACATTCACTCCATGGATTTCTCCTGCCGACATACTCCATGCGCTCACTTCTTTCTTGCAGCGCATAATAGTGTGTCACACCATCCACTGTTCGGTATACCATTCTCCATCCCAAACGCACATCATTGGTGGTTTTATAGATGCCTTGCTTTTCTATCGTTCGGATATAGACTCCATCACCGATATATCCACATTCCGTCTTGCGCAAGTTGCGTATCGTGTGGTACATACCTGCCAACTCCTGTATCTGTGCCTGTACTCTGGGGGCGTCATGACGTGCTATTACTACCATGGTGTCGTTGTCCATGTCCATCCGTTCTCTCTTCTGACCGCTGTAGCATGCTCCAATGGTTTTCAATGCGAAGTCTTTTGCCATATTCACCTCGCCCATGCCACTCTGGTTGCCAAGGAACATCGCTGTCCAGTTCCATTCCGTGGTGGGAAGTCCAAATAGTCGGTACAGTCCGACATTGTCCAGGATGATGCAGCATTCCTTGCTCTTCGCCACACGCAGACCACGTCCTACCATCTGTAAGTATTTCGCCAACGACAGTGTGGGTCTTGCCAACTGGATGAACTCTACATCGGGACAGTCGAAGCCTTCACCGAACAAGTCCACATTCACCAATACCTGAATGTTGACCATTTGTTCTGTTGCCGTACCTGTCTTATCAGTCTGGCCACATTTTTCCGTACTCAATAGTTTGTTATCAGCATCATTCTTCCTCCCCAACGGCTCAGAAAGGCTTATAGAGGCATAGTTAGGCTTACTATCAATGCTTGTCCCCTTAAACTTCTCAATGATGCTCTTTCTTTCCGCCAACGGTGTCTTGCTGCTTATCGCCACGGCTTCTATTCCTTGCTCTCGATAATACGCAGCAATATGCTCTGCATGTTCTATATTGATGGCATACACGATGCCTTTCTTTTCTGCCACAAATTCCTTTATGGTCTGATACAACCGCCCAATGGATGGCTTGCAATCCAACACATCCTGCATCTCTGCAATGCTATAATCTCCGTCGGTGGCTCGTTTTGACATTCTGTCAATCTTCTTCTGGTCTTCACAGCTCGGATTGAGCGACACATAATCGAAGTCTGACAGATAACCGTCTTTGATAAAGTTGGAAATGGAGTGGGAAGTAAGCAGTATTTCAAACAAATCGGTGAAGCCTCGCTTGTTGAGTCTGCAAGGGGTGGCTGTCACTCCGAGTTTCTTTGCCTCTGGATAGGCATTCATCATCTCGGCATAGGTCTTTGCCAGGGTATGATGTGCCTCGTCTATCACTATGAGTGATGGTCTTTCCTCCAGCTCTTGATAGTGTCTCGACAACCACTGTATAGAGAAAACTTCTATAACGTTTGATTTTTCTCTTTCTGCATCAAGAGAAGTGCCTAATCGTCTCTCAAGCGTTTCCTTTATTTGCTCTACTAATTCACGCCTATGCACCACAATCCATACACATGGATTCTTCACTCTTCGTTCTTCTCTCTTCACTACTTCCGAAATCAGAACGGTCTTTCCTGTTCCAGTAGGCATCTGTACCATCACAGATTGGTGCGTTCCAAACGCATCCTCTATCTTCCGTAACATATCCTTCTGGTATTCGTACAACTGTATTTCTTTTCTCATTTGTGTCTTTTCCACAAATTATTATCTACGCATCAAATCAATTTCATGCGCTTTATCTCTTCCACGTTTTCCCTGATGAACTCACTGACTTTCTTGCCGTTGTTTGGGTATATTATGCTTATTCGGATGCTGTCATCCAACGCCCCATATACCTCGTCAACCAATTTATTGAATGGGCTATCCTTACATATATCCGGCAACCATAGTATTACGTCTCCACGCTTTACGGTTACATGATAGTCCTTTATCAGATAGTGTCCCACCAATTTCCTTATCTTCTTTTCTATTTCAACACTATTCATAATTTTTCATAGATATATTTGATTCATCCGATATTCAGAGTTTTGCAATTTGGATCTTATAGAGTGATTTGCAAGCCCCAACGGTTTTTATTCTGTTTATCGCCGTGTCTGTTTTCCGAGTGGCACATTGTGCCACAGCTTTATATGAATGAAAAACAAGTCGAAGACTCGGAAAACAGATGCGGTGTTTTTATCGGTTTTTATTTTTATCCATCTCCAACAAGTATTCAAACCCAAACACAAACGTGTCTTCCGTTGCATCGCCATACAGAAAATCCTCAAAACTTGTAAATGAAGACTGAAACATCTGCCCATAAAGCATATTGATCGTGTTAATATGCCAAACCATAGCATTACAGTATCGTTGCTCTATACGCTTGTCTTTCATTACAAGTGTCAGGATATGGCATACTGCCTCCAACAGAAACTTATAATACGAGCAATGACTCTCTCTATCTGGCTCAAAGTAATCCACATCCTTACAGTGTAGCCTTGCAAGTCGTTTAAGAAGATAAAAAGCGTTTCCTGCTACCTCCTCATTCTTGCCATCTTCATATTGCTTCATAAAGATTTCAAGCAATGGAACATATGCCATAGCAGCCATTTTGCCATCATTCCATGTGTTCGGTTCTATCCAAACCTTGTCGATTTCCTCACGCATAGTAGGGGGTGAACCCGATAAAACTGTAGTTCTTCCATGACTTCACCGTGCGCATGGCAGCAGGATACTTGTTAGGATAATTATTCTTGATGTCTTGCAGCATATGTCCAAGTGTCTCTGCCATACACTTGGCATGCATATATCGTTCTTCATCTGTCTCACTGGCTGCATAGTCACAACAGTCTGTGTACCATTCTTCATGCGGAAGGTCACTCTCCACAACATATTTGCGGCTGTCTATGGCTTCCGACCAATAGGTCAGATAGCGGATTAGTACTTCATGAGGCAATGCCTTCAGCTCTTCTACGACTTTCTGTATTTTCTTGTCTACAACTAAATCGTAATAATCGCCATCGGCGTTGTAGATGAAATCGAATGAGTCTTTGTGCATGTTTTGTTTATTCTGTCATTTGTGCTTCTTTGTGTAAAGAAGCACTATAGTTATTCGTCTCTATTGTTAATCTCGAAAATCTACTTCTGAATTCCTGTCAAGCTATTTGTCAGAGGCTTGGCAGATTTTCGTTTACGACTTACTTTTTAAAAAATTCATCTTGTAAACCAGGTGCCAAAAATTAGTGCACTCACTATTCTCCAATACGTAAATCTCATAAACAACAAACCTATTGCTAGAATTAAGTATGCACTAAATTAATTCCGCCAACAGGTAGTTTTAAGAAATCATATTAGTATAGCTCAAAATTACTATTGGGGTATTTACAATAATTGAGATACTTTATCCAACACTTCCAATACTTTCAAAATTCCTTTTGCATGAACCACAAATGAAAAGAGTCTATCTAATGCACGTTTATCTCCATGCATATACGCATTTCTCGCCAAAATCATTTGTGTCCCATCATTGATCAAACTCGTGTCGCTTGTAGCTAATTGTGTATTTATTAGGTCCTCAAATTTTTCAGGAGTACTATTTCCTACTGCTGCCAAATGTTTGCACAACAACGGAATGACAAACTCAAAAGCCACAAAGGTGTAAGCAAAACTGTCTCGATTGTTTGTTCCTGTTATTTTCAACAACTGATGAAAGGCCATATCTAATTGGGCGATAGTTTCTTTTCTATTGTTCTCATTCAATCGAGCTGAAGCATTAATCTTTTTCTTTATGCTCTCCATCAAGCTGTAACTCTCACGTAAGTAACTTCGGCGATAGCAATATCCTATAGTTTTTACGAGATGCATTGCGTTTTCTCTTGATTCTTCTTTGGAAAAATGAAATAGCGGCGACTCTTTTAAGTAATATTCATCTGCTCCATTATCGATTAGAGCTTTCAGATTCCATGATTTGCTGGAAGCCGTGAATATTATCACTTGATTTCCAGGATTGGCCTGTTTGATACCTTGCAAAACTTTCATTCCTGAGAATTCCATAACATTTAAATCCTTATTCTCCTCACAAGCCATCAAACGCAAATCCAAGAATATTACATCATAATAACCTTCTTTCAGTTTGTCCCTAATGGCCTTTGGAAGAGCGTTATACGATGCTGTCTCTTTGTCGTGAACATCAAATGCTTCTACGTCTCTCACACAACACTTCAATACCTCTTTCCAACCTTCATTTCCTTTGTCGTCAATCAGCAGATACTTTCCTCCTTTTTGTTTCTCTTGCTTAGGTATAAGATTGGTATCCTTTTTATCATTGTCAGACGTATCTTCCAACACATCACGTATATCCAAATTCTTTATTATAGAATATCTGAAAAACAAATTCATTTCAGCTTTTCGCAGTATCTCAGAGATACGATTTGGATCTTTCGATACAAAGCGATTGAGAGCCATCAATCCCCATTCGTTTGCCAACGAATGATGTCCGTATGTCGCATCTTCTTTTACGTGAATTCTGTTCAGAAAACCACTTTCATAGGTTTCACAAGTCAGTACAACTGTATTTGTCAATGTCGCATCTAAGTCTTCAATCTGGCAGAGAGCAAAGCCTTCTGTTTGCAAGATCTGCGAATAAGGGAAATATCGATAAAAATCTGAAATTGGTTGGTCTGTTACACCTATGATTCGTGATAGTATCGCATGTTTCAACTGTGGACACATCAGCCTAAGAGTAAAAGCCAGTTGCATACCACGTATACCATATTCATCCAAATCTATAATAATGGTGTCTGTCGTTAAATCTAATGAAGACTTAATGACCACATCAATGTTCGTATCGACAATAATTTGATGGTATTTACAATTGTTCGCCTCCTTCAACAAATAACAATTACTGAACTTCTCCTTTTTGCCAAATACAACAATGTTGTCGGGAGCACTCATATTGATTTGGTCATCTAGTAATAGATTTAAGTCTATATCAGCACTATCTTTATAGTGCTGGATAAAAAGTTTCAATCGTCTATAAAACAACTCTTTAGGCATTTCGTATACTACATGAAATTCTCGTTCAAAATTAACTAAGCTACAACCTTTAGAGTATTTAACCAGAGGAATGTCACCAACCATATCCTCTAAATCTGACAACAATATAGAAGCACTTTTCCATTTTCCGTTGTCATTTATTGACAAAGACGAATGATAGCAAATACATGCAGCATCTTTAAAGTCCTCAACTTTAGTTTCTTTACATGGCTTCACCCATCTTATAACATCATCATAAATACCAGTTTCAATGTACTGACAAGCGTTTGTCAATTCACCAAATTGGTTGTCATCTATAATGTAGATATACTCTTTCTCTTCCATCATTTAATTGTTATATTTAGTTTTATAGAAAATGAACTCATGAGTAAAACCTATCGCAGATTCCTCTATCTTCTCAACTTCTTTCTCATCATCTCGTTTTAAGATATTCCAACGCAGATTTTCACTATTCCATTTAGATATAATTGACCAGTCACAATAACTTCGCATTTTATCTTTTATAACCCCCAAGTCACCTGCATCTTCACTCAACCTTTTTATGGCATCATTAATATCTACTGACGGGAACGACCCGATTTGTGTAAGCTGAATTGCATAAACAATCCATCCATTCATTGTTTTTTTGGAGCATGAAACATGTATATTTTTATATTCTTGATACTGACAAAACATTGACAACACACGCGCCATACACCAGTGCAAAATATATACATTTGTATAAAAGTCTGCTTTTATTAATTCTTTTGAATCATATTCAAATACAAACTGTGTATACTGTCCTTCTATATATTTTATCAAATCAAACAGCTTGGGCGATCTTACTCTTATTGTATTTCTGAATATGTCAATTATGCCTCCATGCCGTTTAATTGGATGTTCTTCCAATTTTTCCCAATCATCCCATGTCTCCGTATGGAGTTTCTCGTCATAACCAAGCCATCCTTTAATATTGTTACTGACACCTGATATAAAAGTCTTGACTAAACTGTATAATGACTGTGGAATATTGGGATGTCTATTTGCTTCTTCGTAAAAAACGGTTCGACATTGCTCGATAAACGGTCCGACAGTCCAACTTGTATCAGGAAAATCATGAGTCAAAAATTTCAGTCCATTGGGCTCTTCGAATAAACGCAGAACTTCATATGTAGCCTCAATATCATGTTTCTTGCCCTCATTCTTGTTATTCACTACCTCTATTACATTTTCACAATCAATGTTCTTCTTCGTGACTTTTCCTATCAGCTTATCCAATCGTGACCGCAGAGACATATACAAGGGGTTCTTACCTCCCCTTATCATTTTCAGATATTCTATTTTTCCGTCAAGAACATTTTCTAATGAAACGAACTCACCATACGTCCTATGTTTTACATATGCATTATGATAGAATGCATATTTTTGACTTGCAACCGCATAGCTATAACATTCCCACATAAATAACAATGATCGAATCTCCCTAACATACGCTTTCGGAACATTAACCTTATCACTTATTACAAGCCCCGTAACCTCTTGATGCCCTCCACGTTTTTGTAACTTAACTTTTGATATGTTTATCGTAAAATGTTCTTCTGCTATGATATGGCGTAGTTCTTTACAGAAATCTCCATCATGTTGATATACATTATGCATACTACTAAATGTTATATCATCAGCATAACGTGTATAAGTCAATCCAAACCGTCGTGCTACACCTGAGAGTTTCCAATCCAAACGTTCACATACAATATTCGATAACATAGGAGACGTAGGGGCTCCTTGTGGCAAGACGTATCGTTTATTTCCTTTCTCGTCTTCAATCTCCATAGAACAAAGACCAGCAATAGCACTTGCAACCTCTTTAGTCAGACATAAAGGTCGTAATTGTAGTTTTTTCCATACTCTTGCTTGATCTATGCTTGGAAAAAAATCTTGTAGGTCTACATTAAATATGTAATTCTTTCCTATATGAGGTGATGCATTATCAACTATAGACTTACCACGAACAAATCCAGTAACATTGTCCTTAGGATAATATATCAATTCCAATAAATAGTTCAGACATTTCAGAATCTCTTTCAATCCTCTTACTGGAGCTGATATATGTCTATAGCCTCCAGATTTCTTAGGAATTTCGAAAGAGACATAATTACGGACTGATCTTTTCGGTGAGGAGAAATAGCAATAGTCCTCCCAAGAAATTGGATAGTATTCAACACCATATTCTTTCGCCATATTTTGTTTAATGACATTAAGAACACTGTGTAAATCCCTTGACGATGTCATGGTACTTATCCTTTTTCTGATTATCCTATCATCCATAATTATTCCTTTTACTTAAAAAGAGAGCCTTCGAGATTTCTCTTCTTTATTTCACACGCGACAAGGCGAAAGCGATGGCGTGAACGTCTAAACATTGTTTATTCTCCAAAACTGAAGAACATCAGTCAAATCTACGACTGACGGTGCAAAAGTTTATCTCTCAGGCTCTTTTATCTCTTTCTAACTAAAATTTAGTCACACGATGCTAATGTTCTTCATCACCTTCTCCACCTCTTCCAAAGGTACATTCAACATACGCGACACATAAAGCGGAGTAATGACATCCATGCTTCCCGACTGGCGTTCCATGCCAATCAGATACTCGATGTTCTTTTTCAAATCACCAAGACTGTTTGAGAATGTAGCTGAAGCCTGTTCTTTGTTTTCCGCTTCCTTTGCTTTGAAAGCATCAAACGTTTCACTTCCATCCTCACCATATTTTCCATCCTTTGCCTCGTATATAACCGATGGTTCCAATATTTCTACAGTATGCCATGCACCTTGTGGCACAACACAACCATAATTACCAACGAAGGGGTCAAGATGAATACGCTCTATCTCGTTTCCGTTTTCATCACAGATAACCTCCACAATCTTACCGCACAAGAGAAAAACATTCTCCGTACTTTGCGGATGCCTATGGATAGGCACAACGGTTCCTGGCAGCAGGGCATTCAGCATTCGCTGGCTGGTATCAGCCGACGAAGTGCGCAAATCCAAATTCTGACGTAAACGAGGATTCTCTTTTGCTTGTTCAAACAAACTGTCAAGCAATTCTTTATTTATTTCCATACCGTTATATTCAATTATTGGGCATCCGCTTCGCCCTTCTTGGAACAAAGAGGTAGAAGCAGAATGCCCAAATAGCCTTTAATATTTTCATTATATTTAATATCTGCGCAACACGACTTGGAATGCTTCTGCATAGTTACATCCCCACTGGCTTCCGCGCATAGCAGCCAAGCCTGTGATATACTCTACACTTCGAGGATGTGGATATGGACGCATTACGCCACGATACATAGAGAGAGCCTTACACTTAGCCTGTATTCCATTCTTTCCAACCTCTACATAACAGTTAGGACGGAACAGGTTCATGGCATCGTTGATAGCCCACTCAGAGCATGATGGTACTTCCATATACCAGAACTCTTTCACAGGCTTCACTGTCGGCTGACGCTGAAACAAACGTATAGCCTCCTGACAGGCCATTGAGGTTTGCAAGTGGTCATTATTAGTGTCAGCAGGATGATGAGTAATTACAATATCAGGCTCACTCTCACGGATAACACTCTCGATAAACTGTACCAATTTCAAATGCGGTACAGTATTCATCTCGATGTTCGGAAAAGTCGCCTCATACTTCTTGCATACACCAACATAGTTGGTGGCAGCATCTGTATCACCTTCCAACTCTGCATCCGAAGGACGGAAAGCTCTTGCTTTCGCCTCTGTACACATTATGGCTACGTCAACTTCGTCGCCTTCATGCGACCATTTCCACATTGATGCACCAGCTCCGAGAACTTCGTCATCGGGGTGGGCTACTACTAATAGGTATTTCATATCGTTTTTTTATTTAATCTGTAAAATCCCTACGAAAGGCGTAATAGTGCGCTCTTGCCTTTGATCTTATTGCATTAAATAGCTGTAATTCATTATAATTGACTCATTTCACCCCCAAAGCATTCCAACCTTGTATCACGTATGAACGTAATGCTAAGATAAGAATTGATTTAGGATTGAAAGAGACGAAATTGGCTGAATACCAGATAATTCATACAGAAAAATAGAAATAGGAACTCTCTATCGCACCTTTCTTTGGGATTTTACAGTTTAATTCCTACACATATCCATTTACCTTTCTCCACACAAAATGACATGGTTTCCATATTGGCGACCACATTACTTCGCTTGGACAGAATTTCAGGAACAACATATTTCTTCTTACATTATGCAGATATACACTCCAGCCATTCTTTCTGTTGACATTTATGTATCTTTCATCATACTTTCCGAAGTTGCCAGAACGCTTTATTTCATCCAACAAGAAAGAACCAAGTGAAACATCTGCAGAACAAAGCAAATATTCATTTTCCAAATCAAAGAAGGTCTTTTCCACATACATCACCGCAGCAGCAAATCTATCAAGGCCCAAAGAAGCGAGAATCTTCATTATCACTTCCTTGTTTCCCTTGTAGGCTTTCAGTATATAATAATAGTCCAACAACTGTCTTAGCCCTATTCCCTCATGCAGCACATGATGAAAAATGTGCATCAGCGAATACACTACATTAAACTCAATGGTCGGCGTTGCAAATCCATACTCCTTTGAATAATTATCAAACTGCGGTTGTGCCTGAACCGAGAAGAACCGCTTAAACTTTCGATACCTAAAAGGACTATAAGCAAAGCTTGGAATAAAATGCACCTCTACAGGCACACCATTCCAAACATCTACATCCACATGATGAATAACAGGAGACCCAATCTTATACTTACTTTTCAAATAAGCCAAAATATTCTCTCTGCCACCTTCCACCCAAATGTCAATGTCGCCACATTGTCGTCTGTATGGATGAGGATATAGCTTAGCCACTCCTTGTCCTTTCAGTATACAACTCTTGAAACCATCATCTGCAAAAATTCTTGTCAGTTCAGCAGCCTTAGCATCAAGCAACTTGTTTCTTTGTTCCAAAGCCATCACCTTTGCAATCCACTGCATCAGTCTTTGTGGCTTTGCTTCACCCAAGGCTACAGCACGCTCCACACCATCCATAAAAACACCAAACAGTGATTGGCGTTGCGCCTCTGCATAGAGCGAAAGCCAATCCTGTTCGGTAAGTTTACGAGATAATGCCTCTCCTTTTCCTAAAGAAAACTTTATAAACTCTTGGAAAAGCACCATCACTTCATTTTTCTGTTTTCCTCAGTAATCTCAAGATCCTTCATCGATTCTTCAAGACAGAACACCTGATAATCGAAATCATATTTTGTCATGCTTGGCTCATAATAAGAATCTGCAAACATCTTAGGCACCTGAGGCAAGAACCAAGAACCTATCAACACGGCAGGATTAAACAACTTGCTAATCCATATCTTATGATGATACTTCTTGGCAAAGAAGCGGACAATCTCCACGGTATCACTCAACTCACGATTTTGAGGATAGAAAGTACCAGAAAGTTCACGGTTGATAATCTGCTTTACAAACTCAGCAAGATTATACACATAAAGCATACTGCGCTTGTTGTGCCAACATGGGAACACTGGAGTCTTAGTTGCCAACCAACCAAGGCGCAAGAAATTACCCTTACACTTAGGACCATAAATCATTGGCGGACGAAGGTTCGCCACTTTAAATGTATCGCAAGCCAACTCATTCAATCCATTCTCAGCCTGAAGTTTCGAGTCGCCATAAAAGTCATTCGGATTAGGCTTTGTGTCCAAAGTCATAATATGAGGTTTCATCGATCTGCTCACATGATATACAATCTCGCTGCTCATAAACACAAACTGCTTCACGCCAGCCTTCTTAGCCCACTTTGCAATCTCTATAGTCAAGTCGCGGTTCACCTTATAATATAAGGGAGCCATCTCTGGCTTCGGGTCCACATGAGCAATTCCTGCTACATGGAATACTGCATCATACTTTGTGAAGTCAGCCTTCTTCCAAGCATCATTCATCGTGTCAACAGTGTCAATCTCAAACTCACATGGATTCATGAGCAACCATTTCTCAACACTGGTGCCAACATAACTATTGGCACCAGTAATCAATATCTTTTTCATCAGAAATAAATTAAATTTTAATCATGCCATTATCATTAAACAGCACATCCCAATATTTACGGACTAACTTAGTTCCATACTTCAATTCTATTTTAGGCAATTCCTCACCCAACAGTTGCTTAACTCGTAAATAAGGGAAATTCATGCCTGCACCTGCATAAAGAATGATAGTAGCCGTTACACGAGGATTAAGATCGGTAAGCCAAGGAGTATCGTTTTCGTCCAACATAAAATCGAAACCGATATTGCCGTCAAGATTCAATTCACGCACAATATCCTCACAAAGCTTATAAGCACTGTCCTTTTTCTCCACCACTGATGTTTGAGCAATACTCATAGAACTTGTTGTATTTCTTCTACCTGCAATATACAACGTCTTGCCATGGTCAGCAAGCAAGTCCACGGTATATTCCACACCCGGAAGGAATTCCATAGCCATGATAGTAGGCATTGGGTTGCAACCATCCAATATCTCGCACATTTCATCCAATGTAACATTCATTGAGGAAGGCTTGTCATGCATAAAAAGTTCGCTTTTCGAAATATCAGCTCGAACAATACGCACTCCACGACTGCCACTATTCTCAGTCATCTTTACACAAACTGGACTCTTTGGGAATCCTAATTCACCTATTCTCTTGCGTAAAGTCTCAGATGAGTCTACAAGGAAATATTGGGGAACCGTCAATCCTTTTTTATTCATAAACTCATACAGATGATACTTGCAATTGGCAGTTGCCAAGGTTTCCTTATCCGAAATAGCGACCTTCACTCCTGCATTCTCAAAATCCTCCATGCGGTCCAATATATAAGGAAGCTCCATGGAAATATGAGGGAAGAATACGTTAACATTTTCTTTCTTGCAGATATCAAGCAAAGCATCAACATAATGACAGTCTGTATATCTTGGCACTTGATAATACTTGTCCACAAACAAACTATTTGTCAAAGCATCATCACTCAAGTCACAGCCTACAATTCTAATATTACGCTCATGGTTTTCCTTAAGACAACGGAAAAAGCCAGGCATAAAGAAAGCTCCGCAAGCTGAACTTAGTATTGTAATATCTTTCATTGATTTTACTTTTTAGGATTCAAAATTAAACTTACCGAACACATCATCAAAAGTCTCAGCACGCATTATCATCTGCACATCGCCATTTACACGCTTTGCAAACATGGCACTCTGAGGTTTTATAAACTGTGGCTTTGAGACAATTGAATAACCACCACAATTATCAAATACCATGATGTCGCCCTCTGCGAGATTTCCTTCCCAAGCTGGAACCATCACGTCTTGCTCCAAACAAGTGAATCCCATTATGTCAATATTATCATAATGCTTCTGCTCCTTACCACCAGCAATCACATGTGTAGGCAACTTCTTCATAGTACATATCTCACCCAAATTATGATAGTCGCCATCCATATTTGCAATCCATCTTCCACGGATCTGCTTTATGCTCAACACCTTGCTCACAAAGCTCAAATATCTGGCTACTACAGTTGTTCCTGGCTCTGTAAAAAGCATCGGTTTATTTTCCACATCCTTATAGTGTTCTGCAAATGGCAGTATTGTAGCCTTGCAATAATCCTCGTAAGTAGGAACGCTATCACCACCAAACTGATTTCTCAGATAGTCTGCCATATCAGCAAACATACCGCTACCCAAACTTATATACTGAGGCACATCATCAATATACTTGTCTGCCATATCCAACATAATCTTGGCACGTTCAGCCCAAGCATCCACTCCACGGCAACGGCTGATATGACAATGCAAACCTATCAGCTTAAGATTTGGTGTATCTTTTATCAATTTTACTACTTCCAGCATATCCTTACTGTCTGGCTCCAATCCAAAACGGCTGATGAAGTTAGCAGCACCCAAATCCATGTTTATACGCATACCCACAGTATACTGCTTGTCGGCATGAGCCTTACAATAGTCCACCACTCGCTTTGCTTCGTCCAAAGAGTCTAGATTAAGAATGCCATGGTTTTCAAGATGTTCATACATCTCCTCTCCCTTTGAAGGTCCATTATAAACAATTTGGCTATTTGCATAACCCAACTTCTTGGCAAGAGTATATTCCATGTCCGACACCACTTCCGCATAGCCGCCAAGACTCTTTACCAATTGACATACAAATGGAGTATAGTTTGTTTTATACGAATACGAAATCTGATAATTTGGATACACCGCCTTAAATGTGTTCTCCAACTTACGATAGTTATTCACAAAGCCCTCTTCATCAAACAGATAAAAAGGAGTACCATTCTTTTTAATCAATTCATTAACTGTCTGCATAATAAATCTTGTATTTTTATTTTATTACCATATCCTTGCGATATACATTCAAGTGAGGACGCTCGCAAGTACCATAATCTTCCTCAACGCGTTTAAATAATATTTTAAATGTGGTAAAAATCACTTTTATGTCCAACCACAAAGAAACATGGTCGGCATAATAGCATTCATACTCAAACTGCTCCTCATAACTTGTCACAGCCTTACCACTTAAAGAGTCAGGAGGAATAAGACCACCACGCACAGTATGACGTTTTCTCTCCTCTGGCAGAAAGTAAGGGTCATAATATGTAGGCATCGGACGTGGGCCTACTATTGACATCTTACCAACAAAGATAGCCCATAACTCAGGCAGTTCATCAAGCGAAGAGTTTCTCAACAAAATACCTGCTTTTGTCAGTCGTTTACTTTCTGGAAGAAGATTACCATCCTTGTTCTTCTTATTCGTCATAGAACGGAACTTATACAACTTGAAAGGTTTTTCTCCCTTACCTATTCGTTCCTGTCCAAAAAGAACAGGTAATCCCATAAAAAATGCTACATATAATGCAAGTAACAAATAAATGGGAGCCAACACTATCATGCCCAAAGCTGAGAGCACGATGTCAATTAATCTTTTAAAAAAATGTCTATACATAAAATATTTCATTATTATATTTGACTAAGAATCTTCTCGACATTACTTAAACGTTGTTTTAGTTCATAATTCCATTGGTTATTTGAAGATTCTTCTTTTAACCATATCCGTGCCTGCTGTAAATACTTAATTGTCTTTGAGCAGTTTGTTTTCATATAGTATCTTTCAGCTTGGTCAGCATAAACTATAGCATGAAAAATTTTGCGGCTATCATCAGTATAGCACTTATGTAAAATTTCCATACTTTTATCTAATTGTTTCTCTACCATTTCATCCAATGACAAATCATAATTTGCATCAAATAGTATTATTGCATGCGAGTTACGTATAGAGAAATATTTATCATTAGTAGAATTTATTGCCCGATCAATCCATTTAAACGCTTCTTGATATTGATTCTTTTTAGATAAGAACAATGCACCCTGCTGTAAAACATATGGATTCTCATTATCATAAAGATATGCAGACTGATAGAAATTTTTACCTTCATTCCAATCTTTAAATGCCCTATTTGCCAACAAACTGTCAAAAGCAAATTTTCTAAACGTCTTAAAATTATAAATTAGATATTTAGGGACATTATTAACTACATTACACATTATTTTTCGAAGCAATGCCGATGAAGAATATTTTAAAATAGCTTCAGCTATGAAATATGTTCGAGGATAATAATATTCTATAGATGAGTCTAATAGGTCATTTGAACCTTCAAATTCTGAAAGCATGTCGTCAAGCTCATTCTCCATAGACAAAACATCTTGATAATCATATTTGTCTGAAAAATAGCTATATGCTACTTCTATGGACAAAGGAACACGACATTTATGCATATAAGCACACAATAATAGAAATTCCATCAAATCAGAATCATCATTCTCCAAATCACGAATTATCTTTTTATATCTGTCTACAATATTTTGTCCCTTTATATTACGAACAACAAATTCATAGATTGAATCTGCAGCGTACTGTGTATCATTTGTCTTACGTTTCTGTGTTATGGACGAAGCCTTTATCTCTATAGGCACAGAATTAAACACGCCCTGAATATCTTTATCTGACAATTCTGTTACATTGATAATATCAAACAAATCAGAAGACAACATATGAGAAACAGTGCTATAAAACTGGCTTCTGTCCACACCTACAACAATTACATTTTTAGCATGAGATAATTTTAGGAAAGCATCAATATTATCTGTAAAATTCTCTACAAAGATTAATGCTTTCTTATTACCCAATATTTTCAATATGAAATCGACTTTAGACAGGGTTAAGCCAGTATACATCAATTTCAACCCATCAAATTGTATATTGTATGCAAGCAACATAGCTAAAGTTGTTTTTCCTGAAACTGGAGCACCAATAACTATCGTTTGTTTTGACTTATTATAAATGGAATCTTGAATTGTTTTATAATATGAAACCTTATAGATTTTATTACTTAAGATATCAGACCATATCGGAACTTGGCCTCTAAAGAAATCTATTATAGGACGACTTACTTGATTACGATTATCAATAGGCACCAAATTACTTTTGAATATACCAAGAATATCATCATTTATTTCATTTTCTCCTTCTGCCAAATTATCAACACCTAATAAAGTAGGGATGAATTCTAAAAACTCCTTAATATCGCCTTGTATAATACTAAAATCAAGTGCTTCATAATACTCTATCTCTTCTTCTGTAGGTTTATACAATAGTATCCATTTTTCTTTCTGCGCATTTTCAAATGTACGATAACTACTTAATGCTTGTATAACAGAATTATCAGAAAAACTATAGCCTAGGAAAATCGTAGGATTCTTTTCACAAGCATTCGACAAATAAGACCAAATACGTTGATTACTGCCAAATGTTGTTGCCAGAGATTGTACATCAAAAACATAGTCGATTTCTGGATTATCTACGTTACCATGTAATGGTAAATAATTTATCCTATTAGCATCTGTATTTTCTCCATAAACCAACAAGTCATTAATAAAACGTTTACTATTTGAAGCAGAAACTATCTTTGGAACCAAATTGTCTATGTTGGTAGTAAAATAACTCTTTACATTCACATAATTCAAGTTTTCATAAAAAGGCTCATAATCTTTAACAGTAAAACGTTCCGTCAAAAAAGATTTAAACTCCACCTTTGATTTTCTTTGTAAAATAGTACTAATCATTGACAGATCAGAAAACTTCACATTGAAGGACTTTTGTAATTCATTAGCTAAATCCTTACCTGTAGGAAGCTTTTTATTATATTTATCATATGCATACAAAGAAAAGCCAGCACCTACAAAAACATTTATCCCAGTTTTCATAGCGTGTATTAATGTATTTTTATTCTGTATTTCCATAATAAACAATTTTTTATCTACATAAATTTATATTTATTATTATCTTTCCTCCTCAAAAAAGAGTTTATAGTATCTCATTCCTTTATGTTCATCATATCCAGATTCTATCAAATCATTATTTCCATGAATATTGATATCAAAATTGTTATCTAATTTAATGGTAGTTATAGTATTAACAACACGACGATTAACTGCTTCAGGTCTACCGTTAAACGACTGTTCTATTTCAACATCATGTTTCGATTTATAGTCTTCCATGAAATCCATGAAACTATCTACTAAATGGCTTGAAACAAAAGCATCTTCAGCCAATTCATTAACATCTACATGTTCTTGTTTCACATTCTCTGCAACTCGATTCATCATTGCAGCCTTATCAGCTTTAGTTATATCTTCGGGTAATTGAGATATAAATTGTTTACATAAGGCCACTGTGTTTTGAGTTTGGGTATAGTCATTATTCCTCTTTTTTACTTGCAGAAAATCGTCAATCCAATACTTTGCTTCGCTTTTGTTTGTATTATCGACAACAAAGACATCATAACCATCATCTTTATTTGTATTGAAAATCAAACATCCTTTATCCAATTTTTTTATATTTATTCCAGTCTGACTCTCTATACTAAAATCTCCCGCATCAGAATTTATTTTTAAGAAAGTGTCCTTATTTTCTGATTTAAATATTCCTATAGCATCTATTGTTTTTCCTTCAAAAATACAATCTTTGAAATATGCTACATACAATTCTCCTCTTTTTATATTAGGATGACAACTATGCTCATATAAGTATCTTGCAAAATTCATACTTTGCTCATGAAAAGTATCAATATCATCAAAGATAAGAGATGAATAAGAATACACTTCATTTAGAGTTATATTAGAAATATGAGTAAAATGGAAGGTTTCTTCCTTCTTGAATGGCAACAGAAAATAAGTTTTCAGAATCTCTAACATTTCGGAATCTACATCAATCTCCTGTTTAGAAAGCTCAACTCCTTCTTGACATAACTTATTTCCAATTTTGTGTATTGATAACTTACTTATCTTAATATACTCTTTATACAACATTTTATTACTGATTGAATTAACTTACAAATGCTCTCGTCATTTATCAAATTCATCATCCAGACAAAAACTACGAATAAGGTCAAAGCAACAATACTTCCCAACCATATTTTTGTATATACGTTCTTCTGCCATTCTATATAGTTTGCATGCGATTGTAATTTATTGGGATCACTGTCCTCAAACATTTCCTTCAACTCCTCATCGCTCAACAGAATCTTATATCTTTCTTTTATCTGATCATAATGTTTTTCAAACAAATTTTTTTTCCTATCCAATTCTCTTCTTGAATAATACAGTAAGCCTAAAGAAATACAAAGATATATTATTGACAGTATCACCACAGGAGTAGTGAAACCACCTGTAAAATCTCCTTTTGAGATGACTCGTACAACAATAACAGTAAGGAAAAAAGTAGAAACTGCAATGATATTCTTCTTGAAGTCTGAAATAAAACCATCGACAATTGTATTTATTTCCTTTTGCATACTAATTAGCAAGTTAGAAACCTCATTTCTTACCTTGATATACTGCCTTACATTATCTTGTTCAAAAATCTTAAAGTTTGACTTTATCGAACGAAAAGTAGATTCATTAATGGATACAATATTATTGGCATTACAATTTAAAGATATTATATTGCGAGAAATGCTAAGCCTATCTAAAGTATAACCACCAGAATAAGCCCAATTGTAAATATCATACCACTTTTCACAATATACATCATCAATTTCTAAATCATTTAGCTTCAAAGCGGATAATTTAGTTCTTAACGTTTTATATCCACATAGATGAAATTCCACATCATCATCTATCTTTGTAGAATCACATACATATAGCATAGACAATACTACACATGCCTTTCTAAACAGCAAAGAAATATCATTAGATGTAGAATTCATCAAGAAATCTTCTGGCAATATCACAAAATTCAGGCCATCTGATTGACAATAGTTCTTTTGCAAGTTGTTTCTATACTGACGGTTTTCTATTATGCCAGATCGATGTTGAGCACCTTTAGGTATAAAATAAATAGATTTACTACAGAAAGGTGTAAAATCATCAGTCCATACTTCAATATTCAACCCATTAGCAATTCTTTTGTTGACAGCATTTAGGAATACTAAAAGTCTTAAACCTTGAAGATATTCAGCAAACAACGCTTCTTCATATACAGTAAGAATATTATCAGATAAACGCTTCAATATAATATATGTAATTCCGACTTGTTCATTAAGATATGGTTCCAGCTCATCTTTTATAGCTTCATTTTCTATACTTCCATCTTTTGAGTTTATATCAAAAATTGCATCACCATATTTTGACTCTATTATAAACCTCCATGAGTCTCTATTTGAAATAAGCGGTAATCCCCTGATTAGATCTTTCACTTTGGGGATTCTTTTCAATGTAATAGTAGATTTACATTCAAATTTATCCCATGTTTCATGAGACACAGTATGGATATCTTCTGCTTCAGAAAACAAAGATATTGTGCTATCTACCTCTTTGATCATTTTGAATCCTATTTGCCAAATTATATCCTAACTCACTACGAATCATGATATATTTATTGTCCTCTCCGTCCTTATAGGCAAGAATCGTATTATCCAAATCTGGTATATGCTCGTTAATTGACAGTTTAATATCACGAGTCAAATCGTATTCTTGCCTTATTTTCGATTTTATCTCATTAGGTACTTTTGTGAACCTATTATCAAAATTCCATTGTTTTGGCAATTCTTTTACCTTTGCGACAATAGGTTGCATATCTAGTCCATCTTCAGGATGATAATTTCCAAGTATAGTATCTGCATAATGGTCAATGGAAAATTCTCCATCACTTCTCATATACCCTACCGTTATATTCCATAATCGCAAATGCTCATGTGGATGTTTTTCTCGCAAATGATCCAGTATCTTACTCTTGATAAATTTAAAAACCCGCTTTGTATTTTCTGCATCATCTAAACGAGCTTTCAAATCCAAGAAACCGTCATACCAATACTTCGTTTGGTTAGTTAGTATTAACATCAAAAGTAACCTTCTTGCCTATAGTACATAAATCTGCATTTTTTATTACATTAGCACAAAAAGATTTAAATATCTTCTTTTTGGTTGGAAGACCATTTTTCTTTTGTCCCGTTGCCTCTTCAATAAACTCTGTATAATCAGCCTTACATATTACTATTTTATATTCATCATCAGTCATTTTACAATAAGCGATAAGAAGGATACCTCTTTGTATTTCTGTTATCTGATGATATTTTTGTTCTGCCTCATTTTCCTTGGCAAGCAGTCTATTAGCAATAGCTAATGATTGAGCATCCCTGTCGTTATTCTCAATAACTTTTTCCAAGAGGGTTTTCATTGTTAGTTCATCTTCCTTGAACTCATATTCTCTCTCGCCTGCATTGTTGCTTACCTGCTCAATGATAGACATCACATAATCACGAACATTATCTTTGTCGTCTACATTTTCCTCTGTAACACAATTATTATCGTGATCAATTTTTATCAACTTTAGATATTCTATATTCATGCTCTTTAATATATATATAAGGTACCCTGTGATACGTAATTAGAACCCCATTGCAGTATCGCTCTGCACTATGCCGCCACTCGGATGGGATGATATGACAAAAGCGTTATGTTCTTTGAAAATAAGCAAATGACTATCCACAAAGAGATAGAAATTAGATTACATTAGTGTACCTTAAATTTTTCAATAACCTTTAAGAATGAATTCGCAGATGCTTCCCAAGTAAAATTTGCTTTAACACGAGAGCGTATTTTGTCTTCATTCTCAGCTCTATGCTGATCTGATTCTAATTTCTGCAAAGCCTTGGTTATATCTTCTGAAGAACCAACCTCACACCAAACTCCAAGTTCTTTGCTGATTGCTTCTTCTATCTGAGGTATATTAGAAGTTATACAACGCTTACCAAATGCCATTGCTTCAAGCAGAGAAATAGGAAATCCCTCTGAAGATGATACAAGACAATAACCAAAACAATTTTTCAACAAAAAGTTTTTTACGTCACCAGAAACTGCTCCCATAAAGATGATACGTTTGTCATTTTTAGCCTTCTCTACCAACATACGGCCATAATCATTATTCACATTACCACCAATCACAAGTTTTTTATTGCCTTTATACTTTAAGAAACCATCTATCAGAATATCTATTTTCTTAACAGGATCAATTCTTGCTATGGTTAAGAAGTACTCATCTTTTTCGATATTCTTCAGTCTATCTGGTAATTGTAGTTTATCATTTGGCATAAATATACCACCTCTTACTATTTCCGGATTTATATGAAGACGTTTTCTCATTAATTCTGCAATAGATTCTCCGACTGTTATTGTATTCTTTGTAAAGAACAAAGATATTTTAGTCAATAGAATTTCTGCTAAATACATCCACTTTGGATTTTTAGGATTGTCACATGCAAAACTATGTTGCAAATAACAAGTCAACACACCTTGCTTTATTAGCTTCCTACCAACAACTGGCGCATAAAGAAAATCTTGAAAACAAGCAACATCACAATGATAGACCCCTTGTCTCAATAGTTTAGCTGCTTTGGAATAAAGTTCAAACATACCCATTATTCCACCGCGAGTCTTTATATTGACAAAGCATATTTCTTCAATTATGGTTTCATAATTTCTATTGCTTTGGCGCAATATAATGCACTTATGTCCCATTCTTTCCAACTGCTTTGAAAGATTGAGCATATAGCTATTAATACCTCCAAAATCTGGAGTATCATAAGCCCCTATAAATACTATATTCATTTGCCTATTGTTCGTTAAAATGCTATCCTATTAAGTCCATATACTTTTTTTCAAATATTTCAATTGAGTAGTTTTCTTTGAGATTTTGGTTACCTTTATATCCCATTTTATTTCTAAGATTTGAAGAGTCAAGCAAAAGACAAAGAGAATCAGCAATTCCGTTCACATCACCAACAGGATGTAAGTAACCATTTTCACCATCCATTACTAAGCGGTCATTATCTCCTACATTAGTAGCGACTACCGGCAAACTCCAATTTAACGCTTCCATAATACTGTTGCTTGTTCCTTCAAAAAGACTTGTTGAAATATAAATATCTGCATTTCGCTCTAACTCAGAAACATTATTAGGCTTAATGTAAATATCTGTTTTGTCCTCTATGCAAAATTCTTTAACCCATTCTCTTATCCGTTCCTCAAGTACTCCATAACCTACTATGCAAAGCCTAAAATCATTACGCTGAAGCAATGATACACTTTTGATAAGTGTCTTGTAATCTTTTTGTGGGTCAAAACGCCCTACAGTAATGATGGTCTTAATCTTTTTTTCGGTACGTAAAATCGGTTCCTCGATATTGGGGAAACAATTAGGAATAATGATATTCTTCTTTTTACAAAAACCAAGATTACCAAAATAATCCGCACCAGAATAGCAGTTATAGATAGTTCCTGTCACCCAATGATTATGCGCTATTTTTTCCATTCGTAGTTTGATTTTAGGCATTCTAGAATTACGAATTCCATTATAGACTCGAATACTACACATACGCCCCACCAACGAACCAACAAAGTCGGGCAATGTTAAATAATTAAGCAACACATCGGTTTTGCTATCTTTAAGAATTCTTTTTATTTGAATCATTTTTGATAACATGTTACCAATTAGCTTATGTACTTTTACTGTGCTTTCTGCAAGTAAATCTACATTGCGTTTGTATTCAGAATGATTGCCATACAGCACAATCAAATTCACTTCTGTATGTTTTGAGAGCAGAGAAGCAAGAAAAACAGCCTGTTTCTCTGCACCACCAGAATCTATGGTTGATAAAAGAATCGAAACTCTTTTCATTCTTATTTAGTTATTTAGTTATTAATGAGTACGCTCCTTAATAAATCGTGCTGGATTTCCTGCCCATACTTGATAAGGAGGAATATCTTTTGTCACAACACTTCCTGCACCTATTATAGAACCTTTACCGATGGTCACAGAATTACATATAATAACATTCAGTCCTATAAAGACATCATCTTCTATATGAACTTCACCCAATCGAAAGATTCTCCCTTTTTTGTTGGGATCTAGATAATGTGTCAATATCTGTGTGCCTGAAGTAATAGCAACATGATTACCTATATAAATCATATCAGGGGCGACTGTATCGATACCCACCCCTCCGTAGATAACTGCTTTACCTTTGATATTTACCCCCCCAATTTCAAAATCCTAGCTCTATGCTGAGGCAGCATAGGAATACAGGCTAATCCTAACCACATTTTTCTCCAAATGCGTTTTGGCGAATAAATTCTATAAAAATCTTTGATGGTCATTCTCTATATTTTATTTATGTTCAATACTTGTTCAATTACAGGAGCCATATCAAAGTATTTGTATTGACCAAGACGACCACCAAAGACAACACCCTCCTCTTGCTCTGCAAGTTTACGATATTCCTCTGCAAGGGCATTATTTCTATCATCATTCACAGGATAATAGGGTTCCAAACCTTCTTTGTATTCGGTAGAATATTCCTCTGACACTACAGTCTTAGGACAATCATAAACTTCCTGACCAAACTTCTCAAAATGTTTGTGCTCTATGACACGAGTATATGGTTCATTGTGGCTAGTATAGTTCACAACAGCATTGCCCTGATAGTTTGGAGTTTCCTCAATGCGAGTTTTGAAACTAACTGTACGCCAATCTAGTTTACCCAACTTATAATCAAAATATTCATCAATTGCACCTGTATAAACTAACTTGTCAGCATACTTCTTCCAATCTTTATACTCCGAGTTAAAGAAATCCACACAAGATTTACACTCAATACCTTCGAGCAGACCTTCAATTAGCTTGTTATAGCCTCCAATTGGAATGCCTTGATAACGATCATTGAAGTAGTTATTGTCAAAGATCATACGAACAGGAAGACGTTTGATGATAAATGCAGGCAAATCCTTACAATCACGTCCCCACTGTTTTTCTGTATATTCTTTTATAAGCTTGTAGAAAATATCTTTACCTACAAGACAAAGAGCTTGCTCCTCAAGGTTCTGAGGTTCTCGACCTCTAAGTGCTATTATAGCCTCAGTCTTCTGCTCATCAATCTTTGCTTGAGCCTCAGCTGGTGTATGAACATCTGGCCACATACGGTTAAAAGTATTCATATTAAATGGCAAATTATAGAGTTCACCTTTATAATTAGCCACTGGGCAGTTGGTGTAACGATTAAATTCAACAATAGAATTCACAAAATCCCATACTTCTTTATTGTTTGTATGGAAGATATGTGCACCATACTTGTGTACGTTTATGCCCTCAATACTCTCGCAATATATATTTCCACCAAAATGTGGACGTTTATCAATTATAAGCACCTTTTTGCCTGCTTGTTTAGCTTTGTATGCAAAAGTTGCTCCGAAAAGTCCAGAGCCAACAATTAAATAATCATATTTCATAATTAATATCCTTTTCCTGCTGTTAAACCATTATCAGAAATAATTCTCCCAGGGTTACCTGCAACACATACATTATCCGGAACGTCCTTAACGACCACACTTCCAGCTCCAATTGTTACATTATCCCCAATACGAATAGGTCCTATTAATACTGAATTAGCACCTATTGTTACATTATCACCTACTATAGGAATTCCTTTATGAGTCTTTCCTATAGTAACATTATGTAGAATAGTACAATTCTTACCAATTATTGCATTTCTATGAATCACTACTAAACCATAATGAATCAACCTTAAGCCTCCTCCAATCTTGGTTCCCAAAGGAATCTGTCTTCCTGTTTTACGCATTTTTCTTTTATAAAAAAGAGTAAATACACAATGTAAAAAGCTATGGTTGCCACTCTCCAACCAAGTCCCAATGCGAAACCAAAAAGTAAAAGAGAATGATTCATTAAAAAATAGATTCTTTAAAATACCCCATTGTTGATTGCCAACAAATCACATTTTATCAAATGTTTACAATATGTGAATTTCATTTTCTTTCCAATTCGGAGACTACGTGTTTTGCAAAATCTTTACGTCCTTCAACAGAAAAGAAATGCTTATAATACTCCTGTGCCTTTTTAGCAACCTCTTTATATTCTGGTGATGCCGCTTTTAAAAGTGTCTCCTTAAAATCAGAAAAGTCCCATTTTAAAGGTATGTAAGTAACTCCTGGTTGATATGCGTCGGGATATGTAATACAATGGCTCATATCCTGCTTTATCATGCATTCTCCATAAACAAAAGCTTCAAAATCACGTCCACATATTTTCCCCCATCCAAAAGGAGAAAGTATACATTTTGAACTTTGTCCTTCCTTGATAAATTCTTCTTTAGGTATGCGCTTTGTTATGTCTGATATTTTAATATTCGACTCCTTAATCATCTCCATCATGAGTTCTTTGCTACGAGAACGTGGATAACCTGCAATCGGTGAATAGCCACTACCTCGATACTGAACATCTAAATGGCGTTCGCTATCAGGACTGAGAAAATATGGTTTAGTCACACTAAACGGGTGCAAAACAAGTTGAATCGGCTTTACCGCATAAAGGTCGCCAATACCTACATTCCATGCTACACGAAGCTTACTTAAATACTGCTTTTCTGTATGAGGATAGTAGCGCTGAGTAATAGTATCATCTTCGATATTCAACATATTATGATAGTACTCGCAGAATGTACGTGTGCCATATACATCACGACAGTAATCATCCGTATTTTTAAGCAACTGTTTTTTAAAATAGAGATCTACATATGGAATTACGTCGAACATACATGTACCTGTACTGTCTGCAGTATCAAGCCAAACCAATAAATTACACTGTTTTTTTATTTTCTTCAAAATCTCAATTCGTTCTTCTGATGATAGTTTCATGCAGAAATCCGATGTGGAATGATGAAATGCCATCATTACAATGTCATGTTTCCCTCTGCATGCAGATTTTAAAGAAGCATGTTCTAGTTTCTTTTGAAAACCTCCACGGAAAATAGGGAGGTAATCTATAAAACTTTGATATTCTACTTTATACCCCAATTTCTTGAACTCATTGCGAGCTGCAAACATGGGCTTTAGCCATCTATAAAGATAATGGTGACGTTCATAAACGATGGTTATAGTACGCATATATATAATTAATTAAACATTATTGATAATAACTTTTCGGTTTCTTTAATACTGTTGAATTCATTCAAGGCCGTTTCCTTACCAGCAAATGCTATTGCGTTTGCATTATTCGGATTGTTCGACACCTCTATCATCTTATTTGAAATACTTTTTATATTCCCTGGTTCTGCAATGAAAGCATTCTTTCCATCGAAAAGAAAATCAGAAATATTACCAACATCCGTCAATACAACAGGTCTTCCAGATAGTAGATATTCTCCAAGCTTAGTTGGAAAGCCATATTTTGCTTGAATATTATCAGGACGTGCAAGAACAAGCATTTCTGCATCTACGAAATATTGCGGTATTGTTGAAGGTGAAACAGAATCTGTAAATATTACATAATCCAAAGCGTTAGATAATTTCAAATACTCCTCATATTCTGCCTTTTGCTTCTTAGAGACAATAGGACCAATTATATATAGTTTTCTATCACCAAACTTCTCATGATATCTAACAAACGATGCTATCAAGTCTCCAACGCCATCCTTACTGTCCTTGTTTACGTTACCACAATAAGCAACATATTTCTCAACTTTGTCATTGTGCATAACTCCATCAAAGCGTTTAGGATCTACAATCATATTAATTACATGAACCCTTTGCGGATTTACACCATAATCCACAAAATACTGTTTTAAGTTACTTGATATAACAAATATCCCATTCAGTCGTCTCCATAGCCTTTTATAATATTTCCATGGATATGTTTTTGGTTTGAACAAATCAGGACATTCTGTTACCTCAAAAAATGTTTGCCTGCGTCTAAACCACACGAGAAAAGGCAAATATTCAGCAGAACCATACAACAATAATCTGTCTTCTTTTTTTACCACTGTAAGTAAAAACCAAATAGTTGTAAAAAAAGAAAGAATCTTTGATAAAAACTTACCCTCCAATCTACAAGGACTAAGTCCTCTAATTATGATTCCTTTCCTTGGTTGACAATTCTTTAACTCAAGCCTTAATAGGGCTATAATTTCTACTTTATACCCATATTCTACCGCACTATTAGCATATGCCAACAATCTATTGCTACTTGCTGAGCCATAACTGAAAGCCCAGTTAAGTATATAAAACTTTCCTTCTTTCATTTATTCTATTCCCATTTTTATTTTAAGATTCTCCACCTCATCTACTCTTCGTTTCCCCATAAGACTTAAATACCAGTTTTGATATCCCTTCTTTTTTTAATACAGGTATTCCAACTAGCAAAACATTCCAGTCAGGGAAAGACATCGTGTATAAATTACAAACTATATATTACTCATGTTTATGATACTTTTATAGACAATAAAACTATTCATTGTTGATTTCTGATAATACTAATAGTGTTTGTTTTGCAATAGTGTGCCAATCATATTCATCGCCATTACCATACATCTCTGCTCCTCTTTTTAATGTGGACATCAAATTTTTGTCATTAATTAATGATTGCATAGCATTGGCAAAAGCAACTGCGTCTTCAGGTTTAACAAGAATACCATTCTCGCCATCTTTAACGGATTCTGTTAATGCTCCTACTTTTGTTGCGATAATAGGATTTCCAAACATAAATGAAGTAGGTATTATTCCACTTTGAGATGCTGTTTTATATGGTAATAGAACGACATCAGATATTTCATTTAAATACATCATTTCATCATCAGTAAGGAATCTATTTATAACTATACAATTATTCTTTGAAGCAAAATACGGTAAAGAAGGGTCTTCTCCTGCACCTGCTATAATTAGATTGAAATGAATGTCCTTTTCATTAAGAATTGTATAAGCTTGCTTTAAAAGGTCCAAACCTTTATATGGCTTAATAAATCCATAAAATAAGAAAATGGGATAACTATTATTAAATCGAACCTTCAACTCTGTTTGCTTTCTATATAACATTAAAGTTTCAAATTTCCCAAATGGGATATAATATGATTTACAATTCTCATTTTTGTCTAATGCCCTAAATCGTGTCAATGTTGCTTTTGAGTGCAAAATAACCTTAGATTTATCTTGTATTACATTCTCTAAGAATGGAGTTGAAAGAGATCCTTTAAAATGACTTCCAATTTCATGAATTGTGTGAGTTATATTTTCTTCTTTTAGCCCTTTATGTAAAATCTCAACCCATGGCCATTGACCAACAATATCAATCGCATCATATTTGTTTGCTTTTATCTTCTTTAAAACGTATCTAAATACTATTTTGTTCAATAACATAAGTTTGTTAGAAAAAGATACCAAGCGAAATAAAAACAGGTTTACAGGTAATCCTCCATAGTATGAACATATTTCAGGGGCATTTTCAAGAGTCAATTTAATTAGTCCTGGAAGTTTATTTGCTTTATGATAATTTATTCCAGGAACAGAACCTTTGTCATGTTGCATGTCAACAATTGCATAGTAATCAACAGAAACGCCAAGTTCTGATATTGCCTTAGCTAAGCACAATGTAGATTCATAATGAAAAAAAGATATTATTGCTATTTTTTTCATATTATAAGATTATTTTTATTATTAACAGAAAGTCCGTAAGTGTAACATATTATAATTGAAATCCAAAATAAATCAAAGCGTTGATATAGATACAATATCAAAAACACTAAATACAGAATAGCATACCGTTTGTTTTTTGCACTAAATGTTATAAACAGATATGGTAGACTGTATAATAATACTCCGAAAAAACCAATCGACAATACTATACTATAGAATCCTGCACCAGCTCCGAACTCATCATTTAAAAAAGACATTGTGTTTTTGTCATATCCAAACAACAAGATACTTGGGTTTTCAAACATTGAATAGAAAAATTCCAATTTTTGTATACTTAATCGTCCATTAGTATTATCTATGGACATATCCTCGTCTTGAAGTCTGGAGAGAATAGAATTATTCACATAATTATCTCCACCGTTATAATATGTACCAAAGCTAAGAACTGCTAAAACAAAAAATAGCCCTATGAATAATTTATACGCGGATAACTTATTTTGAGTCATTAAAATAGCTGAATAGCCAAAAAGCGTCAATATATACCCAGCAAGCGAGAAAGTTAGAATCAATGAAGCAAATACCGCCCATAGATATTTATATTTCTTAAAATCGAATTTTGTAGCATACAATAGGAACGCAGAAACGCAACCTAAATCGCCCGGCTCTATTAAAGGCCCATTAAAGCGGTACATTCCGTTTGCTTCAGCTATAATAGGTTTTATATAAAATAAATAATTAAAACATGGATCACCATAGAAATTTCCACCATAATCTGTTTTTATAATTCCAAAATTAGGAAGAGTAATGAAAAATGAAATAAGATATATTATCATTCCTGGAATAAGAATCAATCCAAACCATTTAGTAATATAAAACAATACTAACTCCTTTTCTTTTTCTTGTAGGCATAACAATAAATAGACTGTAAATGGAAGAACCGCTTGATTGCACACACCTACTAAATCTAAAGTACCCTTTATTTGATACATTGTATAAAATAAAGCGATATATATTAGAAAACTAAAAATAGCATTTCTTGTATTATGTCTGAATTGGTATTTTCCAATGGATATAAATACTAGCAAAACTAAAGGAAGACAGTAGAAGAATAATGTACCCTTTCCATCAAAGCCTATCCAACATCTTGATGACATTAAGAATGCAATAAAAAATAAGAAATATACAAATTTTGACGATCGTTGATATTTTGTAGCAACCATAAGATTAATACTTTACATCTTCATAAATAATCCAGTGAAACAACCCTTAAATGAATATAAAGAGCAAATTATAGCCTCTTTACCTTTAAGGTGATGAATACAAGACATGAATTCAATACAAGAAAGTTTTATACGACTCCAAAAAGCTCCAAGAACAACAGAATAACCATAGTATTTACGGGCTATATAAATAGGATTTCTCGACATATAAAAACTTGCAGAACGGCTTCTCTGTTTCCTTCCAATTGGATATATATGTTGGTGCCAAGATTTTACTAATTTAGTAGAAAGAAGTTTATAACCAATATTAGCACACTTTATACCTGTATCAACTTCATCAGAATACATGTTCAATGTTTCGTCTTGAAGTCCTATTTGTTCATAGACTTCGCGTTTGGTAAGAAAGCACCCTCCTGGCAAACCTGTTCTGTATACAATATTTTGTTGTATCTCGTTATATAATTTATTTCTGCAAATATGGCGAAACAACATGTTGGTGAAGTCAATCTCTGCACCATAGTTTTCCACTATATCAGAATCTTTTTTTAATAAAATAGGACTAATCATTCCAAATTTCTTCTCTTCATATAGAATATTATAAAGCCTGGAAAGTCCTCCTTTTTCCACTCTTAAATCATTTGTTATCTGTAGAATAGAATCAGCATCTGAATTATTCAGAATATACTTTATAGCTAAATTATAAGAAGCTATCATGTTAGACGTTTCTGAAAAAAGAACAATTGCTGAAGGGAATGCCGATTTTAACAAGCTATTATCTTCTGGCTTACCATTATTAACAATCACCTGTATATAAATTTCTTCTTTATATTCAGAAAAATACTGAACCCATTGAGCCAACCTAAAACTTTCGTTGCAGAATAAAGTAATACTTGCAATTTTCATTATTTTATTTTTGTTTTTTTAGCATAAGACTTGCTAATATAGGAAGTCTCAGCACAAATATTGTTTCAATTATAAAGTAACATCCTGATAAAACCAGAGCCCAAAAAAGAACATAAATATCACTAAGTTTTACATATTTCCCCAAAACATAACATATAAGCACATAAGGTATAGAGGAAATGATTCGTTTTATTAAAAAGGACCATGGAATATTTATGATTTTTCTCTTTAAAGTATAAGTAAAAGCATAAATATCAGATATAATTTCGGAAAAAAGAAGCACTAATGCAGATCCTATAGCACCTAATCGTCCTACGAAAAATATATTTAGAACAATTGCTACGATTGCTCCTATTACTGATGCATACAACACAGTTTTATCCTTCTTTAAAGGTATTAATACTTGCATAATACAAACCTGTGCAGCTCCAGTAAGAACTATTACCGGCATGATTATCCGCATCGGAATGATTGCACCTTCATAACCAGAGCCAGCTAAAATTCCTATTATCTGTGGAGACAATAGCACTCCTCCAATACAAATAGGAATTGACACAGAGAATATCAACGAAAAAGATTTTGATACATTATTGTTAAATTCTTTTATGTTATTTCCTGCGGCTAAAGAAGCCATCCGAGGCAATATCACACTTGTAAATGCTGAAATAATTCCAAGAAAAATCGCAAACAATTGGTTCGCCGTAGTATAATAACCTACTTCGATATCATTACATGCCAATCCAAGATATAAGACATTAAAAGTTGTGTACATAGAGATAAGTATCTTATTAACACCATACATTCCTATTGGTTTAAGGTATTTTAAAAACGCAATACCCTTAAAGGAGAATTTAATATATTTGCGTGAATAAATAAGATTTATTAATCCATTTAGCACTGTAATACCTACGGTCAGAACATAATAAACTATATAATCAGCCTTATCATGAACAAATATTAGGATACTAACACAATAGAGAATCCTTATAAGAACAGTACGTTTGGCGACATAATCAAATCTTTCAATTCCTTGGTACAACCATTCTATTTGAAAACTTGTAAATACTAAAGAAAAAGAACCAATAAGTAGAAGTATTCGATATTCATAAAACTGTGGAATAAGAAATAATGCAACAGTCATAATGACAAGACTTATTCCTGTTAAACTTCCTATTACACATATCACACTACTAAATACTTTTGAACGTTTCTCATAATCATCACGACATATGGCGATTTCACGAGTTCCTACGGTTGCTGCACCTAATAAAGCAAACAAACTAAAATAAGCTACTACATTTGTTGCAAAACTTGTTTTTCCCATTAACTCCACACCTAAACAACGTGAGACATATGGGAAAACAACTAAGCCAGCAATATAATTTGCTAAAGTAATAGATAGGTTGTATATAAAGTTTTTCTTTAAAGAAGCCATAATCATTGATTATTAATATTTGAGTCCACTTGAAAAAGTCAGAGCACTATCAATATGAAAGTTAAACAGCAAAAAGAAGCCTAAAATGGGTTCTTTTGTGCTATAAATTTCATACAGTATAATTCTTCTTATGCTTTTAAGTTTTAAACTGTAAGCATTTTGAGGTACCCCTCTGTTTTGACGGCACTTTTTCAAGGTGACTCATT
>ERZ857629.797-NODE-797-length-40066-cov-3.634101_pt1 | contig 40066 bp, 32 predicted proteins | sample MGYA00519700_ERZ857629 | MGnify/ENA primary metagenome ERZ857629 (study PRJEB31778, sample SAMEA3449351) | human gut metagenome | biome: human gut; feature: human-associated habitat; material: faeces | place: United Kingdom | collected 2010/2012 ... | reverse complement strand
ATTGAATCCAATACATCTGGTTTAGAATTGGAGAAATCATCAATCACAACAACGTCATGACCACTTTCTAACAATTCAACACAAATATGACTACCAATATATCCGGTTCCACCTGCAATTAAAATATTCATATCTTAAACCTCATTTCTAGTGCCTATTATAACGCATTTTACTTAGACTACAAAATAAGAATCTCTTTACATTCCTTTTCCGTTAAAGATACAGCGACATCTTCAAACCAAAGACATCCATTTTTTTGATCATAATAATCAAAACGAATCGAATGTCCCAGCTTTTTTTCTAACATCTTCTTCTTGTTGATGACTAAGACTGGATTTAAACACTGATCATAAATCTTAAATGCCAACAAGAACTGTGTCACACTATGACACAATACGACTTGTTCATCTTCGGGTAATTGATCAATCGTTTTATTTTGTGTTAAGACAAGATCAAACTTCTTTTTTGGATCTCGATATAGAAATGGATAGTATAAATAAAACATATTCTTACAATGTTGGCACTGGTGCATAAAGTAAGAACCATCATTTAATCTTTTTTTGGCCATACTATCCATTTGTGCAATCACAACCGTATCTCTTTTTATCTCAAAAACATGCCCACAATGTGGACATGTTACAGGTATCATTCTTTCCTTCATTAAATGGATCTACAAGCAGATTTCAACCAGTCTACTTCATCACTTGTTAAATAAGGACTAATCTTTTCAAATACTTCTTTATGATAATTGTTTAGCCAAGCCTTCTCTTCATTTGTCAATAATGAAACGTCAATACCATCTAAGTCAAATGGTACAAATGTCAAAGGCTCAAAATGCATGAACTGACCATAGTTGTTTGTGTTTCCCTTAACAACAACCATTTCATTTTCATGACGAATTCCAAACTTACCTTCACAATACACACCTGGTTCATTTGAAGTAATCATACCTTCGTCTAACACACACATTTCATTGCGGTGAGGTAAAACTCTCCATCTAAATCCATTTGGTGATTCGTGTACGTTTAATAAGTGGCCTACACCATGTCCTGTACCACATTGATAATCCATATCTTTGTCCCATAGTGGTCCACGAGCCAAAATATCTAAGTTTATTCCTGAACATCCAAATAAGAAGTGTGCATCAGATAAACGAATGTGCCCTCTTAAAGCCTTTGTAAACCAATATTTCTCTTCTTCACTGATTGGACCCAACACAAATGTACGCGTAATATCGGTTGTACCTTCTAAATATTGTCCACCACTATCAATTAGAAGCATACCCTCATTTTTGATGGCTACATTTGTTTCTGGCTTAGAAGAATAGTGCATCATAGCGGCATGGTCTTTATAAGCACAAATCGTATCAAAGCTATCCTCTAAATAGTTTTCTTGTTCACTACGCAAAACTTGTAATTTAGATTGAACGCTCATTTCGCTCATATCCACCTTACCCACATTATTCTTTAGCCAATACATGAACTTTGTGACGGCCACACCATCTTTAATGTGTGCCCACTTCGTACATTTTAATTCTGTTTCATTCTTTAAAGCCTTCCATAATACGATTGGACTTTCCTTAAAGACAGGCTTAGCCTTTAAATTTGAAACAATCGCATAGTTCACACTGGAATGATCGATTAAAACTGAGTTTTCTAAAGCCTTTGTATCTTCATAAATATCGTTATATCCACAAACCTTTACGTTATTTTTATTAAATTCTTTTTGTGATAATTCATCTAAACGAGAAGCGTCCATATAAATTGCAGCTGAATCTAAAGAAACAATGGAATAGGCTAGCGCAACTGGAAAGTTTGGAATATCATGGGCTCTTAAATTGTATAGCCAAGCAATCTGATCGACACTTGTTAGTACGATTGAATCCACATGGTTTTCCTTTAAGAAAGCACGCAAACGAGCCAATTTACTTTCCATAGATTCACCAGAAAATTTCTCTGCATAGTGGAAAGTTGGTGTACTAGGAAGCTCTGGACGATCTTGCCAGACATCATTCACTAAATCTAGATTTATATTCATATTTAAATGGGCTAAGTCAAATACAGATTTATATGCCAATGCATCCTTTGTGTTCATAACACGACCATCAAAACCCACCGTATCATTTTCTTTTAAGTTTTCAACAATATACGCATCAATCTCAGGAACACCAGGTTGGCCCATCTTCATCAAATCAATGCCTGTACCTTCTAATTGGTTAGCGGCCTGAATAAAGTAACGTCCATCTGTCCATAATGCAGCCTTGTCTAGTAATACAACTAAAACACCAGCACTCCCTGTAAAGCCAGACATATATTTACGACATGCGAAATATTCGCAAACATATTCTGTTTCATGGAAGTCACTTGTAGGTACAATGTAAGCTTGTACATCATTCTCCTTCATCTTTTCACGTAATTTTGAAATTCTTTCTGTAATCATTTTTAAATCCTTCCTTCTCTATGCCAAATCCTTTAGTGCATTCACCTGATAAACTTTATCCAAGAATTCAAATGCACCATAAGAAATAAACATGACAACTACAATCAAAAATATCATTTTCATAATATATGTTACAAAATAAACAGCCTTTACACTGTTTTCCAAACGCATATATTTAAAGTGTGACCACATAATAAAGAGTGGAAACAAAAATAATACGCCTTGGAATAACCAGTACATCCAAGTTCGATTTTGTAGCAGATATAATATATCAAACACCTTATGCGCTTGAAAATCAATCATAAACTGAGCAATTACCGCATCCGACATGTGATGATTTAAAAAGCCAAGAGCTCCTAAAAAGCTGACACCCGCAAATAGATTTGTCAAGAACAAAACGGTTCTAGCTACAGATTGTGTCTTTCTTGATGTCACACGATTGGCCTGTGCCAACATGCATAAATAGCTCACCATAAAAAAGATGGCATATAAAATGGAATAAAAAGGTATAAAACAATAAAAAATACAAAATACAATGGAAACGCCAATCAAAAGATTCGCAATTGAATCCGTCGTTGAATTATATTTACGTATTTTTCGAATTCCATTTTTATGCATCGAGAATACGTATGTAATGGCATTATAAACTGACTTCGGTAAAATCGACATTAAAATGACCAATATGCCCACTAACCCAATTACTACATAATCACCCATAATATCCTCCCTTTAAATATTCATGTTTCTATTGTAGAATAAAATTGTTATTTCGTCCAATTTAGAGAGGTTAAAAATGAAACTTATATTTTTAGATGCCGATGGTACATTATTTCACCATGAAGGATACATTCCCAACAGTGCAATTGATGCATGTATTCAAGCCCAGAAGAATGGGCACAAAGTTATTTTGTGTACAGGAAGACAACGTATCGAAATCTTTGGGGATATGTTAAAAATTGACTATGATGCGATTATTGCAGGTAGTGGAGCTACCATTGAATGTGATCATGAAATTATCGAAGAAAATGCTCTCTCAAAAGAAGAGAGTGAATATCTTACAAAGTACTTGTTAGATCGTAATATTCCTGCAAACTTTGAATCGAGCACAAAAATATATGCCAACCAATTTACTAAGGATACCATGTTAAAAAAGGTAGAAGAACAATGTAAAGGAAAGAGCGAAGAAGAAAAAGCCAAACATGGATTAACGATTCTTACAAATCAAATCACAGTTGTCGATAGTCTAGAAGGCTTAAGCTACAATAAAGTCTCTGTCATCGATAATGGCAAAACACCTTATAAAACAATTCAAGACGACTTATCGGATCGCTATGTCGTTATTCCAGCAACCTTTGCGCCATTAGGAAAAGAAAGTGGTGAAATCACTTCCTTTAACATCAATAAGGCAACGGGAATGGATTCCGTTATTCGCTATTTTAATGCCGACATCAAAGATACCATTGCGATTGGGGATGGCTTTAATGATCTTCCTATGTTTGAAAAGGCACACTTAAGTGTAGCCATGGGCAATGCCCCACAGGAAATCAAAGATAAAGCGGATACAATCACAACATCTCTTGATGAAGATGGTGTATACAATGCCTTTAAAGAATTAAAGCTTATATAACCTAAAACTCCCATAAGGGAGTTTTGTTTTATCCACATCAATCATGAAAAGACACTTCTTTTCCGACAAAATCACCTTTTGATTTAATCGCTATACAAATTCTATAAGATATTCTTTAGCATTAATGACCGCAAAATTTCCAAAATATATTTCATCAGACACCTCAATGACGACATATTCATTAATTTCAATTTGATTTATTATTCTCGTAATCTACTCCTAAAATAATCCAACTAAACTTTGTATGTATCCTGTGCTGTTAAATAAGTATTCATCAAATACGCTTTTTCATAATTCCATTCTTTTAATCCTCTTAATAGGGCATTTTTAACATTCATCAATAATAAACAGAACTATATTATATTTCAATCTTCCAAAATGACCATTTTCATCTTGAAATAGATAAACACGCTCAAACTTAACATGAAAACCTAAAATATATTCAAATGTCTTTTATTTCTTATTATATTCTTTCAACAATTCCTTCATTCGATCTGCTACCTCGTTTGGAAGTGCAATATTCATTCCTCCTACTTCATTTAGTATTTTTTTTGTAGCCAGCTGCCGTAAAAGTATCACTCAATTCATTCTTCAAACCAGAAGAAAAAAAAGCAGCTTTTAATATGTCTATAATTTACCTTTAAGGTTAATTTAATATTGAATTTATTGCTTTTATAATATATAATTGAATTAACCTAATAGGTTAATGAGGTGATCCTTTGAAAGTAACATATAAATCAAAAAAATTAGAAAAGAGATGTACAATAGCACGTGAAACAATTAAAGCATATGGTATAAACAAAGCAGAGTTAATTCACCAAAGGATTGATCAAATTAAGTCTGCAGATACAGTTGAGTATCTAGTACAATATAACATTGGACGTTGTCATCCTTTGCATGACGAAAACAACAAACGAAGGACAAGAAGAAACCAATACGCAATGGACTTGGGTCATCCATATCGATTGGTTTTTGAAAAAATTGAGGAAGAGATTCAAATTGCAGAAATCCAATCAATTGAAGATTATCACTAACTTGTTTGGAAAAGGAGGAACAAACATGATTAGAAGTAACACTTATATTGCCACACCACCTGGATCAACTATCAAAGAACAATTAGAAGATAGAGGAATGACACAGAAAGAATTTGCTGCCAGACTTGATATGAGTGAAAAACATATCAGTAAATTAATTAATGGAGAAGTCATTTTAACTGCAGAAATGGCAGTTAAGCTTGAAATGGTCTTGGGAATACCTGCATCTTTTTGGACTAATTTAGAAGCAATTTACAGAGAAAAGTTGATAAAAATTCAACAGGAAAATGATATGGAAACAGATAAACAGATAGCAAAAAAATTTCCATACAACGAAATGGTAAAATTAAACTGGGTTGAGGAAACAAATAGTATAGAAGAAAAAGTAATAAATTTAAGAAAATTTTTTGAAATCGTTAATTTAACTCTTCTCAACAATAATAAAATAACTCGAATTGCTTGTAGAAGATTAAATGAAACTACAAAAGCTGATTATGCTTTATTAGCGTGGGCACAAAAGGCTAAACTTGAAGCTAGAAATCATACAGTAAAAAAAATCAATCTTACACTTTTAGAAAAAGAAATTCCAAAAATAAGAAGCATGACAATACAATCTCCGAACGAATTTTGTAATAAACTAATACAAATATTATCAAACTGTGGTATTGCCTTAATTCTTTTACCCCATCTAAAAGGATCATTTCTACATGGTGCTACATTTTATGATGGTAATAAAATTGTCATAGGTCTAACCGTGCGTGGAAAAGATGCTGATAAATTTTGGTTTAGTCTTTTTCATGAAATCGGACATATTTTAAAAGGTCATATCAATCAGCTTGAAGGTACTTCAGAACAAGATGAAAAAGATGCAGATGAATTTGCATCAAATATCCTTATCCCACTGGATGAATTTAAATCATTTATTTCAGAAAAAAACTATACAAAATCAAATATTATTAATTTTGCAAACAAAATAGGAATAGATACTGGAATATTAGTAGGAAGACTACAAAAAGAACATTATTTAAATTTTGACACATTCAATGATTTAAAAAAGAAATACAAAATAGTAAATATTTAAAAAGTTCAGCAAATTTTACTTGCTGAACTTTTTATTTTACTCTTCTACAATTTCACTTAAACGATCAATACCAACCTGGATACGACGTAATGTTTCATCTTTACCTAAGATAAACGCAATTTCAATCGCACCACCTGGAGTAAATTGTTTACCAGAAATAGCCGTACGGATTGGCCATAAAACTTGTCCATTCCTCATTTCTAATTCTTTAGGAAGAGCTAATAAACAATCATGCAACGCTTCCATGCTGTCCCAGTTATCAAATTGTTCTAATGCTTCCTTGCTCGCTTTTAAAGCCTTTAGTGCAACTTCAGGATTTGTCTTCATCTTTTTGTGACGATACATTTCTAAATCATAATCAACCAATGTATCAAAGAAATCAACACTCTCCTCAATTTGAGTCAAGATGTCAATACGAGGCTGAATAATCTTCGCAATTTCTTTTAAATCATATGGTCCATGTACTGCTTTTTCTAAGTATGGACGTACGGTTTCAAAATAAGTTGCTTCATCCATATTTCTTAAATATACACCGTTCATCCAAGTCAATTTATCAATGTCAAAAATAGCTGGTGACTTTGAAATACGGTGAATATTAAATACTTTGATCAATTCATCTAAAGTATAGATTTCCTGTTCTGTTTCTGGAGCCCATCCAAGAAGTGCGATATAGTTCATGATCGCATCTGGCAAATATCCCTTCGCAACTAAATCTTGGAAAGAAGCATCTCCGTTACGTTTTGATAATTTGTGGTGTTCATCCTTCATTACAGGAGGTACGTGAACATAGGTAGGTCTTTGCCATCCATATGCATCATAGATCAAGTTATATTTTGGTGTACTTGATAAATATTCATTTCCACGAACAACGTGAGAAATCTGCATCTGGTGATCATCAATGATGTTCGCAAAGTTGTATGTTGGATATCCATCGGATTTAATTAAGATTTGTTCATCCAATACATCCCCATCAACTTCGATACGACCATATACTTCATCATCAAAATATGTTTCTCCAACATTTTTGATTGTTTGACGAATAACATAAGGTTCACCCGCATCTAATTTAGCCTGTATTTCTTCAGCACTCAAGTGCTTACAAGGATCATTGAATTTAAAAGAAATACCTAAGCTTTCTGCTTCTTTTCTTTGAGCTTCAATTTCCTCTTCACTACAGAAACAATAGTGAGCTCCACCCAATTTAATTAATTCTTCAGCATAGCCTTTATACATAGGCAAACGTTCACTTTGAATATATGGACCAAAGTCTCCACCAATATCTGGTCCTTCATCCCAGTTTAAGCCACATTCCTTTAAAGTTTTATAAATAACATCTACAGCACCTTCTACTTGACGCTCTTGGTCAGTATCCTCGATACGTAATAAGAAGTCTCCACCTTCATGTTTGGCAATTAAAAATTCAAATAAAGCTGTACGCAAATTTCCAATGTGCATATAGCCAGTTGGACTCGGCGCAAAACGAGTTCTTGTTCTATTCATAGTTCATATCATCCTTTCGCTCTTAATATAATAATACGAAACTAATTTTCTTTCAATACACCACGAATCAAGTCTGCCTTTTCTTTTCGAGACATCTGCTTAATTTTATACTCTAACTTCAAGGCCGAAGACTTATCGGTACATTCCACATAGTATACAAGCTTACAAGGCCTTCTTGCCCTTGTATATTTGGCACCCTTACCTAAATTATGCATCTTCACGCGATTCATTACATTTGTCGTGTAACCCGTATAATAAGTAGAATCACTACACTCTAATATGTATACATATTGTCCTTTGATCATGAATTTATTTTAACACAAAAGTAAGGCAAATAAATCGCCTTACTTTCTAAGTTTCTTATTGATAAGATGTAAAATAATCACTAAAGCCACTAAGCCAAGTGTTACATATATATTTCCATGATATTCAATTCCTGTAGGTACATGAATCTTTTGATTTTCAAACATAAATATATTGGATTCTAGCTTTTCATTATCCACATACAATTTATGATCCTTTACCTCAACACACAACACCTTGTCTGATAAAACATAGCCGCTTGGTGCCTTAGTTTCCTTTACATACATCTTTTGATCACGCATCAACATCGAAATCGTACCATTCCCCTTATAGGTTTTAATTTCTTCTTTACAATCCTTATCCCTATAGCTCGTAAATTCAATCAAGTCTAAGATTTCCTTTTTTGTCTTGTGATCTACCTTTTTTAAAATCAACTTCTCAAAAGGACTATGCTTAGGATACACAACCACATGATACACTAGATCTTCTTCATCCCATTCTGGAACACTGACAACCATGGGCTGCATCGTTTCGTATTCATTCATATTTACTGGATCAATCAGATAAAAGCCATCCTCAACATCCATGAGCTGCGCTATTCCATTCTCATCTGTCCTACAGCGAATACCTTCATACTTTTTACTTTTTATTTCTTCGATCAATAGCTCCATTTCTTTTGCCTTTAAAACGCTGTTTAAATCGACATCGATATCTTCAAAGTCCTCATTCCAGACATAATATCCATCGACAAGCTTAGCAACCTGCACAATTTCAAACTCTACATTCTCTTTTGATAATTCATCCACCGAATCCTGCAATTCAATGGTAATTGAACCTAATTCACTAGCCTTCACAGGCAGAACACTACATAGAAGCATCATTAATATTAAACCAATTTTTTTCACTTTCTCACCACCTTAAAAACAATCCATAACACAAAAGGAAGCACTATAAAAAAGACCTCTCTTATTGAATACGATTTTCTTACCCTCTTTTTCTGCTTTTCATGCACTCGTTTTGCCTTAACCACCAACCTTTTGGTGTTGATTCCATAAGGCGTACATGTCACTAGACTTAAAAGATCTTGATTCTTTTCAATCTCTAGCTTTAACACTTCCTCCGGCTCTACCACAAATGAATCGATCACCTCATAGACTAATATTCTCTTACACACATGAAGATAGATACGATCCTTTTTCTTTAATTCATCCAACCTCGTAAATAGCTTGGCACTTGGAAGTCCTCTATGTCCTGTTAAAATACAATGCGAATTCTTTCCTCCTACAGGAAGACTTGTAAATTCAAAATGACCAATACCTGTATTCAATATTTCATCACTCGTTCCATGATATACAGCTAAATCTACATCAATGACAGGAATCTGAATTGTTGCCATGACAGAGGTCGAGGTATAGTTTAACATGTCATCATAGTCTTCCTTTTCCTTTCCTAAATAAAGATTTTCATTGTACAAACGAGACCTATTCAATTCTTGATCCAACCTTTTTTGACTTGTACGATCCTCCTTTTGATAGAAGCTTGAAATTACATTGTCCATATGACGTTGCGAATATACATTCAACAATATGGGCAACAAACAAATCAAAAATCCAACAAAAAATAAAATATTATTGATCTTTCTTTTTCTTAGAAACATACACCATGATTCCAGCTCCCGTAATCACACAGGCCAATGTGCCAAAAGAACCTGTCACAGGCATTTTCGAACCCGTTTGATTGATTACCTTTAAAGCAATACTCACATCCGACTGACTCGTATTTAAAGCTGTATCTAAGCTTGTTGCCTCTAGCTGAATCAAGCCCTCACCACCTGATGTATAGCTATTACGATCTTGTACAAACGTAGGTGTAATCTTAATTTCAATCGCTTCCTTTAATAATCGATATCCATCTGGCGCCTTGATTTCCTTTAAATAATACGTTCCCTGATCCAATCCATTGATAATAAAGGATCCATTACGATCAGAGACAATATCTTCATCTTGACTATTCGAAACAACATAGCCATAAACACCCTTCTTTAGCTTGACTTGATCCTGCAAATTCTTATCACGATATAGCTTGAAGGTTGCTCCCTCTAGCTTAACATCCTTCTCATTGGTCTTTAAACCATTAATGCGATAGGTATAGCACACAACACAATCCCATGGTGTACGTCCTCTTGAATCGCTTTGCGGATCATTTGAGAAGTTTAATCGCACCTTGTTCTCAAATCCTTGATTACTTGGTTTATTGGCCGCCCGATCATTTAAATACGCATCATACGTCAAAAGAATGGGATCATCCTTATTGATTTTAGAGAGACTTTTTAAATTATTAAATTTGATCTTAAAACCATTCACCGTTGTCATAACCGTATAAAGATCTTTATCAATGATCTGATCCTTGATCTTAACCTGAATCGTATTCTCTTTGAAGGACAATGCCTGGTCCATCTCATCCTCAAATTCAAAATAATATGTCTTATAGCCACTCATATCTGGAACTCTTGTCTCATATTTATATTGAATATTTTGACTGATCTCAAAATCTGCGATATCATTCCACCCAATAGTATTATCATCCTCATAAATCTTCTTAATAATACTAGGATAATCCGACTTAATTTGAAGTGTTGCCTTTGGACTTGCCGTATTCACCATAGTCAATGAACTGGCCGTATGCATATTCGATACATTGGTTACTTCATCAATCAAATAAAAGCCATAATCCAATTTATCAAGCGTAATATTTCCATTCACATCACAAGAGGTCACATGTACCACATTGGCATCTAACGAAGAAATCGCCTTTTGAATCGTTTCAATAAATGTTCGATATTCACTTTGATTTCCGTCTGTATTTAAAGACATCATGTAGTCCACACAATCTTGATCATCCACATTTCGACTCAACTTTTGACTTACCACATCCTTCATTTTCGATGCGTATGTCGCATTTAATGTATAGTGATACGAACTATTATCACTGGATGTCTTCACATCAAATAGCTTATATACGCGAAATGACTTTCCACTTAAAGACTGATTCGCATTGGCCTGTAGTACAATACTTGCACTTCCCTCATTAAAGGATGCCATGCCATTCACAACCTCTACACTGTTGTCACTTGCGTGTACTGGCGTTGTGACTAGTGCCAACATCAATAATCCTGTATATATTACATTTCTTTTATTCATTTTTACTCCTCTTAATTCCTATGTACATCATTCCTATTCCTAGTAAAACTAACATCAAAGTCTTATTTGAACCCGTATGTGGAAGCTTCGTCATTTTTTGATTCACAAACTCCACTTCAACCTTGCCATCCACATAAAAGCCATCCACCTTTTTTTGGTTGATATAGACATCATATTGTCCATTGACAGGTACAAAATCCGTGTTTAAACAATAAACATCCTTATTTTTCTGATACCCACTCGGTGCCTTGATTTCCTTAATGTAGTACATCTCTTTATTCTTTAAATTCTCAAATTGTACAACCCCATCCTTCGTTGTCTTTTGTTCGATACAATCTGTACATTCCTTATCCTTAAACAATCCAAATACAGCTCCATCCAATAACTGTTGCGCCTCATTTTTCTTCACAATTTTTAACGAGTATGGACGAACCTTATTTTCAACACGAATGATCGAATCCAAGCCTGAAATCGAACCATCTTCTAATACAACAAACTCTATTGGCTTGATATCTAAGACATAGCCATCCAAAGTTTTAAATTCCTCCAACGTATGTTTGCCTTTTGATAATCCAACCAATTCAATTTCACCCTTTTCATTGGTTGTTTCTTCAAACGGAAATGGAAAGCTTTCCATCGTATGTTTAAACTTAACGCCAGACAATCCTATATCTGTACCTTCCTGCACTTTGACAAGCTTAATTCGATTCACTTTGTCTTCTACAGAAAACGATTTAAATACATCAATATGCGCTGATTGACTATTCTTTGTATCCAGCTTTTGAATATAGATGCGTGTATCTAATAAATAGCCCTGTGGAGGACGTACTTCCTTTACGGTAATCGTTCCTAGTGGTAAACAAATCTTTCCATCAAGATCCTTATAGAAGTCATCGCCACTTACTTTATAGCTATCATTCATTAAGATCTGACCCGTTTTATCTGTTTTTAAAACCCATGTTTTCAATGGCTTTTGATTCTTTGTGGCAGGATCTTCATCATATAAACCGCCATAGAATTTAAATTCATAATGCGCATCCTTTAAACTACCAGTTCCCTGCGGCTTGTCCCCTGTCTTTTCATCCCTTTTCTTTAAAACCAAAGACACTAAATTAGACTGTGGCACATCCTGCACCTGTACTTCAACCGTTTGGTTTTCCTTCACTTCTAGCGAATACACATTCGTATCCAAAACATAGCCATAAGGAGCTGAAACTTCCTTTACATAGTAAGTTTGAAGGTTTAGATTGGATACCACATTCGAATTGCCATTTTCATCTACAATCAAATCGGCAATTTTATCCTTACAGCTAGAATCCGTAAACAAGCCATACTTTGCGCCTTTTAAAGAATACATAGAATTGTTTTGAATCATACTTTCTAAACTACTACACTTCTTTAATTGCACAGAACCCTTTGGAACATGTACCCCATACGTTAACTTTTGAATCGGTTTATTTACGCCCTGCCAGTTATTAGCACTGCCCGCAATATCTACCATATATGCTTGATAGTCCTTAGGCTCTGGCTTTGATAGAATCTCATTCCAAAGTCCATTTACAGTCGTTTTCCAGTGATAGCCATTGTGTGCTTCCTTACTGACACAAGTTCCGCAAAAGGCATTGGAAACAAGCTCATCCGTTAATACAACTGCCCCACTTTCCCCAAAACGTGCTGTTAATATGTCGCCAGGTCCGTTATATCCATAATATAAACACTTTCTAAGATTGACATTATCGACAGTATATGGAGCCGATGTTGGATCTCCTGCATTTGGCTGGGCATTTAAGCCCTCTGCACAAAACGCATAGTGCGAATTGGATAGCTGCCAAAGTCCATTCGGAATCACATATCCGTTCTTATCTTCAAAACGATGATGAATCAGTTTCGCAACAGTGTTTGCGCGTGGCAGAGTGAATAATGCAACATCGCTATACCCTGCGCTATAACGATCTAAAATCATCAATCCATTATGAATTAAATAGGCATCGGCGTATTGTGTGTAGAAAGCTTCATCTAAAAAATAATCTGAATCACAATAGTCAACTAATCCATATTCTTCTGCCTTACTTTTACGTATTGCGATAAATTCATCACTATTGATATTTCCCTTTTTATATTCCTGCATCATCTGCCTTTCTGTATCACTCAATCCATTCACACCAAGATCTTGTCCATGAACGATTGTCAAAGATAGAAGAAATACCATAAGAATACTCATACATATATAAATCTTCTTTTTCATCCTTTCACCTCCTGTTTATATACTCTTTTCTTCTCACCTACTATTCTGACAATCCAATGTGAAAAAGACATTAACTCTAAGCATTTTCTTACGATTGCACCTATCTGATCTAATACAGAAAAAAACAAGTGTTTTAGATAAAAAACACTTGCCAAGAAGTAGTCTTTAGTGTATTATAAATAGGCACATTGGGGTATAGCCAAGCGGTAAGGCATCAGACTCTGAATCTGACATTTCCTTGGTTCGAATCCAAGTACCCCAGCCATGCCTATTGCAGAGGAGAAATCCTCTGTTTTTTTTATTCTATGAAACCATTTCTTAATATATTAAAAAAGAGCAAGTCATTTTTTGACTTGCTCAAATTTTTATTTATTAGCGGTTGAAGAAGAAGTTAGGAATTTGTTCGTCTTCACTTGTGTTATTTTCAACACTTGTTACAACACCAGGATTGACTGGTGATTGAATTTTAGGTTCTGTAAACAATGCATCGTTTGCGACTTGTTTTACAACAGGTTCACTACGTCTTTTACGTTGTTTTTCTTTTGGTTCTTCAAATCCAGTAGCAATTACTGTAACGATGATTGCATCACCTAATTGTTCATTGATTGCGATACCGAAAATGCAGTCAACATCTCCACCAGCTGCATCTTGGATAACAGCTACAGCGTTTTGTGCATCGAATAAAGATACTTTATCGCCACCAGTAATGTTTACGATAGCTGATTTAGCACCAGAAATTTGTGCTTCCAATAATGGTGATTGAATTGCTTTTTCAGCAGCAGAGATAGCTTTGTCTTCTCCTTCTGCCATACCAATACCGATTAAAGCACGTCCTTGGTTTTGCATAACGCTACGAACGTCAGCAAAGTCTAAGTTTACTAATGCTGGAACGGCAATTAAATCAGAGATAGTCTGAACACCTTGGCGTAATACGTTGTCAGCAGCTTGGAAAGCTTCTTCGATTGGTTTACGTCCAATTACATCTAATAAGTTGTCATTTGATACAATAATCAATGAATCAACATATTTTTTCAATTCTTCAATACCGTCTTTTGCATTGTTTGCACGACGACGACCTTCAAAAGTGAATGGGCGAGTTACAACAGCAACTGTTAAAGCACCTTCTTCTTTAGCAATCTTAGCGATTAATGGAGCAGCACCTGTACCAGTTCCACCACCCATTCCAGCAGTGATAAATACCATGTCGCTTCCTTTTACAGATTCGCGGATCTCTCCTTCACTTTCTTCAGCAGCTTTACGTCCATATTCAGGATTTCCACCAGCACCTAAACCTTTAGTTGTTTCTTTTCCTAAAACAATTTTATTGTCACAAGGAGAATTTTTCATTACTTGTACATCTGTGTTGCAGATATAGAAATCTACACCTTTAACACCATCAGCAACCATGCGGTTTACAGCGTTGGATCCACCACCACCAACACCAAATACTTTAATATTTGCTACTTGATTAAATTCAGTCATATAATTTTCTTCCTCTCTTTGTTATTCTTCTTCTGCTAAAATAGCATTCTTTAGTTTCTTTGTAAATCCACCCTCATCTGTATGAGCCTTTTGATTGATTGCATCGATACTTGCTTCTAATTCATTATTATTAGCACTGATTCGATCATCATGGTGAATACGATTGATATCCTGCCAAGCATAGGCCATACCTAAGCCACAAACAAATGCACCATCTCTAGCACCGATTGCCTGTTCCTGATAAATCATTGCACTGGCATTGAAAGATTTATCTAAATCCTTCAATACAGGAATATTGCTTCCTTGTCCTGTAATGACATATCTTGATTTTCCTTGTCGAACAATTGGCAAACAAGCATCATTAACAGCTTGAATCCATTGACGAATACGAGGCAAACAAGCCTTAGCCAATTCATTTGCAGTGATTTCGACACGCATATCTTCTCTTTGTTCAATATAAATGATCACATCACTGTTTTCATCTTCCTGACCAGAGAAAATATTCTGTAGCAATCTATAACAAACATCATCCGTTAACTTATATTTTCTTTGGATTTCTTCAATGAACCATAAGTATCCATATTCCAAAGTTGTACAAGTCATTAAACGCCCTGTACTAAATAAAGCTAAAGTAGAATGATTTTGTTCCAAATCAATCTGAATTGTTACTCTTTCTGTACTTTGCGCTAATGCCGCTGTTTCTTGACCAATCGCAAAAGAATCTAGACAAAGATCTAGGATTTCTAGATTTGCCTGTTCTACACAACGTGCATAGGAATAGATTGTTTCTTTATCTGCATACAATAAATCCACATCCATAATGAAATCTTCACATTCCTGATTTAATGGAAGCTTTTGACTTACATTTCCATTCACTTCATAAGTCACCTTATTGGCATTGACAAATTCTACATCTTCATTCAATCGTTTTTGAATGGCATTTTTATAGCCTTGCTGAATATGGAACAAACGAATATTCTTTGTACCATCTTCAATCTGTACGCGTACCTTTTGTGAGCTACGCATAACATTTACACTAGGAACAGCTAACAATACGCGCTCAATTCGGTATCCTAAAGCTGCCTGTGCATTCGTTATAGCTTGACGAATGGCTGTAACAATAGCACTTTCATCGACAATCTTTTGTTTTTTATCTACACCTGAACAAGCAACTCGCTCTGTTCTTAAAACGTTGTAACGAGCTTCAAATATCTCTAAAACGATAAGACGAATCTCTTGATCAGCAATTTCGATAGCCGCATAAACTCTTTTCTTACTCATTCGACGTCTCCTTTTACATACTACTAGACAATAATACCATAATTGAATTAAAAATAGAAGATTCTCTTTTTAAATTCCACAATGAAAAAGGGCAGACACAAGCCTACCCTTCTAATTTTTCAAATGCCTTTTCCCTAAATCTTTTCTTACACAAATAATAGTCCACAATCAGAATTACTAATGAAAAATCAACCTGTACAGGAAAAGATATTTTAAATAATATACATAAAATTAAAGATAAAACATCCAAATAGATAAAGTCACGAACCAAATCATAACGCTTTAACGTTCGATATTTCGTTCTCACATTCATAAACGCAAACACAAAAGCTGCACACCCAATAATCGCATCAATACTAAAGTTGACCATAAACTTTTGCGTAAGAACCGCCTTAAAAAAGAACAACGTCAATGTTACGCTCATCACAAGCATCATGTTACAAATCTTTAGCTTTTCATCATCACGAACCACCATTTTTTCCGCGTGCTTCTTAAATGATGAGCTCTTAGAAAACTGACGATATAAACGATCAACCTTCTTATCGAAATCATCCTCTTTTTTATTCTGAATGATTTCAATCATTAACTCCTTTTTGGCCTCGATCAAATCTGACTTTTCTATTCTTTGAATGATTACTTCTCTAGACATACAGATTCAGCTTCTTCAATCTGCACATTTGTTTCATAGAATTCCTTTAATGCGATAATCGCATATTCAGTATCCTTAACACCGGCAGTTTCAAAACAAGAATGCATCGCAAGCTGAGCCAAACCAAAGTCTACCGCATGAACACTTACCTGTGTATTTGACAAGTTACCCAATGTTGAACCACCTAAAATATCGGAACGATTCGCAAAGCTTTGTACTGGAACATTTACATTTTGACAAATACCTGTAAATAGAGCACGACTAAACGCATCGGTTGTATATTTCTGGTTTGCACTTTCCTTAATGACAATACCACCATTCATAGTCACATAGTTAACGGCATCTGTCTTTTCAGAATGATTTGGATGTAGGGCATGCGCATTATCACAGCTAACTAAGAAAGTCTTCGCGATAGCTTGATAGTATTCTTCTTCTGATTTACCTAAACCATTGTTGATACGGTGTAATACATCCTTTAAGAATGTAGACATAGCACCTTGTTTTGTGTTAGATCCCACTTCTTCATTATCGAAGCAGCAATACACATTGACACTCTTTTCATTTTTAGCTTCCATAAATGCCTTTAATGAAACGAATGCACATTGTAAGTCATCCAATTTAGGACTTGAAACAAACTCATTTTCATAACCCCAAACCAATCCTTTTTGACGGTTCACCAAGAATAAATCTTTACCCAAGATATCCTTGACATCCACACCTAATTCATCCGCAACCATCTTGTCAAAAGCACCTTTTTTCAAAGCACCACAAGAGAACATTGGACACAAATCGATTTGACGATTATATTTATAACCATTATTTACTTCACGATTGAAGTGGATAGCCACATTTGGAATCATTAAAATATCCTTATCGATATATAATAATTTAGATTCAATCTTAGAACCATTTCTTACAAGGACACGACCTGCAACTGTTAATGGACGATCAAACCAAGTATTATCGATCATACCACCATAAGCTTCAACATCAAGACGTAAGTATTCTTTTGGTCCTTCTAACTCAGGTACACTTTTAACCTTGTATGTAGGTGAATCTGAGTGACTTGCACACATTTGGAAGTGATAAGAATCTAAATCCTTTCCCACCTTAAATGCGATCAAGCTTGAGTGGTTACGAATTGTATAATATTTTCCACCCGCCTTGACATCCCAAACTTTTGATTCTGGAAGATAAGTAAATCCATCTTCCTCTAAGTATGTACGAATTGTTTTGATTGAATGGAACATACTTGGACTTGATTCAATAAATTGAATTAATTCATTTGAAATTTCTACTGTATTCATTATAAAAACATCTCCTCAACTATTATTATCTACAAATATGAAGAAAAGGCAAAATTAATTTTTTGCCTCTTTTTTCTTGATTGCTGGTAAAATCAATCCTAATGCTGTTAAAACAACTGGAGTGATAACATTTAAGAATGTTGTGTACATATCGCCAGCCTTGTACATACCTAACAAGCAGCAAGCTGCTGTTAATACAAAGCACCATGCACCAAACACAATCGCAACTGTGTTATTCTTCACAAACTTATAATCACGGTGGAATAAATCTGTTTTCTTACGCAACATAACATAAGCGAAGAATACCCATAAGTAACGCATTGGCATTGTTACAGAGTTTAACTGAGTTAACTGACGAAGTACTGTATCTGCATTTGGAACTAAAGCCTGAGCCAAGATGATTGCACCTGCCAAGATATCAACCATGATGATACCATTTGAATAAGCACCTGCATCATTTTTGTGTAATAACTTACTTGGAATATATTGACGAGCATCTTCGTTGTCTAATAACATTCGTAATGGAGCATCAATACTAATGACTAATGTAGAGAATTGTCCGATACAGTTACATGCTGCATAAACAATCATCAATACATTACCCATACCATAATATTCACCTAATCTTTGGAATGCCCAATAAGAACCATTCGCATTGTATGAATCAAAGTTTGCATCGATTACAGCTGGATCAAACATCATACCCATAGCGATTGTACCAAAGATAGCACAGATGATAACCATGATAGCTGCAAAGATCATACTCTTAGGGAATCCTCTTGATGGATCTTCTACTTTATTTACATAAGGTGAAATTTTTTCACATCCACCAACCGCAAATACTAAGATTGACAATGAACTGAAATATTTCCAGTCAAATGTTGGAATCAAGTTTTTGAAGCTGAAGTCCGGAGTTAAATATCCACCGCTTGGATTAATAGCTGGAGCCGCAAACATCATTACAATATAAAGAATACTCATAACGAACATACTTGTTCCTGCAATTGTAGCCATTTTCTTTAATGGGTTTAAACCACGACTAGCTACATAACTGAATACTAACAATACAGCTAATGTCGCAAACTGAACAGCTTTTGTGTTAAAAGATGCATAAGTTTCTGAGTTTTGGAAAATCATCCAGCTTAATGCTTTCAAACCACCAGAACCCTTTGAAGCAATGTACGTAATGTGACATGCCCAATAAGTCCAACCTGCATAGTATGCAGCCTTAGGACCTGTTGTTTCGTGAATCCAAGAACTTACACCTCCACCTGAATTTTTAAATGCTGAACCTAACTCACCTACCATTAATGCATAAGGTATGAAGTAAAGCACAAACATCAAAATCCAAGAAAAGATAACTTGAATTCCGTTGAAGTACATAAATCCGTTTAGTACGTTTCCAAATCCCCAAAGTGTAGAAAAGCACATAAACGCAAGTGTGTACCACTTCATTTTTTGTGAATCATTCATTTTTACTCTCTCCTTTTTCACTGTAATTTAATTGTGACAAATATATCATTTCTTGTCAATATATATTACATTTGTCATGAATAGAAAAAGAGCATCGCTGCTCTTTACTCTAATGTTAATTCAATTTTTGTGTCCGTTGAAATCGTTGTTCCCTCTTCCACATTTTGACTGGTTACCTTACCATACCCATTCGTTTTGATACTAATACCCGTCAATTGCCAGAATACCGTAAGATCCTTGCGCGTCCACCCCGTCATATTTGGCATGCTGATCTTCGAACCATTTGTCAATACAAATACACGATCATTCGAATTGATTGTCACATTCGCATTTGGATATTGACTCGTTACACTATTTCCATCTCCAATAACTTCATAATGCACCTTTTTATCCTTCATCTTCTCATATGCATAATCCACTGTATGATTCACTAGACTTGGCATCTTGTACGTTTCCCAGCTTTCATACGCATCCTGCGTTTCATTGGTTGGATTAGTCGAAATACCATAGGTTTGAATTGTATCACGCATAATTTTTTTAAATGGTTCTGCTGAATACCCCGTGATATTCGTTGAAACCAAGCCATAATAAACCATGACCTTAGGATCATCCGCAGGAGCGGCCGCCATAATACTCGAAGTATGATAATACTCATCATATTGACCTTGATCCTGATTATAAATCTGACCTGTACCTGTTTTCATCAATAGATCAATACCATCCACTTTAAAACGTTCACCACTCGCACCATCATCTGTAACGTGCGACATCAATTCCTGCACTTCTTTAGCTGTCTGTGCAGAAATCGGCGTACCTACAGCCTTTTTCTTATACTTTTTGATCACATTACCCGTATCACTATCCACAATTGAATCAATCACATAAGGACGTACCATCGTACCATCATTAAAGATTGACGTATAGGCTTGACATAATTGTAAAGCTGTAATTGAACTTGCCTGACCAAAACCAGTCGATAGATAATCAGTTGGCAAGCCAATATTTTTAACTCCCAAAGACTGATCTACATAAGGCGTATCCACATGTTGAAAGAAGCCAAACTTATCAAGATATTCACTAAATTGATTGTAGTTGATATAGTTTGCCAAAAGCTCACAAATACCTACGTTACTTGAAAAGGCTAAACCTTTATCGAAGGTAATATCCCCAAAGTTAGCCCCCAAAGCATCTCCAATATATGGATATGGTGTTTTGGTACCATTTGGAACACGCACAATTTTTCCTGTATTTGCATCACAGTCATACCAAAACTGATACGCTGTAAAAGTCTTATTATAAGGATACACATTTGTATCTATCGCTGTCGCATACGTAAATGGCTTCATTACCGAACCACACTCGTATGTACTTGTAGAAATCGCATCTTGATAGCTAGGAATTTCCTTATGTTCATTCTGATCAAAAGTAGGATAGCTGGCCCAAGCTAAGACCTTACCTGTTTCTACTTCCATCACTAGACACCATGCCGACTTGGCCTTTTCATTATCCATTGTCTTTTGAAGCTGGGTTTCCACTGTCGACTGCAAGCTTGAATCCAACGTTAAGACAACATCATTTCCATTTTCAGCCTGTTCAATGACCTTCGTCGTTCCTGGAAGCTTAGAGCCATCCACCGTCTGCTGATATTGTTCCTTTCCATCTTTTCCTTTTAACAACTCATTTAAAGATAATTCGAGCCCTAATTTTCCAATAATCGACTGCTTATCCTCATCATAAGCAGCAAAACCAATTAAGTTTGATGAATATGGCGTTGCCGGATAATAACGACTCACTGCATCAATAAAACCAATCCCTGGAATATTGAGCTTCTTAATTTTCTTCATCGTTGATTTTTTAATACGCTTTGTCCCCGCACCCAATTCCGTCTGTGATTTGCCCGACTTTTTAGCTGCCTTCATAATTTTAATTAGCGCCTTCTCATTGACCTCATCCCCAAGAACACTCTTTAGTTTTTTAGCCGTCGCCTTAACATTTTTAACATAGTTTGGATTTCCATTGATATCCACTACACCCTTGTCTAAATATGCAACAATCGTATAGGCCGTTGTTTGTTGCGCAATAACTGTATTATTACGATCATAAATAGTTCCACGTTTCGCCGTGATTTTTTTAGTGACAATACTAGAAGCGATACGTGGATCTAAGACATTTTTTTGTGACCATATATGCTTATGAGAGAACATAGTGAAAAGAACACTAGCAATTACTAATGTTCCAATTAATGTCATTCTCAATATCATTTTTAACAGTTCTTTATTACTTTTGCGAACTGACATTTACATCACCACTCCATCTAGTCATCCATTACATATATATTATTTTCATTATCCGATACTTGATTGTCAAGCATTCCAAGTAATCTTCCCTTTTCCTGTAATGTATTGACCTCGTTTTGAAGTTCCTCAACGGTTTGTTCTTTTTTAGCTATCTCCTGACTCAATTGGTCCTCTTCCATAGAAAGTGAGATATTCCAAGAATTCACACATGTTTTTGATACGCAGTAGAAGACCGCAGATAATGCAAGCAAAGTTGAAACAAGTATTCTTGTTAATCTAAAACTTCTTTGCATATGCATCATCCTTTCTTTTCTATCCCTCTTAGTTTTGCGCTATGCGCACGATTATTATTTTCTAATTCTTCACTACTTGCTAAAACCGGTTTTCGATTCACCAGCTGATATTCTAAATTTTCTGTCCCCACTTGTGGAAGCCGCTTATTAACTTTTTTAGCTACGGCTACCTCTTTAAAAATCTCTTTTACAATTCGATCCTCTAAAGAATGAAATGTAATAACAGCCATTCGTCCATGTGGCTTCAACATGGTTAAGCCATCCTGTAAAACTGTTTCTAGCTGCTCTAATTCATGATTTACTTCAATACGAATCGCCTGGAAAGTCTGCTTTGCCGGATGTCCTTTTTTACGTAAAACAGCTTGTGGAAGTGCCGACTTAATGACATCTACAAGTTCAAATGTCGTTTCAATCGGTGCATTCTCACGTGCCTTTACAATTCTATCGGCAATCTTGACCGCAAACGGCTCTTCGCCATAACGTTTTAAAATACGAATCAAATCTTCCTTATCATACGTATTGACAACTTTATATGCATCCAAATCCTGTGATTGATCCATACGCATATCCAGTCTTGCATTCATACGATAGCTAAACCCCCTTTGGCCATCGTCAAATTGCGGACTTGATACACCCAGATCCATAAAGATACCATCGACTTTGTCGACACCTCTTTGGGCAAGCTCACGCTTTAAATTTTCAAAAGGAGAATGAATCACGGTAAAATTTTCTCCAATCGCCTTTAAACGCGGCATACTTTCATCAATCGCATTTTGATCACAATCAAACGCATATAAATGTCCAGATTTTAAACGTTTCAAGATTTCACTACTGTGCCCCCCTCTGCCCAGTGTGCAATCCACATAAATTCCATCTTCTTTTATGTTCAGCATTTCAATTGATTCATTCAACAATACACTAATATGTTCCATTCATTATTACCCCATGATTTCTGATAAGTGTTCAGCTGCTTCTTCAAAAGATGCACTCTGTTCTTCTTCCAATACTTCCCAACGTTCTTTCGACCATATCTCTAAATGATTCGCAACGCCAATAATCAAACATTCTTTTTCAAGTCCAGCCAAGGCAATTAAAGAGGATGGAATCAAAATACGTCCCTGACTGTCCATTTCACATTCCGCAGCTTTAGACAACATCATACGCTGATACATTCGCGCATCTTTATTTGTCGAAGGCAAAGTTGATAGTTTTTGATACACTTGCTGCCACTGCTCTACCGTATATACATACAGGCATCCATCAAGTCCTCGGTTTACGACAACATGTTCACCTAGTTCCTCGCGAAACTTCGCTGGCATGATCAATCGCCCCTTACGATCGATGTTATGCGCATATTCCCCCATGAACATGTGTCTTCACCCCCCACTCTATGACACGATATGCTACTTTGTACCACTATAATACATCATTAAGCTAAAAAACTCCATAAAATAATGAAATTTGTTCTGCTTTTTTTAAATCTTTAGTTATCATCAAAATAACCACTCATTTGCTAACTTGAAACGCTTACATCCCTATTTTTAGCGATTTCTTTTGACAATCATTCTCACTTTGATATAATTCCCACGTATATAGGGAGAGATGATATGAATTTTATCTATTTTATTCTGGGACTATGTCCCATTTTGTGGCTGATATTTGCGCTAACCGTATTAAACTGGCCCACATATAAAGCTGCATTTGGATCTTTATTAATTTCTGCACTTTTATCCATCGCAATCTGGCAACAAAGCTTTCTAAATACTTTTACAGCTGCCTGCGAAGGATTCTTGATGGCTTTATGGCCTATTATCGTTGTCATTATCGCAGCCGTATTTACATATAATTTATCTTTACGTACACGCGGTATGGAAATCATTAAACAAATGATTACCAGTGTCTCAAGTGATAAACGAATCTTAGTATTACTTGTCGCATGGTGCTTTGGAGGCTTTATGGAAGGAATGGCCGGATTTGGAACTGCGATTGCGATTCCTGCAAGCATGCTTGTGGCATTAGGCTTTAACCCATTATTTTCATGCTTAGTATGTTTAATTGCCAATGGCGTACCCACTCCATTTGGTTCCATCGGAATTCCAACTGTCACACTAGCTAACTTAGTCGGACTTGAAAATACACAGCTTGCCTTTACCCAAACCTTACAACTCGCTCCATTCATGATCCTATGTCCATTCTTGATTGTCATGGCAACTGGAAAGGGCTTTAAAGCATTAAAAGGCGTCACACTTGTCACGCTTGTTTCTGGATTGAGCTTCTTAATTCCACAAATGATCGTCGCTAAATTTGTCGGCGCTGAGTTATGTGTTGTGGTAGGAAGTGTTTGTTCTTTATTATGTACAATTCTTTTAGGATCAAAGGTAAAACCAGAACCTGAATACAAAATGCAACTAGAGGCACATGAAAAAATCACAGCTTCTAAGGCATTAAAGGCATGGTCACCTTTTATCTTTATCTTTATTTTCTTATTATCAACATCTAAACTCGTAATGCCAGTCAACACATACTTATCAAAGTTTGCGACAAGCACTACAATCTATACGGGAGACAATCCAAGTACAATGACATTTACATGGATCAACACACCAGGTGTATGGATCTTCTTATCCGCTATTTTAGGTGGATTGATTCAAAAAGCTACTTTTAGAGATTTTAAAGTTGTATTTGTCGCAACATTGAAACAAATGTCACAAACCATTATTACAATGCTATGTGTATTAGGATGTGCCAAAATCATGGGATATGCTGGAATGATTGCTTCCATTGCTTCCTTTGCGATTGCGATTACAGGTAGCTTCTATCCATTCTTTGCACCATGGATTGGATGTCTTGGAACATTTGTGACAGGATCTGGAACAAGTTCTGGTGTACTATTTGGTGCCGTACAAGAAAGTGCCGCTCAAAGCTTACAGGCTGAGCCATATTGGATTGTCGCATTAAACTCACTTGGTGTTGCTGCTGGTAAAATGCTTTCACCACAATCGATTGCTATCGCATTAAGTAGTGTAGATGGACAAGGACAGGATTCAAAATTATTATCGATGATCTTACCTTATGGTGTCGGTTTTATTATCGCAATGAGCATTGTTGCTTACTTCGGACAAATGATTTTCTAAAAAAAGAAAAAAAACAGGCTTAAGGAAAAATTCCTTAAGCCATTTTTATTGCCTGTACTGCAACACATCCAGGTCCACCCTGTGTAATAAATGCGCTAGATAATGGATAAATCACTACCTTTGCACCTTCAAAAGTTTCTTTGATTTTCTTTTCAAACATCATTGCTAAATCTTCATTAAAGGCATGTGAAATATAGAATGTATAAGCTGGAGTAAATCCATTATTTTTAAAATCTTCAACCACCATATTGACAGCCTTTTTATATGTTCGGCTTACACCAAACTTATCTAAGCCTATGCCATCTACGCCTTTTTTCAAAATTGGAATTAATTTTAATGCACCACCTAAAGTAGCGGCTAACCCTTTGATTCTTCCTCCACGAACTAAGAATTGGAAATCCACAGGAACTAAATATGATCCTTCCTGCATACGGCTTTGAACAACCATCTTCACGATATCCTTGGCACTTGCCCCATTATTTGCCATCTCCAAAGCAGTATCCACCATCAAACGATGTGGTCCACATAATGTTTGTGTGTCCACAACATGAACCAATTCCGGATGGTCACAAGAATTCTTTGCCATCATAGCCGTCTGGTATGTTCCACTTAAACCAGAAGCCATCGCAATATCAATGACTTCATCGCCATCTTTGGAAAGCTCATTATATAAATCAATCTTTTCACCAAGACTTGGCTGTGAAGTTTTTGGAATCTTATGATCTTCAATCATCGTTAATAATTGTGTACTTGTGATGTCCTCAAAATCTCGATATGTTTGTGAATCCACAGTGATATTCAAAGGAACAATCGATAACCCTTTTTTCTTTGCCGGTTCAATCGAATATAAAGTCGATGAATCAGAAACAATATGAATCATTCTTTTTTTACCTCTCTTTAGATAAACAATAATATAGATAATTCAATAAGTCAATACATCTAGTATTAATTTCTAGATTGTGTAAGAATTTATTTTATGTTACACTATAATCATGAAAAATTATACATTTCCAAGATGGAACGAGTTACCTGAAATCGACCTATATATGGACCAAGTGATTACCTATATCAATGAAAAACTAAAGGATACCTATTTCTTTGAAGAAAAGTTTATCACTAAATCCATGATCAATAATTATGTCAAAACTGGTATCGTGCATCCGCCAGTAAAAAAACATTACACAAAAAGTCATTTAGCTTACTTTTTAGTTTTAACTATTCTTAAAAGATGCTACTCTATGCAACAGATCACATCACTACTTCATATTTATACAGATGTAAAGGATTCTTCTATCGAACAAGCCTATGACTTATTTATATCTCGATTTGAAGCTTCCCTAAATGATGTATTTGAAAACAACCGTAATACTATCGAATTTGAAAACGTCAACCATGAACAAGAACTCATGGATAACGTCATTCAATGCGTTATTTATAAGCTACATACTGAATATACACTTAAAAGCTATGAACATGAATAGAGAGTAATCTCTATTTTTTATTTTGCACCAAAAAAAAGAAGATGTACAATGTACACCTTCATTAAATTAGTCAACTACAACAGTCCATCCATAAGGATCTTCAATCGTACCCCATTGAATACCTGTTAATGTATCATATAACTTTTGTGTTAATTCACCTGTTTTAAAATCTGAAACAGTTACAACATCACCCTTATAATAAAGTTCTCCAATTGGACTAATAACAGCCGCTGTACCAGTTCCCCAAGCTTCTTGTAGTTTACCATTGTGACCAGCTTCCATCAATTCATCCACAGATAAGTGTCTTTCTTCAATTTCATATCCCCAATTCTTTAAGATATGTAAAATGGAATCACGAGTAACACCAGGAAGTACTGTACCTTCACATGGAGCTGTCACAATCTTATTATCAATTTCAAACATTACGTTCATAGAACCAACTTCTTCAATATATTTACGGTGAACACCATCCAACCATAATACTTGAGAATAACCTAATTCTTCAGCCTTTACCTGAGCAGCTAAGCTACCTGCGTAGTTTCCTCCACATTTAGTAAATCCTGTACCACCCTTGGCAGCACGAACATATTCATCTTCTACATAGATTTTAACAGGGTTTACACCTTCTGCATAATAAGCACCTACAGGCGAGCAGATAATCATAAATTTGTAATGCTTAGCGGCATGTACACCAATAGCTGCTTCTGTCGCAAACATGAATGGACGAATATATAAAGATTCACCTTCACCTGTTGGAATCCAGTCTTCTGAATACTTAACGATTGTCTTTACTGCATCCACAAACATATCTACATCTAAAGTAGGCATACTTAAACGTTTGTTTGAATTTGCAAAACGCTTCGCATTCATTTCAGGTCTAAACAATTGAACCTTTCCATCCTTTGTACGATATGCCTTCATACCTTCAAATGTTTCTTGGGCATAGTGCAAAACCATACTCGCTGGATCAAATTCTAATGGTCCATAAGGTACGACTCTTGCGTCATGCCAACCTTGACCTGCATCCCAATCCATCACAAACATATAGTCTGTATAGTATTTACCAAAACCTAAAGGTCCGGCTGGTTTTTCTTTTAAGTTTTTACTTTCTACAAATTGTACTTCCATAATTTGTCCTCTTTTCTAAACATGATGATAATATCACACTTTGTAACTTATTTCAATATCTTACATTTATTTACATTCATTTTCAAAGAAATGAATAATTGTCTCAATCATAACACCCGTAGCTACTTCATCCTTATCGCTCGTTCCTGCAATATCTAAGTGAATCCATTTCGTACCGTCTTCAATGAATTCCTCTAAGAAAGCAGCCGCTAAGCTTGCATTACCACCCAATGTCTTCGAGTTAACAATATCGGCCACCTTAGAGCATTTCAATTCCGAATGGAAATATTCATCAACCGGTAAACGCCAGATTTGTTCCTTTGTAGCTTTACTAGCACCTAAGAAAGGCAAATAGAAGCTATCATCATTACTAAAGATTCCTGTATATGTACTTCCTAAAGCACGTACACAAGCACCCGTTAAGGTTGCCATATCAATGACACGAGTAGCACCTAGCTTTTGTGCCATTGTCAAGGCATCCGCTAAAATCAATCTTCCCTCTGCATCCGTATTTGTGACTTCAATTGTTTTACCACTTAATGAAGTAATCACATCTCCATCTACAAATCCATGTCCATTCACTTTATTTTCGGTAATTGGCAAAACACATACAATATTCTTTTCAATTTTCAATTCGGCAATTAATTCCAATGCACAAAGCATATTGGCAGCTCCACACATATCATATTTCATACCATGCATATTTGATTTGATATTGTATCCACCCGCATCATATGTTAAGCCCTTGCCAACAAGCGCTGTATATTCTTCGTCTTCTTTGCCACCATCATAACGAAGCACAACCATGTAACAAGGTCGATCAGAGCCTTGGTTGACCGCTAATAATGCACAGGACCCAATTTCTTCTAGATCCTCTTGTGCTAAGACTTCAATTTCCATATTGTATTTTTCAGCAATCATCTTAGACTCATCCACCAAGTGATCTGGTGTTAGATAATTTGCGGGCATATCACTGATTTCACGCGCATGATTCACAATACGAGCTACAGTCATACCTTTTTCAAATTCCGCTTTAAAGCTATCACATTCAAGCTCATACACCTTTGTTTCTTTATAGCTATAAGCACCATATACAAGACCAAAACCAGCCGCATACGCTGTTTTTTCATTAACATATGCCAAATAATCATCGGCTTCCACTTTACTATAGGCTTCTTTGATGTTCTTCTTTCCATCACCCAAACCAACAACGACTACTTTTTCACAATCCATTTGATTCAATGTATAAATCGTTGTGATCTTGCCAAATTCTAAATCCAATTTAACATCTTTAAAAGCAGCTAAGCTTTCAGGAAGAACTTCCCCCTCAAATAATCCAATACAAATATTTTTCATTTATTTTACCTCCGTCATTGCCTTTGATTTTTTTGCGCATACATCCATTGCCGCTTCAATACTGGCTCTAAAGCCCATTTTTTCAAGTTCACAAACCGCATCGATCGTTGTACCACCAGGCGAACAAACCATATCTTTTAAAGCACCTGGATGCATACCTGTTTTAAGCACCATCTGCGCACTTCCTAGTACAGCCTGTGCCGCAAACACAAGAGCCTGCTTACGTGGTAAGCCTTGTTTTACAGCCGCATCCGCCATAGCTTCAATCATCATGAATACATAGGCAGGACTTGACCCACTCACACAAGTTATGGCATCCATCATTGTTTCATCAACTACTTCACATTTTCCAAAGCTATTAAATAAAGCCTGAATACATGCCTTATCTTCTTCATTGCACAAATCATCAAAGCTAATCGCACTCATAGCCTGCAAAACCAAAGCTGGTGTATTTGGCATAGCTTTGATTACCTTGATATCTTTTTCAAAATAATGCTTTACATCTAAAATAGTAACACCGGCTGCGATGTCCACAATAATCACATCATCCTTTACACTATCCTTGATGGATTCAATTAAAGCCTTATAATGTTTAGGTTTTACGCTTAGAACTAAAACATCACTTTTTGAAGCGACAAAATTGGCATCCATCGACGTCTTTACACCATACTTCTTTTCTAAACGCTCTAGATTTTCAGGATGATGATCATTCACAAGAATATTTTTAAATACCTTCTTCTGCGCAATTCCTTCAATCATGGCTGAACCCATGTTGCCAGCTCCAATAAAGCCAATTGTATCTTTCATAAATGTGTTTCCCCCCTTATATTGAATATGTCTTTCTTCTTGAAAACTCCTTTTGTTTTCCTTCATTCCAATCCTCTAAATTTCGATAATAGCCTGATACACGAGAATAAATCTCAGTCGGTTTATGACATATACTACAATCAGAATGTTTACCACTCATGTAACCATGCTCTTCACATACCGAATACGTTGGTGTAATCGTAAATACAGGTACATTATAGTTTTCATAAATTTTCTTTACTAACAAGGCTGCCATCTTCCAGTTATCGATGCCATGATCAATAAAAACTGGAAATGACGTTGATCCAGTATAGCGATTTTGAAGCTTTTGTTGGATATTTAAAGCCTCAAATACATCATCTGTACTTGCGACATCTAAATGCGTGGAATTTGTATAATATCCATAACTTTGAATCTCTGGATACAACTCATGATCTAACTTCGCAAAATGTGTACATACACTTTCTGCAGGCGTTGCTTCTAGATTGATCTTTTGATCCTGCTTTGAAATCTTCGTATTAAGAAAATCCAAGACCTCACACGCAAATACTTGAGCATTTGAATCCATTAAATCTTTTTTTAACCATGAAGCATTTAGACAAGCTTCATTCATGCCTACAATACCTAGGGTACCATAATAATGATCAAAGTTTGATATATAAGTCTTTGTGTAGGGATATAAACCAGCATCTAATAATTGATTTAATACCTGGCGTTTGACATGGAAGCTACGAAATGCCACATCACTTAAATAATCCAAACGTTTAAAGAAATCTTCCTTAGAGCTGGATAAATAAGCCATACGAACAAGATTTAAGGTAACCGTTCCCATACTTCCGCAACATGGTTCATATCCAAAATAGCCTTGTACATCCTTTTGTTCCTTGGTTAGAAAATAAGGCGTTCCATATTTTGCGCAGGCCTTAAATAATTCCTCTTCATGCATCCAGTCAAAGTCAGGCTGTAAATAGAGGGCAACAATTGGAAATTGAAAGCCACGCCCTGAAATATCACCTTTATGCAAGATTTCAAAAAGCGCATTATGTAAAAGCTTCATTTCCTTTGCGCAATCTCCATAGGTAAAGTCTTCTTCCTTACCAGCTACAATTGCCTTTTTAGCTTTAAAATCATCCGGAACATTCCAATCCAGTGTAATTTGGCTAAATGGTGCCTGCGTTCCCCATCGAGATGGTATATTTATCCCATATATAAAGCTTTCTAAACAATCCAATACCACTTTTTTAGAAAGCTTGTCCTTATGAATAAAGGACACTAGCAACGTATCAAAATGTGCCAAAGACTGCGCACTGGCCCATTCATTTTGCATAATACCTAAAAAGTTGACCATTTGATTACACAAGGTGCTTAAATGCTTTGCCGGTAAACTTGAAATCATTTTATTAACGGAAGGAAGACCTTTTAAAATCAATTGTTCCAAGGACCATCCTGCACTTCCCCCTGTCAACATATGAATGTTGTGAATATAAAAATCCCCATTTTTATGCGCATCGGTAATTTGCGTATCATAGACTTCACTCAACCAATAGTTGGATGTGATCATACCTGAATTCGATAGAATCAAGCCTCCTACTGAGAATGTAGCTAAGGAGTTTTCATCTTCTAAAGGCAAGTTGTTATCGAGATAGGAATTGACCAAATGAATATATTCACTGGCCGTCGATTGAATCTTACGCACATTTTCTCTTTGTTTACGATATAAAATATAGGTTTTTGCGACTGGATAATAACCCGATTCGGACAATGTTTTTTCTACACTATCCTGGATCATTTCTACACTGATTCGATTGTCCTTGACCTTCGATTGAAAATCAGCTGTAGCACGTAACACCAACAAATTAATAATCGCATCATCCTTTTCCATACCAAGTGAATCAAAGGCTTTTGATATCGCAGAAAAGATTTTGGAAGAATCAAATGTTACGATGGAACCATCTCTTTTTTCGACTTCTATCATACTTGTTTACCCCCTTATCTTTACGGTATCGACATATTTTTCTAAGATTGTTTTATATTTTAAAATCTGTTTTTCATCTGGACTATGCAAGGAATGATCAATGGTTGTTTCATTATTTTGAAATGGCTGTAAAACTACCATATGCACACCTTGAATCCATTGTCCTAATTCCTCGATATTTTTTTCATTATGAAATTCATTGACTAATGTAACACATAAATCAAAAGGAATATGTGATGTTTTTAATAAACGCAATGATTTTTCAATTTCATTTATATCAATATCTTCTACGCCACACGTTTTAGCATAGGCACTCGGTGCATTTTTGATATCTAAGCTTATCGAATCAACTAATTTTTCATGAATGATTTTATGAAGACGATCATAATACATTCCATTGGTATGAAGCTTAATTTTATAATTCAATGTTTTCGCATATTTTAAAAAGGAAACAACACCCTCATGCATCAATGGTTCTCCGCCAGATATATAGATTCCATCTAAATCTTTACGATGACTCTCTAAATATTCATTGATTTTTTCAGTAACAATCGGATATCTGTTTTCCTTTAAATAAACCAAATCTCTAGAATGACAATATGGACATTTCAAGTTGCATCCTCCTGTATATAAGGAACAGCTTAAATGACCTTCATAATCCGATAGGGACAGCTTCTTTAATTTATAAAACTGCAAATTAGTCTGCTCTAAATCGGCATAGCTTCTTGCGTGTGTAGAGAGTGTCTGATAAAACTTGGAAAATACTTCAATTTCATTGGCATCTAGATCCTGCGTGATATGATGCCACCAGTCTCTTCGAATACCATAGATTTCGGAGATGTGTTTTTTGGTCAAAGCCGTTGTATAAAGTTCTTTGGCACGTTTATCCTTCACACTTGTCTGAATCGAAATATAACCCAATGCATTTAATTTCTGTACATTTTTAGTGACAGTCCCCTTGTCGTAACCTCCCACCTGTACAATTTGTTGTAAAGAAATCCCTTCATTTTCATAGATTTCAATCAAGATAGGTAACTGGGCATAGCTTAAATTTAAATCTTGCAGCATTTTATCATAATATTTTTGTGTACTTCGATAGAGAATACTTGAGTCCATCAATAAATCATTCTGTTTTTCCATACAAGTATTATAAGGTATTTTGATAAAGAAAAAAAGGACCGAAGTCCTTTTGAGATTATTGTGGTTTTGCGTCGAAATGTTCGTCACGAACAACAACGTCGTGAGCTCCACCTTCAACTATACTTGTACTAGATACTAAAGTAACTTTCGCATTCTTTTGAAGTTCTGGAATTGTTAGGCATCCACAGTTACACATTGTATGACGAATCTTAGATAAAGATAATCCTACATTGTCTCTTAAGCTGCCTGCATATGGTACATAAGAATCAACACCTTCTACGAAAGACATTTTTTTGTCTCCACCAACATCATATCTTTGCCAGTTACGAGCACGGGCACTACCTTCACCCCAGTATTCTTTCATATAGTTTCCATTGACACTTACGATTTTGTTTGGAGCTTCTTTGAAACGTGCAAAGTAACGTCCTAACATAACAAAGTCAGCACCAAATGCCAATGCCAATGTAATGTGATAATCATGGACAATACCACCATCTGAACAAATTGGAACATAAATACCTGTTTCTTCAAAGTATTCGTCACGAGCTTTCGCTACATCAATTGTAGCTGTTGCCTGTCCACGTCCAATACCTTTTTGTTCACGTGTGATACAGATAGAACCTCCACCGATTCCAATTTTGATAAAATCTGCTCCAGCTTCTGCCAAGAAACGGAATCCATCTCCATCAACAACGTTACCAGCACCAACTTTTACACTGTCACCATAGTGTTCACGAATCCATTTGATTGTTTCAGCTTGCCATGCAGAATAACCTTCACTTGAATCAATACATAAAACATCAACACCAGCTTCCACTAATGCAGGAACACGAATCGCATAGTCACGTGTATTGATACCTGCACCTACAATGTAGCGCTTTTTGTCATCCAATAATTCATTTGGATTGTCCTTGTGTGATTCATAGTCTTTTCTGAATACGAAAGCCTTTAAATGTTGTTCTTTATCAACAATAGGCAACTGGTTTAATTTATGCTCCCAAATTAAATCGTTTGCCTCTGACAATGTAATATCTTCGTCTCCAACAATCAACTTTTCAAATGGTGTCATGAATTCTTTTACCTGAATCGAATGATCCATACGACTTTCGCGATAATCACGACTTGTTACAATACCGACCAATTTTCCATCAGCCTTACCATTGTCTGTAACAGCCATTGTTGAATGTCCTGTTTTTGTACGAAGAGCAATTACATCCTCTAATGTTGCTTCAGGGCTAATATTTGAATCGCTGCCAACAAATCCAGCCTTAGTCGATTTTACTTTTCGAACCATAGCGGCTTGAGACTCAATTGTTTGACTACCGTAAATAAAACTTACTCCACCCTCACGTGCAAGTGCACAAGCCATTTCTTCACCACTAACAGCTTGCATAACAGCACTTACCATTGGAATATTTAATGAAAGTGCAGGCTCTTCACCTTTTTTGAATTTTACTAAAGGCGTTTTTAAACTTACCTTATCCGGTGTACAATCCGGACCCGTATAACCTGGAATCAATAAATACTCACTGAACGTTCTAGATGGTTCTTCAAAAAATTTTGCCATTGTTTATCTCCTTCTCAATTTAACATCTATTATATGTTTTGACCATTAAGTCGTCAAGCCAAATTGACAAACAACAACACTAAATGCTGCAATATGAATATCATATGTATTTAATGCGTTGCACGTGCCATTATCAAACAAGACAGTAGCCTCTTGGTCTAAATGATAATCATAAGGAATATTGGTTGGGTTAAAGAAAGCCACACAGTGATCATCCTCTTTTTGACATGCATACACTAAGACTTGATCATAAATGGAATCAAATTGAACACCCACCTCAATTTCTTCAGTTGTACTCAAACGGAAACAAGGATGTTTCTTTCGAATTTCAATCAATTCCTTGGTTCTTTCTACAATTTCAATATGATGATCCCTTCTTTGATAATCCACACGATTATAGTTATCCGAACGATTGTATGTATTTCCTAAATTCTGTTTTGTACGACCAAACTCCTGGCCACAATGAATAAAAGGAATACCCTGTGCGAGTAATACCATCGCATTCGCAAGAATTTGACGTTTCTCTCTTAAATCACGACTTTCTCCATGACAACATACACGGTTCTTATCCCATAATGTATGGTTATCGTGACATTCTACATAATTAACAACTTTGGTTGGACTATCAAACACATGATCTAAACAGCTTGCCGCCATGCAGCATTGTACCTGATAAAATAAATCGGCTTGTCCAGACGCAAACCCCTTACGAGATAGTTCTTGATTCGATCCACGAACCACCTCACGGAAACGATCTGAGAAATGTCCAACGTGTGGCATTTTTGCCTGATTCAATTGCGATGCACGAATTTCTTCGGCTACAAAGCTAGGCATATTCCAGCCTTCGCCATAAATCATAAAGTCTGGCTTGATTTTTTTACATTCAGCACTGATTTCATTCATTAAGTTATAATCTAAAATTCCCATCAAATCAAAACGGAAGCCATCGACATCAAACATCTCAACAATCTGCTTACAGGTATCAATAAAATATTTGCGAGCCATAAAAGGCTGTGTATCAATATCATTTCCACAGAAACTTCCATTCGAGAATTCACCTTCACGATTCATCAAGAAATAATAATCAGGCACCATATTTTCTAGCGCAAAGTATTCTTTGACATAAACGTGGTTAAATACTAAATCCAAATTGACACGAATTCCCGCCTTATGACAATCATGTACAAGCTTTGCGAATTCCTCAATACGTAACTTTGCGTTATTCGGATCCAAAGAATATGCTCCTTCTAAGCAACGATATTGCACGGGATCATAACCCCAGTTATAGAATATATTGGGATAGATTTCATCCACACTTCCAAAATCAAACACAGGCATCAATTGTACGTGGGTAATTCCTAATGATTTTAAATAACTGAAACCTGTATTGTGGGCTTTGGTGATTTCATTTTCTTCGGTAAACCCAACAAACTTTTTAGGATGACTTACCCCAATTCCTGTTTGTGAAGTCATGTCACGAATACTTGCTTCATAAATAATCGCATCACATTCACTTCCCATAGGCTTCATCTTTATTTTTTTTGGAAGTTTTACTGTTTTAGGATCCACAATCACACTATATTGTGAATTGGCACCCGTGAAACAAGTATAGGGATCAGTAACTCCTTTATATTCTCCATTGACACGTACTAAATAAGAATAATGAACTCCATTTAAATCCTTTTTAATAGTTAACGCAAAAACACCATGCTCTTCACGCTTTAAAGCTACAACTTGCTTATGCCCATTTAAAACATAGCCTACGCTTACAGATAATGCGGTAGGCGCCCAAACTTTAAATGTAGTCTGCTCCGGTGTGTAAGTAACACCTAAATCATCTTTATCGTAGGTAAATTCCTTCGCAAAACGTTCCGTTTTTACAATATGAGAATATTTTGCGACACATGTCTTACAATGTTCATCAAACACTAAATATTCCTCACCTACATTGAGTGTTCCATTTAAAGACAGTTGATAATGGGTAAATCCATTATATAGATCACATCGCGATTGAATCGTTAAAGGTATAATACGATTCTTCGTATCCTTCATATGGAAGATGCGACTTTCTCCTCCAAAGAAGTTTTTGGACATATATACATCCAAACAATTATAATCATCTAAATAAGCTTCATAAGGCTCTTTCATTCGCATAGGGTACAACTCCTTCACTTTATCTATTGTAACATGTATAAAGACAATTTAGATAAAAAATGTTACACTACTGCATAGAGGTGAACAAAAATGAGTACATATCGAATAGAAGAAGACTGCTTAGGACAGGTTCAAGTAGAAGCGGATAAATATTGGAAATCCCAAACACAAAGAAGCCTTGAAAATTTTAAGATTGGTAAAGAAATTATGCCGACATCTTTGATTCATAGCTTTGCGATTTTAAAGGAGGCTTGCGCAAAGGCCAACCTACACTTTAATAAAATAAGTGAGAAACAATGTGAAGCCATTGTAGAAGTATGTCAAAAAATTGAGGATGGACAGTATTTAGATCAATTCCCTTTGCATGTGTGGCAAACAGGTTCAGGAACACAAACCAACATGAATGCCAATGAAGTTATTTCCATGTTAGGAAATGAACTCGCAAATGAAAACATTCTACATCCAAATGATACAGTAAATGCTTCCCAAAGCTCAAATGATACTTTCCCGGCTGCCTTGCATATTATGGTTGCTCAAAAAATCAATGCTGAATTGATTCTTCAATTGGATATGATGATTGAACAACTTCAAAAGCTAGAAAAAGAAAATGAAGGTATTATTAAAATTGGTAGAACCCACCTTCAAGATGCGACTCCTTTATATTTTTCACAAGAACTAAGTGGCTATCGCTCTATGATTGAGCATAGTAAGCAACAAATCTTAGACAGCTTGAAATATGTATATGAGCTTGCCTGCGGTGCTACAGCTGTAGGTACAGGTATCAATTGTCCAGAAGGCTTTGATGAAGTGGTTACTAAAATCATTTCAGAAAAGACAAATCTTCCATTTGTACCAGACCCAAATAAATTCCATGCCCTAACAAGTAAGGATGCGATGGTTTATACAAGTGGAGCATTAAAAGGACTTGCTGCTAACTGTATGAAGATTGCCAATGATGTCAGATGGCTTGCGAGTGGTCCAAGAAGCGGTATTCATGAAATCGATATTCCTAGTAATGAACCAGGCTCAAGTATCATGCCAGGTAAAGTCAATCCAACACAATGTGAAGCTTTGACAATGGTCGCTGTTCAAGTAATGGGAAATGATACAGCCATTGGTATTGGAGCAAGTCAAGGAAATTTTGAATTAAATGTCTTTATGCCATTAATTGCCTACAATATGGATCAAAGTATTCAATTATTGGCAGATGCAATCCATTCATTTACTATTCATTGTCTAGTTGGATTAAAAGCGAATAAAGAAACAATGGATAAAAATCTACATAACTCATTGATGTTAGTAACTTGTTTAAATCCAGTGATTGGCTATGAAAAAGCAGGTCATGCCAGCCAATATGCATTTAAAAATAACTTAACTTTAAAGGAAGCTATTTTAGAATTAGGATTCTTAACAAGTGAAGAATTTGATCAATATGTACAGCCTGCAAAAATGATTCATAAATAAAATAAAAGGTATTTGATCCTACATAATAGGACTAAATACCTTTAATACATTTCGATACAATTTAAGTGCTGGATTGGTGTTTACACACTCATCCAATGTCACTTCATGACAGACTTTGAATATTTCTTCAAAGTCCTTTTTTATGTCCACTAAACAATCCGTTTCATGCATCCATACACCACATTCATAATGTTGATAGTATGATCTAAAATCCATATTCACTGTTCCTACCAATGCACTAGAATCATCGATGATACAAACCTTTCCATGAATAAAGCCTGGTGTATATTCATAGATTTTTACGCCCGCTTTAATTAATGTATCAAAGTTTGCCTTTGTGACCTGATAAACCATCTTCTTATCCGGAATACCTGGTACGACGATTCTTACATCAACTCCATTGGAAACGGCAAGCTTTAAACTAGAAATCATTTCGGAATCCAATATTAAATATGGTGTTGTGATCCAAAAATAATCCTTTGCACATCCTAACATATTTAGATGCATATTTAAGCCAGTGTTATTTTCGTCAGTCGGAGAATCTGAAAATGGAATAATAAAGCCTTTTGTTTTTTGATTTGAAAACAAAGTTCGATCTTTTATAAACCTAGAATACGATGTATATTGAGATGCCTGATAATTCCAAATCTGTAAAAAAGAAATGGTAAACATTTCGACACCAGCTCCCTTGATCAAACACCCCATATCCTTCCAATGTCCAAATCGTTTTTTCGTATTAATATATTCATCGGAAATGTTGCAACCTCCTGTAAAGGCCACCTTACCATCAATGACTAAAATCTTACGGTGATCACGATTGTTCATTGCCATGGCTAGTTGTGGTCTTAAAGGATTAAACACGTGAGTTTTGACGCCTCGATCATTTAACCATTTGGCATAATCTCTAGGCAAATATGTTAAAGAGCCCATATCATCATAGATAACTCGAACATCGACTCCCATAGCGGCTTTATCCATTAATATCTGAAGAATAGTATTCCACATGACACCTTTATTGATAATAAAGAATTCCATAAAAATAAAATCTTCAGCTTTAATAAGTTCTTCAATAAAAGACTGATATTGATCTTCTCCTGAAGGAAAGTAGGTAACTTCACAGTTTTCATAAACAGGAAAGTATCCGTTTGACCATGCCATAGATGTCATTTTATCTAATACATAATCATCTTCATGAAGATCACTTAAAATTTCAATGTTTTGTAGAGCATATTTTTTATAGTCAGAATAAGCCTGACGGTCTTTAATCATTAAAGCCTTTGGAATCTTACGATTACCAATTAACAAATAAACAAGTCCTCCAAAAATAGGAAATGCCATAATTAACAGTATCCATAAAAGCTTAGAGCTAGAATCGGAGTCACGATTAATGATATGCATACATACGCATAGACTAAATATAATCAAGATATAGTAAACAATAAAGAATTTTTGACTAAAATAGCTCACCAAAAAAAACAGTGTTAAAAATTGGAGTAATACAGCTAAGATAATATAGATAGGTTTTGATTTACAATATTTCAAAATTTTATGCATATTGGTATTATACGCTAGAAAAACATAAAAAAAAAGCAGACAAGCCGCTGTACTTGTAAAAAAAAGGACCCGGCAGCTAGCTATCTTCGCAGGGG